>PJUB01000211.1_pt1 | contig 35839 bp, 35 predicted proteins | sample 1512141 | NCBI WGS metagenome assembly PJUB01 (sample SAMN08177677, study PRJNA422409) | Soil metagenome, whole genome shotgun sequencing project. | isolation source: Soil enriched on filter paper: alkali lignin treatment | place: USA: Madison | collected 2015-01-15 | reverse complement strand
CGAAACCCGACACCACCGGATAGAAATTCTCAGGGTCGCCGTGAATCGACACGTACAGCACGTCGCTGCGTTCGTAGAAGATGTCCTGGATGCCCTGGCCGTGGTGCATGTCGGTATCCAGGATCGCCACGCGGCCATATTTGCCGCGCAGGCGCTGGGCGGCAATCGCCGCGTTGTTCAGGTAGCAGAAGCCGCCCGCCGCATCGCGCCGGGCGTGGTGGCCGGGCGGACGGCAGATGGCGTAGGCATGGCGGTCGCCGGCTGCGATGCGGTCGGCGCCGGCAATGGCGCACTGCGCCGCCCAATAGGCCGAGCGCCAGGTATTCGGCCCCACCGGGCAACTGCCGTCGGCCAGGTAGCGCGCCGCCTGCGCCAGCACGCCGCGCAGCGCGTTGGGCTCGCGCACGAAGACGTTGGACACGACCTCGTCGCCCCAGTCCTCGGGCAGTTTTTTCCAGTCGGCGTGGGCGTTCTGCAGGAACTGCAGGTAGGCCGGCGTATGCACCGCGGCCAGCGGCTCGGTGCCGTGGTCGGCCGGGGCCTGCACGTCAAAGCCCAGGTGGCGGGCGGCCTGCGCCAGCGCGTCCAGGCGCGACGGCACTTCCTGCGGCGTGCGCATCTTGCCGCGCGAGAAGTAGGTCTGCGGATGATGCAGTTTCTGGTCGTCGTGGAAAAACGCCTTCATGCTTGTTGCCCCTTCAGTTGAAATTGAACGCGGCGCTGGCCATAAGCCCCCAGCAATAGCACGGATACCAGCGACAGCAGCGAAATCGCCGAGAACAGCAGCGCCAGCGGCCACCACTGGCCCTTGAAATTCTCGGCCAGCACCGTGCCCAGCATCGGCGTCAGGCCGCCGAAGATCGCGCCCGACAACTGATAGGCCATCGAAATCCCCGTATAGCGGATGGCCGTCGGAAAGCTGTCGCTGACAAAGCCCGCAATCACCGCATAGTAGGCGCCCATGAACAGCACCGCCACGCCGATGCCCAGCGTGATAGACGAGAGCGACCCCAGGTCCACCAGGTTGAACATCGCGTACGGCGTGAAGATCGACACCAGCGAGGTGAACGCCAGAAAGCGCAGGTTGCCCACGCGGCTGGCAATGTAGGCGGCCACCGGCGTGATGAAGAACTGCATGATCGACACCACCAGCAGGCAGTCCAGGATCACCGCGCGGTTCAGGCCCACGTACTGCGTCGTGTAGGCGATCATGAACGTGCTGGTGAAATAGAACCCCGCGATGCCCAGCACATTGGCGCCCACCGCCATCGCCAGCAGCTTGGGCGCGCCGGTCAGCACCTGCGCGAGCGGGGCGCGTGCGGGCTTGGCGTGTTGAGCCAGCTTTTGCTTTTCATCCCGGGCCTGCTTTTCTTCCAGGAAATCAGGCGATTCGTTCACGCTCAGGCGGATCACGAAGCCCACCGCCAGCAGCACGGCCGAGAACAGGAACGGCACGCGCCAGCCCCACGACAGGAAGGCCGCGTCGTCCAGCCCCGTCACCAGCTTGAACATCAGCATCGACAGGATCAGGCCGGCCGGGCTGCCCAGCTGCGCGAACGACGCGAAGAAGGTGCGCTTGTTCTGGTCCGGCGAATGCTCGCCCGCCATCAGCACCGCGCCGCCCCATTCACCGCCCACCGCCACGCCTTGCACGATGCGCAAGAGCACCAGCAGGATCGGCGCCCAGACGCCGATCGACGCGTAGGTCGGCAACAGGCCGATCAGCACGGTCACCGTGCCCATCATCAGCAGGGTGATGACCAGTGATTTCTTGCGCCCGATGCGGTCGCCGATATGCCCGAAGATCGCGCCGCCCAGCGGCCGCGCGAAAAAGCCCACCGCAAAGGTGCCGAACGCCGCCAGCGTGCCGTAAAAGCCCGTGGCCGACGGAAAGAACAGCTTGCCGAACACCAGCGCGGCGGCCGTGGCGTAAATGTAGAAGTCGTACCACTCGATCATCGTGCCGACGAAAGCGGCCGTGGACGCGCGCACCGGCTGGTGGCCCGTCTTGGAATTTCCCCTCATGTTTATCTCTCTGAAATGGGTTGAGGATGCTGCGTCAGTCGTTATACGCGCGGCCTCGCCATAAGAAAAATTCTGAATTCTTATTCGCGAAATTCAGCGAATTTATGAGTGGAAACCCTAGGATTGGGCGCAGATGCCGTGAAATGCGTCATCAGGGCAGGCTGGCGGCCCGCCAGCCTGAGCGTGGCTTGCTGCAGGATCTGGTCTGCCGCCAGGGGCGGTGCCGCCTGGGTTCTGCCACGGCCCGGCAGCGGCCGCTTTTCATGAGAATGGCCGCGCAGTGCGCTAGTCGCGCCAGGGCTGGTCCTTGCCGTACACCGTCTTGAAATGCGCCAGCACGTCGGGCGATTGCACATCCTCCTCGGTCAGCGTGACGCCGGTTTCGGCTCGTACCTCATGAATCACGCTGACGATGCAGCCAGGGATCAGCTGTCCGTCGAGAGAGGGCGCTTTGTAGTAAAGCTCGGCAAAGCAATAGAGGGGATACCAGCGCGCCACGGCGGCTTGGTCGGCCGTCAGAAGCGGATGCCCATTGCTCATGGCCTTGAGCAGGCTGTAGCCACTGAGCAGCAGCACGGCCCCGCCCATCAGACCCCATGTCCAGAGAAGCTTAGACACAACCTTGTTTCCCGAGTGATCTGCGTTGAATATTCAAAGTTGTGCGGCGGCTCGCCGAGCGTGCTCGACGTGGATGCCGTCCGCCAGCTTCGTATCGACGATCGATACGCAACGCGAGATTCTAGGGGTGGCGACGTCGGCAAAACGTAGGAAATTTCAGATCATCGGGGCACGTACGCCAAGTCGCTACTTGGGCTGCCGGGCGAGCAGATTCGCCCGTATCGTCGCCATCGCTGCGGGCGAATCCGCCAGCACGGCATCCACCCCCAGGCGCGCCGCCGCCAGGTAATCGGCCGCGTCATTCACCGCGATCGCCACGATCTGCACTTGCGGCGAGCGCTGGCGAAAGCAGGTCACCGCCTCGGGTGACCACAGCGTCGCGTCGACCTCCGAACGGCCTTCACCCAGCGTGAACTTCTCGGTCACCGTCACCTTGCGGTGCAATTCGAACGCCGTCCAGGCCGATGCCGCGGGCGGTTCGATGCAGCCGGCGCCCAGGCCCACTTGCAGCAGACGCAAACGCGTCGCGTCGCGCGATTCGAACAGGCGGGCTTGCGGATAGGTGGAAAAACTCTGCTGGTAATCGGCTTCCGTCGAATAGATCACCACGCGCGGCCAGGCTTGTTCCTCGGTCAGTACGCGAGCCACGGCCTGCGTTTGCGGGGCGGCGGGCAGGGCCTTCATGTCCAGGATGACCGGCATCCCGGGCGGAATGGCGCGCAGGGCTTCGCGCAGGGTGGGAATGCCGACGGGATGGTTGCGGTAAGGGAAGTCGTTGCCCTTGGCCTTCCCGTTGGTGCCCGGTCGCTGGAACGCCCACCCGGCATTGACCCGCGCCAACTCGGCCGCCGTCAGGCTGGCGACCGGCCCGCGCGCGTCGGTCAACGCCGACAGGTCCGCCGGGCGGTACAGCACCGGGACCCCGTCGCGACTTAACTGCACCGTCAGCCACAAGGCGTCGGCACGGTGCTCAATGGCCAGCCGGATCGCTTCGAGCGTGTTTTCAGGCGCATCGGCCGTGCCGCCGCGGTGCGCGATGACCATCGGCAGGGAGGTAGCGGGTGGGGAAGGGGGAGGTGATACGCAGGCGGTCAGTAGTGCCGCGCAAAGGGCGAGCAGGCTCGCGCGGAGGAGGGCTGGGGGCACGGGGGACTCCGTAGGCAACGGGTTTTCCGACAGGCTTGGCGTGGGGATTCGCCTTCACCAAGGCAACGCGAAGGATTGTAGGCGCGGTGACGTAGCGGCGGCCGAGGGCCTTGCACAATCGGAAATTTCCGACGGCTTATGGGTCGCGATTCGTCTAGAGTTTTGGGTTGCCGTCAGGCTTTGCGCATTGAAAACGTAGTCTGGTTCGTTATTTTCGGTTGTTTCAGTGCAAACACTGGGAGAGCGAGAATTAAAACCCGCGCCCCTGTTAATTTTTTTCCAATAGAAGATTCGCAAATGGCAAAAATCTCTGCTCTCTTGTTTCTCGCTGCCGTCTTGCTTGTAGGTTGTGGTGATACAGACCCGGTGCAAACTGTCGATTGGTACAAGGAAAACACGCCTGATCGCTTGGCGATGCTGGAAAAGTGCAAAGCCAATCCCGGCGAACTGGCAGCCTCGGCCAATTGCATCAACGCTACAACGGCGGCTAACCATCTCGCCTTGGACAAGCGCGGCTATAAGCAACGTGCCCCAATGGATTTTTCAGGCAAATAGCGTGTCGGACTACGTTTTCCTCGGGGCGCGGAGGAGAGCCTTGGGGCACTGGAACAAAGCAAACGTAGTCTGGTTCGTTATTCTCCACCGACGGGCCCGAACGCCAGCCGTTCAACCACCGCCCCGGTATGAAAGTCCACAATCTCACCCCCGTGCGTCAATAGCCGATCGCCAAACCAATCCGACGCCAGCCTTGCCGGCGGCCCGCGGTGGCGCAGGATGGCGTTGGCGACCGCGCCGGTGCGGGCGTCGATGACCAGGTCTTCGCCCCAGTTGCTGCGGGGCGTCTCTGACAGGGGCAGGCACAGGTAGGTGCCGTCTTCATTGAAGTAGATGTTGCCGGCGCGGACTTCGCCGTATTCGCCGATATCGCGCGACCAGCGCACTGCGCCGTCGCGGTCGCAGCACAGCAGGCGGTTGTTGGCGGCCGTGGCGAACAATGCGGCGCCGTCTCGGGCGAAACGCACCCGCGCCACTTTTTCGCCCAACGGGAGCCTGACCTTTTGAATGTCGCCGCTGCGGCAGTCGACGGCCAGCACCGAGTCTTTCGCGCGTTCGTCCGGGGCCCACAGGCGGCCATCCAAGGGGTCGACGTCGCCGAAGCGGGCGTCGAGATCGCGCGCGATGGGGTCGCTGCTTTCCCCGGCGTCCAAGTCGATCACTACGGGGCGGCGCTTGCCATTGAAGGCGCTGACCAGGGCAAAACGGCCCGAGGGGTCGAATCGCGACCAGAACGACAGGAACTTGTCGGTCTGGTGTGCCACGGCGCCTTGGGTCACGAAGGTCAGGCGGGTGCGGCTGGCATTGCGCACGGTCACCCAGTCGGCCGAGGCCAGGGCCAGCCTGTTGCCGTCGCGGGACACATCATTGACGACATCCCCAGCCTGCGCGCCGGGCACGGCCGACAGCTGGCCGCTGGCGGGGTCGTATCTGACCAGCCCGGGCTGGGCCAGAAAGCGATCGGTCTGGTCGAAAAACACCGTATGGCGGCGCACATCTACGTACATCCAGGACTCCGGCAAAGGGGCAGGGCAGCACTATATAGGCTGCCGCGCCTGTCCGCTGGCGCCCGGGTATCATTGCGCGATGGTGCGGGCCCGTCGGTGGGATCGCCCGTCTTTGACCGGAGACTCCCATGTTCCCCCTTGAAGTCCTGTTGCCCTATCTGCTCGCCTGCTGGATCGTGGTGGTGTCGCCCGGCCCCGACAACATCCTGGCGCTCAGCCGCGGCCTGAGCCAGGGCAAGGTGGCGGCCGCGGTGTCGTCGCTGGGCGCGGCCGCGGGCATCATGGTGCATACGGTGGCGGCCACGTTTGGGCTGTCGTTGCTGATGCAGACGTCCGAAGCGCTGTTCTGGGGCATCAAGCTGGTGGGCGCGGCCTACCTGATCTACCTGGGCATCAAGGCCTTGCGCGCCAAGGACCTGATCACCTTGCGCAAGTCGCAGCACCTGCCGCTGCGCAAGGTGCTGAGCGTGGGTTTTCTGTCGAATGTGCTCAATCCCAAGCCGGGGTTGTTCGTGCTGGCGTTCCTGCCGCAGTTCGTGGATGCCGGGCGGGGCTCGGTGCAGGCGCAGATGCTGGTCTACGGCGCCATCTTTGCGGTGCTGACGTTCGTGACGTTTACCCTGGTGGGCGCCTTTGCGGCCCGCTTGTCGGGGTGGCTGGTGTCGCGGCCGGCGGTGGCGGCGCGGTTGAACACGACGGCGGGGCTGACGCTGGTCGGGGCAGGGGTGCTGGTGCTGTCGTTGAAGTCGGGCAAGCAATGACGGCCGGGCCCGTTACCCCATCCACGGCGCCGTCAAGGGCTGCCACAGTGCCCGCCCCATCGGCGACCACGCCAATACGAACGTGGCCAGGTTCAACACGACCGTGATCCAGTAGACGATCCGAAACGGCCGTTTCACCGATTTATGCCGCAGCCAGCGCTGGGCAAGCAGGGCGCCGGGCCAGCCGCCCGCCAGCGACAAGCCATGCAGGGTGCGTTCGGGAATTCGCCACAGGCCGGCGCGAGCCAGGGCCTTGTCGCGGGCGTAGATGCCGAAGGTGATGAGGCTCAGCACCATGTAGGCAACGCCCACCCACAGCGGCACGGCCCATGAATGGACAGCCAGGCCATAGGCAGCGGCGCAGGCCAACAGGAAGATCGGGCCTTTCATGGGCGGGGCGCCTTGTCACGGCGGCTCGTCGCGACCACGAGGGCGTGGGGGGGGCTGGATGGGTTCATTGCATGCGTTCCGTCGCTGCGTTGGAGGGGGGGTGACCGCTTGGCGCGCCCAGGGGGGCCGACGCAGGCCGGCCGCCTGCACCGCGCCTACCAGCACCGCGCCCGGCGCAAGTCACCGAGTGTAGAGAATTCTGAACAAGCGCATCACGGGGGCCGGCGCCGTGGGCGGCCTCGCCATGGGCGACGGCGCCTGCCCGCCGGGCCTCGGGGGCTGGGCGCCGTCACCGATGGAGATATTTGCGACCGTGGCGTTAATGTTTTCTTAAATCGGCGGCCCGTAGACTCTGGGCAGACGCCGCCCTGCCGCCCCGTCGGGCGGTGGCGTTTGGCTACGACATGGAACCCTGCAATGACGACACACGCCCGGTATTCGGACTATCTGCACTTCTTCGCGGCCTGGCTGGGGAACCCGCTGAAGGTCGCGGCCATTGCGCCGTCGGGCGCGGCGCTGGCCGACCTGATCACCCGTGAAGTCCGGCCGCGCGGCGGGCCGGTGCTGGAGCTGGGTCCGGGCACCGGCGCGTTCACGCGGGCCTTGCTGCAGCGGGGCGTGGATGAGGCCAGCCTGGTGCTGGTCGAGCCGGACGCCCGCTTTGCCGATCTGCTGCAGCGGCGCTATCCGCGTGCCAGCATCCACCGGATCGATGCGGCGCACCTGGCGTGGGCGGGGCTGGCGGGCGGCGAGGCCGAAGCCGTGGTCAGCGGCTTGCCCTTGCTGGCGATGCCGCCGCGGCAGGTCATGGCCATTCTGGCGGGTGCGTTTGGCCAACTGGCGCCGCAGGGCTGTTTCTATCAGTTCACCTATGGCGTGCGCTGCCCGGTGCCGCGCGTGATCCTGGACCGGCTGGGCCTGAAGGCGACCCGCATGGGCCGCACGCTGTTCAATCTGCCGCCGGCGACGGTGTACCGGTTTTCACGCCGGCCGCCGGCGCGCGGCTCAGCCGTCCAACCCGGCCCGTCGTACCCGCACCGGCACTGACTTGTAGGACGGCGTGCCGCTGTCCTGGTCGATATAGTCCAGCGGCACCAGGACGTTGGCTTCGGGGTAATAGGCCGCCACGGTGCCGCGCGCGATGCTGTATTCGATGGCGGTGAGGTTCCTGAGCGTCAGCTGGCGGCCCTCGGTGGCGGTGTCGATGTCGACCCGATCGCCATGTTCCAGGCCCAGTGCCGCCAGGTCGTCGGGGTTCATGAACAGCACGTCGCGCCGGCCGAACACGCCGCGGTAGCGGTCGTCCAGGCCGTAGATGGTGGTGTTGTACTGGTCGTGGCTGCGGATCGTGACCAGGGTCAGGACATCGTCTTCCCACGCGGTGTTGCTTTCGCGGATGCCGGGAAAGACCGAGAACATGGCCTTGCCCGACGGCGTCGGCCAGCGCCGCTCGGTGGGCGGCAGCGGCATGCGAAAGCCGCCCGGCACGCGGATGCGGGCGTTGTAGTCGTCAAAGCCCGGGATGGTGCGTTCGATCAGCGCGCGGATGCGGTCGTAGTCGTCCACCAGGCCCAGCCAGTCGACCTTGCTGCCGGGCAGCACGGCGCGGGCCATGCCGGCGACGATGGCCGGTTCGGACCGCAGGTGCGCCGAGGCCGGCTTCAAGCCGCCGGCGGACGCGTGCACCATCGACATGGAGTCTTCCACGGTGATCGATTGCGGGCCGCTGGCCTGCACGTCCAGTTCGGTGCGGCCCAGCACGGGCAGGATGAAGGTTTCCTGGCCCACCAGCAGGTGCGACCGGTTCAGCTTGGTGCCCAGGTGCACGGAAAGGCGCAGCTGTTTCATGGCCGCGAAGCAGCGTTCGGGGTCGGGCATGGCCATGGCGAAGTTGCCGCCCAGGCAGATCAAGGCTTGGACCTGGCCGGCGATCATGGCCTGCATGGCCTGCACCGAATCGTGGCCGTGGGCGCGCGGCGGCGAGAAGCCGAACACGTCTTCCAGGTTGCGCAGAAAGCGCTCGGAGGGCTTTTCGGTGATGCCGACGGTGCGGTTGCCCTGCACGTTGGAATGGCCGCGCAGCGGGCAGATGCCGGCGCCGCGCTTGCCGATATTGCCGCGCAACAGCAGCAGGTCGGCGATCAGCCGCACGTTGGCGGTGCCCTTGTTGTGCTGGGTGATGCCCATGCCGTAGGTGACGATGGCGGCGGTGGATCGCGAATAGGCGTCGGCCACCTGTTCCAGGCTGGCGCGAGGCAGGCCGCTGTGTTTTTCGATGTCGTCCCACGAGGTCGCTTGCAGGTCGGCGACCAGCGCGTCCAGGCCCTGCGTGTGCTGGGCGATGAAGTCGTGGTCCAGCGCGTCGCCGCGGGCGGCGTCCAGCGCCAGCAGCGCCTTCATGATGCCCTTGAGCGCCGCGGCGTCGCCGCCGGCCTTGACCTGGTAGTAGGTCGAGGCGATGTTGGTGGACCCGTAGGTTGCCATCTCGACGATGCTCTGCGGGTCGGCGAAGCGTTCCAGGGCGCGTTCGCGCAAGGGGTTGAAGACGATGATCGGCACGCCGCGGCGCGCGGCTTCGTGCAGGGTGCCCATCATGCGCGGGTGGTTGGTGCCCGGGTTGTGGCCGATCGAGATGATGAAATCGGTGTGGTCGAAGTCGTCCAGCGACACGGTGCCTTTGCCGATGCCGATGGACCGCGGCAGGCCGACGCTGGTGGCCTCGTGGCACATGTTCGAGCAATCGGGAAAGTTGTTGGTGCCGAATTCGCGGGCGAACAGCTGGAACAGGTAGGCCGCCTCGTTCGAGGCCCGGCCCGATGTGTAGAACTCGGCCTGGTCGGGCGTTTCCAGTTCGCGCATGACCTGGCCGATGCGGGTGAAGGCGTCTTCCCAGGACACCTCGCGGAAGGTGTCGCTGGCGGCGTCGTAGGCCATGGGGTGGGTCAGGCGGCCGAAGTTTTCCAGCTCGTGGTCCGACAGCGCCAAGAGCGACGTGACCGTGCGCTGGGCGAAGAATTCGGGCGTGACGCGCTTGCTGGTGGCTTCCCAGGTGACGGCCTTGGCGCCGTTCTCACAGAACTGGAAGGTGGATTTGTGCTCTTTGTCGGGCCAGGCGCAGCCGGGGCAGTCAAAGCCGGTGGGCTGGTTGGTGCGCAGCAGCAGCACGGGGGCCTGCACCACTTCCATCTGCTGGCGCACGGCCTGGGCGGTGGCCTTCAGCGCGCCCCAGCCGCCGGCCGGGCCGTTGTAGGGGCGGATGCCGGGGACTTCTCGTTGCTTGCTCATCGTGACTCTCCTGCGGGCGACGGGCCGCGGCCCGTGACGGCAAGACGGTGCCGTCCACGCCCAAGGTCGATAGCCTGCCTTGCGGCGGTGCAGCAGGCCAATCGTTTGACTGAATTTCGTGATAACCAGTGGTTATCACGGGGGGTAACGCAGTGAATTGTGCGGGTTGAGCCGGTATCGCGATTCAGCGGGTATCGCGGTTCACGCGGCGGCGTCCCGGTTCAGGGGCTCGTTCAGGGCGGCTTCCAGATCCAGCCCCGTGGCGATCTGCCAGGCCGCCTCGGACAAGGCCGGTTGCGGCTCGCGCCGCAAGCGGATCAGGCAGACGTCCTGGGTGATTTCCGGGGTGATGGGATGCACCCGCAGGTCGGCGCCTTCATGGCGGGTGGGCAGGGCGCTCAGCGGCAGGATGCTGAAGGCGCGGCCGCTCTGGCATTCGGCCAGCAGCATGCGCATGTCGTTGGTTTCCAGCACCACGTCGGGCTGGGCGCCCGCCGATTTGAATTGTTCGTCCAGCGTCTGGCGGTTCTGCATGTCGCGGCTGAGCAGGCACAGCGGCAGCTCGGCCACTTCGGCCCAGCCCATCTGGCGCGGCAGCGAGGCCTGGGCGTCGGCCACCAGCACATAGCGTTCGGAGAACAGCGGCAGCACGTCGTAGTCGGCGCCGGCCACGGACCGGTCATACAGGATGCCCAGCTGAATGTCCTGCGATTTCAGGCGCTTGAGGATTTCGGGGGTGCTCAGTGCGGCCACTTCCATCGAGAGCTGCGGCAGGATCTCGCGATACTGCGCGCTGAGCAACGAGGCCGCATGGCCGGCGGTGGGAATGACGCCGAGGGCCAGGTGGCCCTTGGGCACGCTGCGGATCAACCCGGCTTCCTGGCGCAGGCCTTCCAGCGACGTCAGCATCTGCCGCACCCACTGGATCACGCGTTCGCCTTCGGGGGTGATGCCCTGGAAGCTGCGATTGCGCCGCACGATGGTGATGCCCAGTTCCCGTTCCAGCTCGCGGATGCCGTTGGACAGGGCCGGTTGCGATACGTGGCAGGCTTCGGCCGCGCGGCCGAAATGCCGGTGCTTGTCCAGGGCGATCAGGTAGTTGAGCTGGCGGATGAACATGGCGGCCTACTTGTCGCGGTCTGAACTCAGGTTGTCCAGCAGGTCGTCCAGTGAGTTGAATTCGACGGTTTCCACGCCATCGCGCTCGTCGATGGAAATATCGTCCAGCGCCAGGTCTTCGTCCAACTGCGCACGCACCCAGTAATCGGGAAACTGCTGCGGCGCCACGAATGACAGTAGCACCGCATCGGCAAAAACGGCCACCGACTGCAGGCGCAGGTCGTCGCGCAGGTCCGTGGGCTCTTGGACCTCGTCGTCTCCCACCGCGTCTTCGACCTCCCGCGCAATGTCGTCGATCAGCTGCGTCCAGTGATCCGCCGGCATCGCCAGCAAGCGCCGCGTGTTGGCGATGAGGGCGTCGACATCCCTCTGCGGGTTGTCGGCCAGTTCCGGGTCAACGTTGACATGGATGTCAGCCCCTGCCGCCTCAAACCGCACGCGGCCGAACACAAAGCCGTCGTCGGCCTGCACGTCCTGGAGAAGCTGGCTCGCCGCGAGGGCGTCACGAAGATCGGCAAGCTGTGTCATGGGGCCATCCTTGCGTTGAAGAAAGTGGCCATCATAAGCGGCGGCTTGCGAGGCCACCAGCGTGCCCACATATCGCTTCCCTACGCCGCGTTGTCCGCCAGCAAGGGCCGCGCCGCTGACGCGCCGCGCAGCGACTGCAGCAGCACGCGCTTGTTCTCGCGGCTGCGGTAGGCGTGTTCGCGCATCAGGTTTTCGGCGCGCACGGCTTCGCGCCGGGTGATGGCGCGCAGCAGGTCTTCGTGGTCCGCCTGCGCTCGCAGCACAAAGGGCGTTTCCAGCAGGGAAGGGGTGGACGGCAGCGTCAACGCGGCCGGGCCGGCGAGCGGGGTCTTGTTGTTGTGTTCCAGCGCGGACAGCAGGGCGCGGTTGCCGGCGGCCTCGCACAGGATTTCGTGAAAGCGCCGGTTGATCTGGCCCCAGGCGCGCGCGTCGACGGTGGTGTTGGGGTCGCGCCGGGCGGGCGCCAGCAGCGTGCGGCCTTCTTCGACGGCTTCGGACAACTGGGCCAGCACCGTCTCGGACGCGCCGCGTTCGGCCAGCAGCCGGGCCGCCATGCCTTCCAGCACGCCCCGCACATCCACGGCGTCGCCGATTTCTTCGACCGTGAACGCCCGCACCCGGAAGCCCCGGGACGGCAGCCGTTCCAGCAGGCCTTCCTTTTCCAGTTCCGTCAGCGCGATGCGCAGCGGCGTGCGCGACACGCCCAGGCGGGCGGAAAACTGCAATTCGACCACGCGTTCTCCGGGCTGCAAGGCGCCCGAAAGCACCATGTCCCGAAGTTCGGAAATCACTTTGTCGATCTGTGCGGCCATAGCGGAGCGTCGGCTGAAGATTGTCTGAAAGGGGGGCTCCAGTGTACCCAGAAAATTGCATGCAATCGCGCAGAGAATTTGGATTTCTGTCTTGCGATTAATCAAAATTGCATGCAATAATCCAGAAAAACAGCGTTCAAGACGCAAATAATTGCCTGAATGCATGCAAAGAAAACTCAATTGCATGCCGTCGGGCACTGCAAAAGCCCAGGAGACAAGATGAAGCTGATCAGCTTCCTGCACGCAGGCCGCCCAGGCTGGGGCGTGTTGCGCGGTACCGAGGTGGTGGTGCTGACCCCCGTATGGCCCGATGTCATCGCCGCGCTGGCGGCCGGCCCCGACCAGATCGCGCAGGCCGCCCAGGCGCCGGGCCTGTCCTGTATTGCGTTGGCGCACCTGCAATGGCTGCCGCCCGTGCCCGCGCCCCGCAAGATTCTGTGCGTGGGGCTGAACTACGGCCGCCATGTGCGCGAGGCCGGACGCGAACTGCCCGCGCACCCGTCGCTGTTTCCGCGCTTCGCGGACAGCGTGGTCGGCCACGGGGAAGCCGTGTGGAAGCCGCGCGCGTCCGACAAGTTCGACTACGAAGGCGAACTGGTGGTGGTGATTGGCCGGGGCGGGCGCCATATCGCCGCGGCGGATGCACTGTCGCACGTGGCCGGCTACACCTGCATGGCCGAAAACTCGGTACGCGATTTCCAGAAGCACAACGCCCAGGTAACGCCGGGCAAGAACTTCGAGCGCAGCGGGGCGATCGGCCCCTGGCTGGTGACCGCCGACGAGATCGGCGACCCCGCGCGCCTGCAGGTCATCTCGCGGCTGAATGGCGAAGTCATGCAGCACGGCGACGTGTCGGACCTGATTTTTCCCATTCCCGAGCTGATCGCCTACATCAGCGCCTTCACCCCGCTATCGACGGGCGACCTGATCGCCACGGGCACGCCGGAAGGCGTGGGCGCCAGCCGCCAGCCACCGCGCTTTCTGGCGGCCGGCGATCGGCTGGAAGTGGAGATTCCCGGGATCGGCACCTTGAGCAACCTCGTGGCGGACGAACCCGCCGCGCAACCAGGAGACGCGCATGGCTGATGCGCTGCGGTACCTGACGGAGCGCGATGTCGTGTCCGTCCTGGATATTCCCCGGGCCATCGACGCCTTGCACGACATGCTGATCGCGCAGGGCAGGGAACAGGCGCGCAATCTGCCCAAGACGCTGGCCACCTGGGGCGACGGCAGCTCAATGCATGCATTGGGCTCGGTGCAGACGGGCGAAGGCGGCTACGCCGGTTTCAAGACCTGGGTGCACACGAAGGCAGGCGGCGGATCGCTCTTCAGCCTGTTCGACGCCGGCTCGGGCGCGCTGCGCGCCATCATCGAGGCACGCGCCCTGGGCATGCTGCGCACGGCGGCGATCAGCGGCGTGGCTACCCGGGCGCTGGCGCCGGCGGATGCCACCCGCGCCGCGCTGATCGGCACCGGTCCGCAGGCCGTCACCCAGCTGGCCGCGCTGGCGGCGGTGCGTCCGCTGCGCCAGGTCCGCGTCTACAGCCCCACGCCCGAGAAGCGGCGCGCCTTCGTGGCCAGCGTGGCGGGCAAGCATGCATTCGACATCCAGGCGGAGGACACGCTGGAAGCCGCCTTGGCGGGCGCCGAGATCGTCACGCTGATCACGCGCGCCGTCGAACCCTTCGTGGACGCCGCCTTGCTGGCCGATTGCCGGCACCTGAATGCCGTGGGTGCGATTCTGCCCGCCAAGGCCGAGTTCGCGCAGGACGTCTTTGCGCGGGCGGACTGCGTGGTCGTGGACGACCTGGAAAACGCTCGACGCGGGTCGCGTGAACTGCGCGAACGGTTTGGCGCTGACGGCAGCCCCTGGCAGGGCGTGCACGCGCTGGGCGATTGGCTGGCGGCCGGACAGGCACGGCCGGACGGCGCCCGCCTGACGATCTTCAAGGGCATGGGCATGGGGCTGTCCGACCTGGCGATGGCCCGGGTGGTCTACGAGCATGCGCGCGAGCACGACCTGGGCCTGGCCCTGCCGCCCCAGACGCGCGAGAACCTGCTGCTGGCGCAGCCCTGATCCGGATTCCATCAACCAAGACAGCCGGCGCGACAGCCCGGCGGCTAGAGGAGACAAGCATGTTCATCGACGTCAGCGGGGCGGCGCCCCGCGAACAGAACAGGTGGCCATCGATCGTGATTCCCAAAGAGGACATCGATCTGGAAATCGCCCGCCTGATCGACGCGCCCCGGCCGGACAACGGCCGACGCGCCTCGCTCATCACCCATCCCGAAGCGAGCACGCCGGGCCTGGGTCTCGCCCCCGGCACGGACGTCACCATCAACGTGGTGAACCCGGGCGAACGCACCTTCAACCTGCGCAAGAATTCCAACATGCTGGAGATCTGTATCAGCGGAGAAGGCGTGGCCACGGTGGCGGGCCGCGACATCCGCGTGGGCCATTGGGACGTCTGGAATACGCCCGCCATGCAGGTGCATTCGTATCGCAACGAGGGCAAGACGCCCTGGGTGCGGCTGTCTTATTCCAACGCGCCTCTCTTGGAAAAGCTGGAGATCCATTACGTCGAAGAGTTCGACGGCGCCGTGCCGCCGGCCGACGCCAATACCCGGCCCGCGCCGCCCCGGGCGCCGGACGCCGCCCGGTCGCGCGACCTGGCGCTGCGCGAACAGATCACGCCCGAGGGCGCGTGGCTGCTGGGCTACGAATGGCTGATCGATATCGACGTGCTGGACTCGAAGGCGCTGCATTGGCCCTGGCAGGCGGTGTCGCGCCACCTGCCCACGGTCGAGGACATGGCGCGGGGCTACAACGGCCGACGCCTGTTCGTGCTGTACAACCCGGCGACCGAGCGCCGCATCGGCACCACGCACAGCTTTTTCGCGACGATCTCGTCGTCGCCGCCCGACAACCACCATGTGCCGCATCGCCATAGTTCGTCGGCCATCAACTATTACCTGCGCGGCAATGGCTACAGCAAGGTCAACGGCGTGCGGCTGGACTGGAAGGCGGGCGACCTGATCCTGTCGGCCCCCGGCTGGGCCATGCACTCGCACCACTCGGGCACCGAGACCACGTCGGCGCTGACCGTGCAGGACCACCCGCTGCAGATCGCGATGGAATCGCTGATCTGGCAAGAGCGCATGCAGGAACCCATCCTGGCGCTGGGCAGCCAGAGCGGCTTTGAAAGCAATCTGGCCCAGCTGGCCGTGGCCTCTTGAACCCTTGTTTCGCCCCCCCGACATCCGGATCCACCATGACCTTGACCGAACCCTTGTCCGATGCGCCGTCGTTGCGCGCGCGCCTGCGGGATTTCTACGATGACTACGCGTTCTGCCTGGACGAAGACCGGCTGGAACAATGGCCGGACTTCTTCACCGAAGACTGCCATTACCGCGTGCTGTCCCGCGAAAACCACGACGCCGGCCTGCCGCTGGGCCTGATCTACTGCATGAATCGCAACATGGTGCGCGACCGCGTGACGGCGCTGCGCGAAACCACCATGTTCGAGCCGCGCTCGCTGCGCCATTTCATCAGCGGCGTGCGCGTCATGGAAATCCAGGGCGACCACGTCGTGTCGCAAGCCAATTTCGCCGTGATGGAGTCGCTGTCCGATCGCGAGCCGACCCTGAACATGGTCGGCCGCTACCTGGACGTGCTGCGCGTCACGCCGGGTGGCATCACGATCAGCCGGCGCGATTGCGTGTACGACAACTACCGCGTGCGCACCTCGCTCATCGTTCCCATCTGAACCCGCCGCAAGGAAAACCTGCCATGACCTGTTCCGACTCCGCCGTGCTGGACACGCCTGCCGCGGCCCCCATCCATCTAGAACGTCGCTGGCCCAAAGAGGGCTACACCCGCATTCCCAACTGGGTCTATACCGACCCGGCCATCTTCCAGAAGGAAATGGACGTGTTCTTCGCCGGCCAGACCTGGAACTACGTCGGCCTGGAATGCGAAGTGCCCGAGGTCGGCTGCTACAAGCGCAACTGGATCGGCAACCGTCCGGTGATCATGGTGCGCACCGAAACGGGCGAGGTCGGCGTGCTGGAAAACCGCTGCGCGCACCGGGGCGCCCAGATCTGCTGGCACAACACCGGCAAGGTGAGCGACTTCACCTGCCCTTACCACCAGTGGAACTACGACCTGAACGGCAACCTGCAAGGGGTGCCGTTTCGCCGCGGCGCCATGGGCAAGGGCGGCATGCCCAAGGACTTCGACCCCAAGCAGAACGGCATCCGCAAGCTGCGCAGCGTGAACCGCGGCGGCTCGATCTGGGCCACGTTTTCCGAGGATGCCCCCAGCTTCGAAGACTATTGCGGCCCGGAAGTGCTGGCCGAGATCGACCACATGCTGCCGGGCAAGCCGCTCAAGCTGCTGGGCTACAGCCGCCAGCTGATCCCCAGCAACTGGAAGATGTACCTGGAAAACCTGAAGGACCCGTATCACGCGACCTTGCTGCACACCTTCTACATCACGTTCGGCCTGTGGCGCGCCGATTCCAGGTCGGAATGCATTCCCACCGGCGGCGGGGCGCACAGCGTCATGGTGTCGCACAACGAGGGCAAGAAAAAGACCGAAGCCACCACCGAGATGAGCCGCTTTCGCGACGACCTGGAGCTGCTGGACCTGGAAACCGTGACGCCGCGCGCCGAGTTCAACCGCGGCCGGGTGGGCGGCGCATGGGTGTTCCCGGCGGCCCAGTTCGGCATCCAGGCGAACTCGCTGAAAACCCGTCACGTCATTCCCCGCAGCCCCACCGAGCACGAACTGGTGTTCACCTATTACGGCTACGAGGACGACGACGAGGAAATGACCCGCTTGCGGCTCAAGCATGCCAACCTGCTGGGGCCGGCCGGTTTCGTGTCGATGGACGACAGCGAGATGCTGAACCAGGTGCAGATCGGGGTGACGGGCTACCCCGAGGCGCGCGGCATGGTCGAGATGGGCGGCCGCGATACCGAGCCGGCCGACTACATGGTGACCGAGGTGCTGATCCGGTCGTTCTACGACTACTACCGCAAGGCAATGGGGCTGTGACCATGGATATCTGGAAACCTGTCGCACGGCTGGCGGAGATTTCGCCGGACACGGGCACCCTGCGCGTCGTGCACGAGGGCGAGGCGGTCTGCCTGTACGACCTGCAAGGTGAAATCTGCGCCACCCAGGACCGCTGTCCGCACGGCAATGCCAGCCTGGCGGACGGCTACCTGGAAGACGGCAGGATCGAATGCCCGTTGCACCAGGGGGTGTTCGACGTCCGCTCGGGCAAGCCGCAGTGCCCGCCGGTCACGACCGACCTGCGCCGGTACGAGGTGCGGGTCGAAGCGGACACCGTCTACCTGAAGGCGGAGGGCGCGTGAGCGCGGACACGATCGTCATCGTCGGCGCCGGCCAGGCGGGCGGCTGGGCCGCCACGACCCTGCGCGACCGTGGCTTCGACGGCCGGGTCATCCTGCTGGGCGACGAGCCGCATGCCCCCTACGAGCGGCCGCCGCTCAGCAAGGCCGTGCTGGGCGGACAGGCGCCCGCCGAGAGCACCGAACTGTTTTCGGCGCAGCGCCTGGCGGAACTGGACATCGCGTTCCACCCCGGTATTGCCGCCACGCGGCTGCGGCTGGCGGACAGGCAGGTGGAGACGTCAGACGGCGCGTCGATCAGCTATGCCAAGCTGATCCTGTGCATGGGCGGCCGACCCGTGGTGCCGCCGCTGCCCGGCGTGGACAGCCCGGGCGTGCACGTGCTGCGCACCCGCGACGATGCGTTGCGGCTGCGGGCGCGACTGGGGCCGGACCGGCATGTCGTCATCGTGGGCGGCGGATGGATCGGGCTGGAAGTGGCCGCCACGGCGCGCCAGGCCGGCAGCAGGGTCACCGTGCTGGAACAGGCGCCGCGCCTGTGCGCCCGCAGCGTGCAGCCCGGCGTGTCCGCCCACCTGGCCGCCTTGCATGGGGCGCATGGCGTCGACCTGCGGCTGGGCGCCAGCCTGTTGGCCATCCATGCGTTGCCTGACGGCCGGCCGGTCGCCGAGCTGGCCAACGGCACCCGGCTGACGGCTGATGCCGTGGTGCTGGGGGTCGGGCTGGCCGCCAACGATGCGCTGGCGCGCGAAGCCGGCATTGCCTGCGACCGCGGCGTGCGGGTCGATGCGCATTGCCGTACGTCGGCGCCGGACGTCTATGCGGCTGGCGACGTCGCCGTGTCGACGCATCCCGCCACGGGTGACGCCATGCGCCTGGAATCGTGGCAGAACGCCCAGGACCAGGGCATGGCGGCAGCCTTGGCGGCGCTGGGCGAGTCCGCCCCGTATGCGCCGACCGGCGCGGTCTGGTCGGAGCAGTACGGCGCCATGGTGCAGATCGTGGGGTTTCCGGCGCTGGCGCAATGCGAAGTGCTGCGTCCGCAAGCCGATCGCCGGATGCTGCTGTCGGTATCGCTGGATGCCGCCGGCCGCGCCGTGGCCGGCGTGGCGGTGGATGCCCCGCGGGAATTGCGCCAGCTGCGCAAATGGATCGCGCAGGGCGCAGTATTGGACCCGGCGTTGGTACAGCGGCCAGACGTGCCGTTGGCCAGCGCCCAGATTGGATGACGAGAATGATGGATCACACCTCCCAGCAAGCGCACGCGGTCAAGGCCGCCTGCGAAGCCGTCGTGCTGACGTTTTTTCACGCGCTGGACACCCGCCGCCATGACGCCGCCGCCGCCTTGATGGCCGCTGACGGGGTGTGGCTGCGGCAAGGCCAGCGGCTATGCGGGCCCCAGGAAGTGCTGGATGCGCTCAATGCCCGGGCGCCGGACCGCAGCACCTGCCACGTCATCACCAACCTGCGCCTGCTGGCGCAGGGCGAGGGCGGCGCCACCGTGGGCTACTTCCTGATCGCCTACGACAGCATGCCACAAGCGCAGGGCGGAGCGCCACGGCTGGCCGCCATTCGGGAATGCCGCGATGTCCTGGTGGCCACCCCCGATGGCTGGCGCCTGGCCGACAAGCGCAGCCGGCGGCATCTGCCGCCTGAATAGCCCTCTCCAGGAGAGCGACCGAACCGATTTTTTCGCATCACAAGAGCGTGCCCGATACACCTAAAACGCCGCGGGCGCGCGCAACAGCATCCCAAAGGAGACAACCTCGTGAATACCCCCAGGATATTGATCTGTATGACGGCCGCCGCAGGCGCGTGGCTGATGACGGCCCCCGCCTCGGCGCAACAGGCCGCCTGGCCCACCCACGCCATCACCCTGGTCGTGCCCTTCGCGGCCGGCGGTGGCGGCGACACGCTGGCACGCCTGGTGGCCGAGCCGCTGTCGCGTGAACTGGGCCAATCCATCATCGTGGAAAACCGCCCCGGCGCGGGCGGCAACATCGGCACGTCCATCGCCGCGCGCGCCGCGCCGGACGGCTACACGCTGTCTTACGGCACCAACGGCACCCAGGCGACCAACCACTGGCTGTACAAATCACCCGGCTACAAGCCGAACGACTTCGAACCGATTTCACGCTTCACGGTGATCGCGGCGGCGCTGGTCGTCAACGGCACGGACGAGCGTTTCAAGACGCTCGCGCAGCTGGTGGATTACGCCAAGGCGCACCCCGGCGAGCTGACCTGTGGCTCGGCCGGCAACGGCACCTCGTCCCATCTGGCCTGTGAACTGTTGAACCAGATGGCCGGAATCAAGGTCATGCACATTCCGTACAAGGGTGGCGGCGCCGCCATGACGGACCTGCTGGGCGGGCGCATTTCGTTTTTGATCGACGTCATGCCCAACGTATCGGGCCAGATCGCGGCGGGCAAGCTGCGCGCCCTGGCCGTGACGACGCCCGAGCGCGTGGCCTCCAACCCCGACATTCCCACCCTGAGCGAGGCCGGGGTGAAGGGCTACGAGTTTTTCGCCTGGGACGGCCTGTACGCGCCCAAGGGCACGCCGGCCGCCGTGCTCGACAAGCTGAACGCCGCCGTCAACCGGGCGTTGCAGCAGCCCGAGGTGAAAAAGGCGCTGGAATCGCGCGGTGCCATCCCGTCGCCGACCTCGCGCCAGTCGTTGGCGGAGTTCGGCGCCGAGGAATACACGCGCCTGGGCAAGGTCGTGAAGACCGCGGGCGCCGCCATCGACTGATGGCGCTCAGGGCGCCATCGCCTCGCGCGCCAGCCGCGCGACTTCCTGCGCCACGCCTTTGCGTTCGCTGTAGCGGTCGGTCAGGTAGTCGCTGCGGTCGCGCACCAGCAGCGTGTATTTCATCAGCTCTTCCATCACGTCGACGACCCGGTCGTAATAGGACGACGGCTTCATCCGGCCGGCGTCGTCGAATTCCTGGAAGGCCTTGGCCACCGACGACTGGTTGGGGATGGTCACCATCCGCATCCAGCGGCCCAGCACCCGCAGCGCATTGACGGCGTTGAACGACTGCGAGCCGCCCGACACCTGCATCACCGCCAGGGTACGGCCCTGGGTGGGGCGGACGCTGCCGGCTTCCAGCGGCAGCCAGTCGATCTGGCTCTTGAAAACGCCGGTGATCGTGCCGTGCCGCTCGGGACTGCACCAGACCTGGCCTTCGGACCACAGCGACAGCGCGCGCAGCTCGGCCACCTTGGGATGGTCGGCGGGCGCGCCGTCCGGCAGCGGCAGGCCGTGGGGGTCGAAGATGCGCGTTTCGGCGCCCAGCCGGGTCAGGATGCGAGCGGCTTCTTCCGTGAGCAGCCGGCTGTACGAACGCTCGCGCAGCGAGCCGTACAGCAGCAGGATGCGCGGCGCATGCGTGGCGCCGCCGTGCAGCGCCAGGTGGGCGTGGCGGGGCGGATCCAGCAGGGTGTCGTCCAGGTTGGGCAGGGTGAGGTCGGTGAGAGAAGAGGCGTGTGTCACTGGGGCTTGCTCTGGGGGGAGGGGAAGGAGGGTATCGCGGTGGGGCGGCTGAACCAGGCGGCGAGCCAGAAGCTGGCCGCCAGCACCAGGGCCACGACGACGATGGCGATCAACACGGTGCCGTAGGACGCACCGACCGACCACAGCAGCGCGGCCCCGACCGGCGCCGCGGCGCGCGCCAGGGTCATGGGCACCGTCAGCAGGCCGTTGATCGCGCCATAGGCGTGGCGGCTGAGCATTTCGGGCACGACCATGCCGCGCACGATGGTGAATATGCCGTTGGCGCCGCCGTAGACGACGCAGATCGCGGCCACGGTGGGGAAATCGGCGCCCAGAAATGCCAGCGCGCCAAACGCCAGCGGAAATACCGTGACGACGGCCGCACCGACGGCGCGCATCGACGCCTGGGCGGCGAACAGGCTGACCACGATGCGGCCGGCGACCTGGGCCGGCCCGATCAGGGCAATGGCCTGCACGACCGATGCCGTGTCCAGCCCGCGTTCGCGCAGCAGCGGATACATATGGAAGGTGAAGGCGGAGAACGCCGCCGCGTAGGCGGTCAGCGCCACCAGCAGCGCCCAGAAGACGGGGCGGCGCAGCGCCTGCCGGACGGCCTGGCGGTTGTGGTCGCGCTGCGTCTGGGCAGTGGCGCCTGGGGCGGGCCGCAGGTCGCGCGCCGAGTCGATGAACAGCAGGTAGGCGCCGGCGCACACCAGCGCGTTCACGGCGGCCAGCACCATCAGGGCCTCGCGCCACCCCCAATGCGTCAGCAGCCACTGCACCAGCGGAATGAACACCGTGCTGGCAAAGCCGCCCCATAGCGTCAGCGACGTGATGCCGGCGCGGGAATGGGCCGGGCCGACGCGGCGCGCGACGACGGCGAAGGCCGGCTCGTACAGCGTGGCCGCCTGCAATGCGCCGATGCCCGCCACCAGCGCGTAGAACGCGGCCAGCGACGTCACCTGCGACCACAGCAAGAGCAGCGCTCCGGCCAGCAGCGACGACAGCCCCATCACCCAGCGGCCGTGGCCGCGGTCGACGGCCACGCCGACCGGAAACGCGGCCAGCGCGGCCAGCACCAGCCCCAGCGTGGCGGCGCCATACAGGTCCGGCTTGCTCCAGCCCAGTTCGGCGCCCATGGCCTCGGCGATCAGGGGAAAGCTGTAGTACAGCGAGCCCCACGAACAGATCTGGCCGATGCCCAGCGCCGTGATCAGGCCGCGGGCCTTGTCGGGCGGCGTGGGCGGGGCGGCGTGCGGCACCGACGCGCAGGCGGGGCCGGCATCCGGGCCTGTGTCCGGACGGGAGGTCGTGAGGCGGGACATGACGGTCAGCCTGGGGCGTCTTCGAGGAAGGCGGCCACCTCGGCCGCCGTGGATTTGGCCGAGCGCATGATGCCGATCAGCGTGGCCGACGCGAAGCCGGTCCATTCGCCGTAGCCCACCAGCCACAGGCCTGCCACGGCGCAGGCCCGCGTGCCGGCCACGGCGATCTTGCCGTCGGCGTCCAGCACGCCCAGGGGCGCAAGCGGGTCCAGCGCGGGCTGGAAGCCCGTGCACCAGATGACGGCATCGACCGGGGATTCGCGGCCGTCGGGCCAGACCACGCCGTCGGGCGTGAAGCGCACGAAGGGCCGCACGGCCTGCAGCACGCCGCGGTCGCGCGCCTCGCGCACCGGCGGCACCATGACGATGTCGCCGAAACCGCCGGGCAGGTCGTCGGCCGGCCGGCCTTGCTGCATGGCCTGCCAGCGCAGCGTGGCGCGTTCGAACAGCACGCGGCCGTCCACCTCGTCCGGCAGGAATTGTGGCGGCGCCTGCGTGACCCAGGTGACGTGGGCCGTCTGCGAAAGCTCGGCCAGGATCTGCGCACCGGAATTGCCGCCGCCCACGACCAGCACGCGCTGGCCCGCGTAAGGGGCCGGCGAACGGTAATGGGCCGAATGGGTCTGCGTGCCGCGAAAGGTGGACGCGCCGTCGATGGCGGGCACGAAGGGTTTGCTCCAGGTGCCGGTGGCGCTGATCACCGCGCGGCTGTGCCACGGGCCCTGGTCTGTCTGGATGAGGAAGCCACCGTCTTGCCGCCGCACGGCCTGCACCTGCACCGGCCGGTGCACGGCGAAACCGTAGCGGGCTTCGTAGCGGGTCAGGTAGTCCACGACGTGATCGCGCGACGGATAGCCGGGTGTCGCAGGCATGGGCCAGCCCGGCAGCGAGCTCCATTGCGCGGGAGAAAACAGCCGCAGCGAATCCCAGGCCTCGCGCCAGGCGCCGCCTGGTTGCGGGCGGGCGTCCAACAGGGCGACATCAAGCGCGTGCCGTCTGGCGAAGTAGGCCGTGGCCAGCGCGCTTTGGCCGGCGCCGATGATGACGACGTCGGCGCGGCGGGCGGGGTGGGCGGTCATGCCGGCAGGTCCGGGTCGGCCGGCAGCGGGGCGCACGCCACGCCGCTGCAGCATTCGGCCGTCAGGTAGTCGACCAGCCCGAACATCAGGTCGGTATTGGCGCGGTAGCGCATGTAGCGGCCTTCCTGTTCGACGGTCAGCAGGCCGGCCTGGGTCAGCGCTTTCAGGTGAAACGACAGATTGGTGGGCGGCAGCTGGAGTTCGGCGGCGATCTGGCCGGCCACGCAGCCGGCGGGGGCGGCGCGCACCAGCAGGCGGAAGATGTCCAGCCGCACGCCCGAGGCGAGCGATTCGAAGACGGTGACAGCGGTGTTTTTGTCCATGCAGCAATACTACAACTATTGTTGAACAATTAAAACTTTACGCTTTTCGATGTTTCGACTAAAGTCGAATTATGGAAATGAAAGATGCCGTGAAAGCCCTGGCCGCGATCGCCCACGAATCGCGCCTGACCGTGTTCCGCCTGCTGGTGCAAGCCGGGTCGGCCGGTTTGCCCGCTGGCCAGTTGGCCGAGAAAGCGGGCATTCCGCCGTCGTCGCTGTCGTTCCACCTGAAGGAACTGGTGCACGCCGGCCTGTTGCAATCCCGCCAGGAAGGGCGGTTCGTCATCTACGAAGCCCGCTTCGAATCGATGGCCGACCTGCTGGTTTATCTCACCGACAACTGCTGCGGCGGCGCGCCTTGCGCGGTGCTGCCGCAGGTGGCGGGTACCCCAGCCCCCGCCGACGCGGGGCGCGCCGATCCCCTCTGATCCTTCTATCTCATCATGGCTGACAAGGTCTACCACGTACTCTTTCTGTGCACGGGCAATTCCGCCCGCAGCATCATGGCCGAAGCGCTGCTCAATACCCTGGGCAAGGGCCGCTTCCAGGCCTACAGCGCCGGCAGCCACCCCGGCGGCGCCGTCAACCCGTTCGCCTTGGAAAAGGTGAGGGTGCTGGACTACCCGCCGGAACGCCTGCGCAGCAAAAGCTGGGACGAATTCGCGGTGCCGGGCGCACCGCAGATGGATTTCATCATCACCGTCTGCGACAACGCCGCGGGCGAAGTCTGCCCCATCTGGCCGGGCCAGCCGATCTCGGCGCATTGGGGCTTTGAAGACCCCGCCGCCGCGCAGGGGTCCGACGACGACAAGCGCCGCGTCTTCGAAAAGGTGTTCCGCCAGATCTCGGCGCGCATCAACATCTTCGCCAACCTGCCGCTGGCCGCGCTGGACAAGGCCGCGATCCAGCGCGAACTCAAGCAGATCGGCGCCGAACCGCCGGCCGCCTGACGCACGCATGCCGCCACAGGGCGCCGGCCGGCCGCGGCCGCGCCTTTTTTTCATCTTCGACAGACGTATTCATGCTTACCGCCATCGCCATCTTCGTGTTCACCCTGGTCCTGGTCATCTGGCAGCCGCGCGGGCTGGGCATCGGCTGGAGCGCCAGCCTGGGCGCGGCGCTGGCGCTGGCCTTGGGCGCCGTGCACCTGGCCGACATCGCGGTGGTGTGGCAGATCGTCTGGAACGCCACGGCCACCTTCATCGCCGTCATCCTCATCAGCCTGCTGCTGGACGAAGCGGGCTTTTTCGAATGGGCCGCGCTGCACGTGGCCCGCTGGGGCCGGGGCCGGGGACACGCGCTGTTCGCCTTGATCGTGCTGCTGGGCGCGGCGGTGGCGGCGCTGTTCGCCAACGATGGCGCGGCGCTGATCCTGACGCCCATCGTCATGGCGATGCTGGTGGCGCTGGGTTTCAGCCCCGCGGCCACGCTGGCCTTCGTGATGGCCGCCGGCTTCATTGCCGATACGGCCAGCCTGCCGCTGATCGTGTCGAACCTGGTCAACATCGTGTCGGCCGATTTCTTCGGCATCGGTTTTGGCCGCTATGCGGCGGTGATGGTGCCGGTGAACGTCGTGGCGGTCGCGGCCACGTTGGCGGTGTTGTGGCTGTATTTCCGGCGGGACATCCCGGCGCGGTATGACGCCGCCTCGCTCAAGGCGCCGGCCGCCGCCATTCGCGACGCCGCCACGTTTCGCGCAGGTTGGGTCGTGCTGGCGCTGCTGCTGGTGGGGTTCTTCGGGCTGGAGCCGCTGGGCGTGCCGGTCAGCGCGGTGGCGGCCGCGGGCGCGGCCATTTTGCTGGCGGTGGCGGGCCGCGGGCACGTCATCAGCACCCGCAAGGTGCTGCGCGAGGCGCCCTGGCAGATCGTGGTGTTTTCGCTGGGGATGTACCTGGTCGTGTACGGCCTGCGCAATGCCGGGCTGACGCAACTGCTGGCCGACGTGCTGAACGCGCTGGCGGGGCAGGGCCTGTGGGCGGCCACGTTCGGCACCGGCCTGATATCGGCTTTCCTGTCGTCGGTGATGAACAATATGCCGACGGTGCTGGTGGGCGCGCTGTCGATCGATGCCAGCCAGGCCAGCGGCGTGGTCAAGGAAGCCATGGTCTACGCCAACGTCATCGGCAGCGACCTGGGCCCGAAGATCACGCCCATCGGCAGCCTGGCCACGCTGCTGTGGCTGCACGTGCTGGCCCGCAAGGGCACGACGATTTCCTGGGGGTATTACTTCAAGGTGGGCATCGTGCTGACGCTGCCGGTGCTGGCGGCGACGCTGGCGGCGCTGGCGCTGCGGCTGGGGTAGGCGGCAGCCGCACGCGCATCGCTCGGCGCGCAGGATCGGTATCATCGGGGTTGGATCATCCGACGGGCTTCCCGATTGAAGACCAGAAACTACCTCTTCGGCATCATCGTTTCCTTTGCATTGGCGGGCTTCCTGGCCTTCCTGGGCATCGTGGCCGTCACCGCCGACAACCTGGGCTGGGGCGTGGTGGCCCTGTTGAGCTACGCGGTGATGTTCGGCGGGCCGGCGGCCATCGTGCTGGTCGTGACCTGGGTCGTGTACCTGGTGCGGGATCGGGGCAATGTGCCGGCACGCGTCCATGGCCTGATGTTCTTGCCGACGCTGTTGGCCGTGTTGATCGTGCCCGTTGATGATTCCATCCGCCAGGGGCGGGCGGACCGCTTCCGCCAAGGCAATCCGGCCATCGCCGAGACGCACGTCAATCTTGCCGGCCACCCGTTGGGGCTGGATTTCCGCCAGGCCTCGTCGTCATCGGGCGGCTCGCACTGGCTGGAACCGGCTTCAGGCGCCCAGACCGGCTTTACCAGCCTGCGGCGCTATCCCGGCCCGGACGTCGTGGCCGCCGGCACGTTTCCGTACGACGGCGATCGCCTGAAGGCCGGCGCCACCCGCTACGCGTACTTCAACTTCGACGGCACCCCCACCGGGGTCGATCTGCCGTTGCAGCGCCTGCCGTACCCGGACCTGTCCAGGCTGGTTGCCGCGTTCGCCTATGGCGAGGCGGCGCTGCTGATGCACCAGTATTTTCACTATGCCGACCACGTCGAGGTGGCGCCCGGCCTGGCGCGATTTGCCGGCACGACCGAAGACGCGATGACGTCGGCCGCCATCCCCGGGCTGACGCTCTTCAGCCTGGAAAACTACACGCCGCAGACGCTGGTGCGCGTGGAAATCAATGGCCAGACACTGGATCTTCAGGGGCCGGCCCGCAGCCTGGCCGGCATGCGTTGCGATCCGCCCCGCGGGAGCAGCCCCGCGGTGGCGGACCTGGACGCGCCGCTGACGGTGCGGTGGCAGACGCGCGAGGACGCCCCGGCCTGGCACGAGGCGAAGGTGGCGGTGCCGCCGTTCGGCGCGGCCAGCAAGGCGGACGGCGGCAAGCCGTCGTTGCCGCAGGTGCGTTTGTATGTGCTGCCGGACGGTTCCGTTGCCGCCGAGCGCTACCGGGAAATCCGCGCGCGCGGCGGCGATCTGGCGCTGCGCACCACCGGCGTGCCGCAGGCGGCCAAGGCGCACACGATGTGCGGCGGTGCGTACGCCAACTACAACCCGCAGACGGTGAAGCTGCTGGCGGATTAGGCGCGGCCGTGGCGGTCCATGCATACGTCTGAAGGCGGCGGGTGCAAGCCTTGACGACCAACCCTGGCGCATCGGCGTGGCGGCCAGATATGTGGCCAACCCTGGCGCATCGGCGTGGCGGCCAAATAGGTGGCCAACCCTAGCGCACCGGCGTGGCGGCCAGATACGCGGCCAGCGTGTCGCGCGTATCCGGCAGGCCCACCGTCATCCGGGCCAGTCCGGCATTGCCGTCGCGGGGATTCCAGAGATCCGGGTTCGCATGCAGGGCCAGCAAGACGGCATGCTGCGCGGGCGACAACTGCGCCGGCAACGGCGGGCGCTGGCCCGGCCGAAAGGCGGCTGCCTGGTCGGGAAAGGCCAAGGTCAGGATGCGGCCCCATTCGCTGTTGGCGAGCAGGCCGCCCTGTGTCCGGGCGATCAGGGCCAGCGCCGCGGGCAGCAGTTGCGCAAGGGGCACCTGGCGTTCGATTAGCGCGCCCAGCAAGGTCAAGCGGGTATGCATGGGAAAGTATGGCGGCCGCTGCGTGAACCAGGCGTCGACCTGGTCCGGGCGGGTCAGGGCCGTGACCAGGATCGCCGTGCCGCGCGCATCGGGCACGAACAAGGCGGCGCAGGCGCGGATGGCGTCGTCGGCATCGTCCAGCCAGCGGGATACGTCGCGGCCCAGCTGGCCCAAGGCCAGGACCAGGCCGGCGCGGTCGTCCCGTGCATCACGCGCGGCGCCATCGTCCAACCGTGCCTGCAGGCGCGCGGCGACAGCTTGGGCCGCGGCGCTGTCCCGGGCCATCACGCCCCATTGCGCGGCGGCGTTGACGGTTTCGCGGCGAGTCTCGTTGTCGTCGTCCGACAGACATGGCGCCAGCGCAGACAGCACATCGCCTGTCATCGCATGCAACGCCAGGAAGGCGTGGCACATCAAGGTCGAGATCAGCGGCGAGCCCCAACCTTCCTCGTCTTCGCCGTCTTCATCGTCGCGCAGATGCAGAATCAGCGTGTCGAGATCCGCGTCGCTGGGGTAGGGGTCGGCCTGCGGCGGTTCGATCGCATTCAGGCTGCTGCCGACCTGGCCCAGGAAGGCGGCCAGCGCGGCCATCGTGTCCGCGTCTAGGGCGGCGCGCGCGGTGGCATCGCGCAGCAGCGTCGTGATGACACCGACCGCGGCGGGCGTGGCGGAATAGATCGTGCCCTGGTGCAGGATCGCGCTGTGCAGATGCGTCAGCGCCGCCTGGCGCTGGGCGACTTGCGGGCTGGCCAGGTTGCGCAGGTGGCCGGGCGTGTCGTCGGCCACGCCATAGGCGTGAAACAGGCGGCCCCAATCGGTGTCGTGCAGCACCGTCTTCCAATCTGACAAAACTGTTCTCCCGGGTCTTGCGTCAGCGCAGCATCATAGCCGCCCCGCGTCGTGGCCGATGGGGCACGCGGGGACCCCATGCGCGGGCCAAGGCAAGTCCCGCATCCGGCACAGTTGCAGCAGCCCGGCGCCCGCGGCCATGGCCGGGCGCGTGCCGTGCACACGGAAGGCGCGGCCCGCCCAGGGCGCGGCCAGGCCCATGGCCACATACATGACCGAGGGGCCCAGGAAGACCGACGCCGCCGAGGCGTCCAGATCCGCCGCGACCGGCGCGGCAATCACGGGCAGCACGCCCACCACGCCCCAGCCGATGACCTGTGTCACGGCCAGCAGGATCAAGACCGTCAGGTGGCGTGGCATGGTCGGGATTCAGGCCGAGGCGGGCGCCGTGGGAGAGGCGTCGGCCACCCGCGTTTCGCGCAGCGCCAGCAACGCGGCGCAGGCCAGGCCGGCGATGCCCGCCAGCGCCAGAAACGCCGCGCGGTAGCCCGCGTGCTGCACGATCAGGCCCGCCAGCCCGTTGCTGAGCGAGGCGCCGATGCCGAACACGGTGGTCACGGCGCCCAGGCTGGCGTTGAAGCGGCCGGTGCCGTGCGTCAGGTCCAGCACCATCAAGGGCAGCACGGCGCCGAAGATGCCGGCGCCGATGCCATCGAGCAACTGCACGGCGACCAGCCACGCCATGTCGTCCGACAAGGTGTAGAGCAGCCCGCGCAACGGCAGGATCGCGAACCCGATCAGCAAGAGCGGCTTGCGGCCCACGCGGTCGGCATAACGGCCCACGGCCATGGCGGCGGGAATCATCACGAACTGCGCTGCCACGATGCAGGCAGACGTCAGGGGCGTGGCCAGCGCCGGATTGGCCAGCGCCAGTTTCTGGCTGACCAGCGGCAGCATGGCGGCATTGGCCAGGTGGAACAGCGCGCAGCTGACGGCCAGCAGCACCAGCGGGCGATTATCAAGCAGCTGGCGCAGCGGGACGGGTTGCGGCGCGGCCGCCGGGTCATCGTGCGCCAGGCCGCGCGCCCGGTCCAGGTCGATGTCTGCGGGAATGCGCAAGGCGGCGGCGACGCTGGCCAGGGCCATCGCGGCCATCAGGTAGAACACGGCCACCGGGCCCGAGAAATACGCCAGCACGCCCGCCAGAATCGCGGCCACGGCGTTGCCGGCGTGGTTATAGGACTCGTTGCGCGCGATGCGCGCGGTGAAGGCGCCGCGGGCGCTGAGCCCCAGCGTGATGGCGGCGATCAGCGGCGCAAAGACCGATGACGCTACGCCGGCCAGCGACTGCGTGAACGTGACCCAGGCAAAGCTGGCGTTGACCAGCACGGCCATGCAGGCCAGCGTCACCAGGATGGCGGCGGCCATCAGCAAGGCGCGCTTGTTCGGCGTGCGGTCGACCAGCGCGCCGGCCGGGGTCTGCGCCGCCAGCGCCGCCAGGCCGGACAGGGTCATGACCAGGCCGATGCTGTCCGGCCGCCAATGGTGCACGGCCAGCAGATAGATGGCCAGGTAGGGGCCCAGGCCGTCGCGCACGTCGGCGACGAAGAAATTCAACCAGTCCAGCGGACGCGAAGCAGGCGAGGGGGCAGACACGGGAGGGGCCGTCAGGACGGAGCAGGGCGATGCGTGATTGTCACTCATCTGGCGGGCGGGGCGGTGGCAAAAGGGTAAGCATCCGCATATTCATAGTTGGAATCCTTCGTTGGCGGCTCCGGCGGCCGCGCGTAGTCTGCCCTCTGTATAAATAGAGGGCGCTCGACACTCCCGTGGGGTCGGGCCGGCGCATACCGGCGCCGGGCGCCCGCGGCTTCGTGGAGTGTGCGGTGTGAAGGTCTCTCGTTTCTGGACCCGGGTGCAAGGCCTGGTTGTCGTTTTCCTGCTGGGCGCGATGGCGCCGGCCAGCGCGGCGTTTCCCGACAAGCCGGTGCGCCTGATCCTGCCGCTGGCGCCGGGCGGCGCCATGGATGTGCTGGGGCGCGGCCTGGCCGAACGCCTTGGGGCCCTGTGGAATGTGCCGATCATCGTCGAGAACCGGGCGGGGGCAGGCGGCAACATCGCCGCCGACCAGGTGGCCCGCGCAGCACCCGACGGCTACACGCTGCTGTTGACGGGCGACATGCTGGTGGCCAACCAGACCCTGTTCCAGGGCACTCTCAACTACGACCCGGTCAAGAGCTTTGCGCCGATCAGCATCGTGGCGGCCACCCCGCCGGTGATCGTGGTGCGTGCGCAGTCGCCCATCCAGGACCTGGCCGGCCTGCGCCGCGCGGCCAGCCAGCACGTCCTCAATATCGGCACGCCGGGCTACGGCAACAGCAACCACCGGGCGCTGACGCGGCTGCAGCAACAGGTGCCGGGCACCGTGCAGCACGTGCCGTACAAGGGCGCCGGGCCGGCCGTGGTGGCGCTGCTGGGCGGCGAGATCGACGCCGCCGTCGTGGCCTTGCCGGCGGTGTCCAGCCTGATCGCCAATGGCCAGGTCCGCGCGTTGGCGGTGTTGCAGGACAACCGCAGCGATACCGTGCCGCAGGTGCCGACGGCGGCGCAGGTCGGCCTGAAAATGGAGGGCGACACGGGCTGGTTCGGGCTGCTGGCGCCCGCCGGCACCTCGCCGGAGGTGGTCCACGACGTCTGGCGCGCGGTGCACCAGGCGGTCACCGAGCCGGACTTCCGCGCCCGGTTGCTGGCCATCGGCTTCGAACCCATCGCGGACTCGCCGCAGGCCTTTGCCGACCGCATTGCCAGCGATGCCGACAAGTTTCCGGCCCTGCTGCGCGCAAGCGGCGTGGCCCTGCAATAAGCCAAGCGAAGCCGCCATGCCCATCCTGCACATCGGCAATGCCGAACTTCACGTCGACATCCAGGGCCACGGCGATGCCGTGCTGGCGCTGGCCCCGGGCGGCATGCTGTCGCATCGCGAACTGTGGCGCGTCACCCGTGACGGCCGGACGCGCGAGTATCCGGACCCGGTCGCGGCGCTGGCCAGCCAGTACCGGGTCATCGCCCCGGACCAGCGCAATGCCGGGCGCTCGCGCGCGCCGGTGCTGGCCAGCGACGGCTGGACGACCTACGCATTGGATCACCTGGGCCTGCTGGATGCGCTGGGCGTGCAGCGCTTTCATGTGCTGGGCTCGTGCATCGGCTCATCGTTCGCGTTGAAACTGTGCGAACTGGCGCCGGATCGGGTCGTATCCGCCATCCTGCAACAGCCCATCGGCATTGCCGGGGCGCAGGGCAAGCGCGGCGAGTCCTTCGACCAATGGGCCGATGCCCTGCGGGCGCGCGACCCCGCGGTCGACGATCGCGCGCTGGAAGGCTTGCGCCACAACCTGTTCGGCGGCGAATTCGTCTTCAGCGTCAGCCGCGACTTCGTGCGGCGCAATCCGATTCCGCTGTTGATCCTGGGCGGCAACGACGCGCTGCATCCGCGCGCCGTCTCGCTGGAATTGGCGCAACTGGCACCGTCCGCCACGCTGGTCGAAGACTGGAAGGGCCAGCCGCAGCGCTACCTGGACGCCATCCAGGGCTTTCTCGCACGCCATCCGGCCTGACGTCGGCAGCCGCTACGACGCCGTCAAGGCGTGGCGCGCCTGGCGGACATGGCGTTCGAGCAGGCCGCTGGCCAGGCATCCGGCCAAGGCAAATGCCACCGCCGCCCACAGGGCCCAGGTGGCGCCGGCCTTGGCGTCGAACACAAAGCACGCCGCCACGAACGCCGCGCCCGTCGTCTGCCCCAGCAGGCGGGCCAGGCCCGACAGGCCGCTGGCCACGCTGGCCCGATGCGCGGGCACGCTGAACATGATGCCGCGCTGGTTGGGCGACAGGAACAGGCCGAAGCCCGTGCCGCACAGCGCCATCGGCAGCATCACCGCCCACATCGGCGCGCCGGCCGGCAGTTCGCTCGCCGCCAGCAGGCCGGTGGCGAGCAGCGCCAGGCCGATCACCCCCAGCAGACCCGCGGAAATCCGGTCCGACCACTTGCCCGAGAACGGCGCCAGGCAGGCGCCCATCACCGGCCACGGTGCGATCAGCATGCCGATCTCGGCAATATCGCGTCCCAGTGTCTGGCTGAGCAGGAACGGCAGCGCCACCATCGCCGCGCCTTGGGCGGCGAACGCCAGCACGCACACCCACACCGCCAGAGAGAAGGAGGGCAGGCGCAGCAGGTCCAGCGGCACGATGGCGTGCGCGCTGCGGCGTTCGCGGCGCAACAGCAGCGCCCAGCACACGACGCCCAGCAGCCAGATCAGGGCCGTGCCCCAGTCCGGCTGCGCCACGCGTTCCAGGCCCATCACCGCCAGCCCGAAGGCCAGCGCGCACAACACCGCCGCGCCCGCATCCAGCGCCTTGCCGTCGCCGGGCGCCCGGGGCAGATAGCCGCCGGCCAGGGCCAGCGCCACCAGGCAAAATGGCACGTTCACATAGAACAGCCAATGCCAGCTCAGCACCGTCAGCATGGCGGACGCCAGCACCGGTCCGCCCGCCAGCGAGGCCGCCGCGATCATGGCGTTCAGGCCCATGCCGCGACCGAGCTGTTCCTTGGGATAGATGGCGCTGACCAGCGCCATGTTGCAGCCCATCAGCGCCGCGGCGGCCAGGCCCTGCAAGGCCCGCGCCGCTTCCAGCGCCCACAGCGACGGCGCCGCGCCACACCACACCGACGCCAGCAGGAACAGCCACAGCGCCGGCAGGAACACCCGCCGATGGCCGATCTTGCCGGCCAGCGCCGCCAGCGGCAGCATCGTCGCCACCATCACCAACTGGTAGATCGTGACCACGCCAATGACGTCCGCCGCGCCGACGTCCAATTGCGTGGCGATCGACGGCAGCGCCGTGTTCGTCATGGATGTATCCAGCGTCGCCATCGAGATCGACAGCGACACCGCCAGCATCGCGTAGCGGCGTTTGGCAGGCGTCAACGGGGTGGGGAAGGGGGCAGGGAAGGCAGACATCACTCACACGCAGGCAGAAAAAGATGGGCCCAAGTATGAAAGTGGCCACCCTTGCAGGGAATAGCAAAATCTGTAAAGCAGCCTTGCAGATATGAAATACTGAGCGCCTGTGACAGGGCGGCGGACCGCGGCAGCGGCTAGCGGTTGCAGATGGCCGCGGCAGATATCGGCGAAGGTGCAGGCATGGTGAACCGAACAGAAGGCATGGCATTGCTGGTGGCGGCCGTCGACCAGGGCAGTCTCAGCGGCGCCGCGCGCGTCAGCGGGATTTCGCTGGCGTCTGTCAGCCGGCATCTCAGCGCCCTGGAAGAACGCCTGGGCACGCGGCTGCTGGTGCGCTCGACCCGCATCCTGCGCCTGACCGAGGCGGGCCAGCGCTACTACGCCGAAGCCAAGCGATTGCTGGCCGAGATGGACGAACTGGAAAGCAGCATGCAGATCGAAGCGGCCGAACCGTCCGGCCGCCTGCGCGTCACGGCGCCCACGCTGTACGGCCGCGTGCATCTGCAACCCTTGCTGGCCAGGTTCCTGGTGCAGCACCCCAACGTCACGCTGGACCTGCATTTGCTCGACCGGCCCGTGAATCTGCTGGAAGAAGGCATCGACCTGGCCGTGCTGGTGGGCGACCAGCCCAGTTCCAGCCTGGTCGCCCGGCGCCTGGGATCCATCCGCTGGGTCCTGAGCGCATCGCCCGACTACCTGGCGCGTCGCGGCACGCCCGCCAGCCTGCAGGATCTGGCGCAGCACCACGACGGCCTGGTCTACAGCCACCTGGCCACGGAAGAAATGTGGACGCTGATGGACGCCGGCAAGCCGGTGACCGTCCGGATGCGCACGCGCATGCGGTCCAACACGGTAGACGGCGTCGTCACCGCGGCGGCGGCCGGGGCCGGCATCGTCTACGCCCCGGCCTGGGCCATCGCCGACCACGTCGCGGCCGGCCGGCTGGTGCCATTGCTGCCGCAATCGGAAACGCCGCCCAGGCCGGTGTTCGCGTTGATGACGCACCAACGGTTGATGGCGGGCAAGGTGCGGTCGCTGCTGGAGTTCCTGGCCAGGCACCTGCGTGAGAAATCGCTGAACGCGCTGTGAGGGGCGGGGTGCGGCTCGACCCGCGTCAAGGCAGGTCGCGGCGGAGAAGGGCCGATGATCGATGCGCCATCCGCGGCGCGCATACGATACAATAGGAATGTTATTACATTCCAACAACAGGTTCGGCCGGCTGGGCATCTCCCCGGGGCCGGTGCTGCTTCTCAGCCTTTATCGATGTCTTCCGCGTTTGACCTTCCCTCTCCGGCCAGCAGTACGCGCTTGCGTTCCATCGACGCCTTGCGCGGCCTGGTCATCGTCATCATGTTGCTGGACCACGTGCGCGAAACCTTCTTCCTGCACCATCAGGTCAGCGATCCCATGGACGTGGCCGCCACGACGCCAGACCTGTTTTTCTCGCGCCTGCTGGCGCACTTGTGTGCGCCGGTGTTCGTGTTCCTGACGGGGTTGTCGGCCTGGCTGTACGGTGCCAAGGCCGGCAGCCGCGGCGCGGCAGCGGCGTTCCTGGCCAAGCGGGGCGCCTTCCTGGTTGCGCTTGAGATCACCGTCGTGAACTTCGCGTGGACGTTTCAGTTTCCTCCCTCGGTGGTGTATCTGCAGGTGATCTGGGTGATCGGCCTGTCGATGCTGGCGTTGGCCGCGTTGCTGTGGCTGCCCCGCGCCGCGCTGACCGTCGTCGGGGTGGTGCTGATCGCCGGCCACAACGCGCTGGACGGGCTGCATTTTGCGGTGGGCGAGGCCATGCACGTGCCGTGGGCGGTGCTGCATGACCGTGGCTGGATCGTGCTGGGCGACAGCTTGCGCCTGCGCACGTCGTATCCCTTGCTGCCGTGGATCGGCGTGATCGCCCTGGGCTTCGCGGCGGGGCCCTGGTTCCAGGCGGACGTGCCGGCGCTCAAGCGGCAGCGGCGCCTGTTGGGCGCGGGACTTGCCGCCGTGCTGGGCTTTCTGGTGTTGCGGGCCTTCAATGGCTACGGGCAGGCCCAGCCCTGGGTTGCGCAGGATGACGCACTGCATACCGCGATGAGCTTTCT
>PJUB01000209.1_pt1 | contig 36011 bp, 36 predicted proteins | sample 1512141 | NCBI WGS metagenome assembly PJUB01 (sample SAMN08177677, study PRJNA422409) | Soil metagenome, whole genome shotgun sequencing project. | isolation source: Soil enriched on filter paper: alkali lignin treatment | place: USA: Madison | collected 2015-01-15 | reverse complement strand
GCCCGCCGCGCCGACACCGGCCGTCGAAGGGTATTCGCCCATCCGGCAAAATCTCGACCTGGAGGCCTTCCGCGCCGAGACCAAGATGCCGCTGCGTACCGACGTGTCGCTGCAGCAGACCGGGCCGGCCTCCGAGGGCTTGCAGCGAGACTGGCCGGCCCCGGCGCTGGGCCTCGAGAGGCACTACGGTTACGCATTCCAGTGGTTCGGCCTGTCGGCCCTCGTCGTCATCCTCTATGTCTGGTTCCAATTCATCACACCCTTCCGCCGCGCGAGACGCCGCGCACGCGATGGCCGCTTCTGACGAGCCGCTGGGCCTGACGGTCCATTCGATGCCGTCGCCGAACCAGGCGCTCGACGGCGCCGAGGGCCGGCGCACGGTCGTCGGGCGCTGGAAGATGATCGCGGTGATGCTGATGTGCGCGGCGCCGGTCATCGCCTCGTACTTCACCTACTACGTGATCCGGCCGGAGGGGCGCAGCGTCTACGGCGAGCTGATCGACCCGCAGCGCGAGCTGCCGAAGTTCATCGCCACCGATCGCAACGGCGCACCGGTCGACCTGGCCACCCTCAAGGGCCAGTGGCTGCTGGTCGCGGTGGCCGACGCCGCCTGCGATGCGCTGTGCGAGCAGCAGCTCTACCTGCAGCGGCAACTGCGCGAAAGCCTGGGCCGCGAAAAAGACCGCATGGACCGCGTCTGGCTGGTCAGCGACGCCGCGCCCGTGCCCGAGCGGCTGAACAACGGCCTGCACGGCGCGACCGTGCTGCGCGTGCCGGCCGACGAACTGGCCAGGTGGCTGGTGCCCGTGTCGGGCCACACGCTGGCCGAACACCTCTACGTGGTCGACCCGATGGGCCACTGGATGATGCGTTTCCCGGCGCGCATGGACGCCGCTGGCGCCAGCCGCGCCAAGCGCGACCTCGACCGCCTGCTGCGCGCCTCGGCGTCGTGGGACAAGCCGGACCGCTGACAGGCCGGCAGCAAGACAGGCAAGCAGCACAGCATGGACACGACGAGCTCGCTCTACGACCTCACGCCGATCGCGTGGCTCATGGCCGCGGGCGTGCTGATCGCCCTCGGCCCGCTGCTCTGGGTCTGGCGGCGCAACGCGGGTGCAGGCCCGGCGCGCCGGCTGCATGCGCTGACCGTTCTCACGCTGTTCCTGACTTTCGACCTGACCCTGTTCGGCGCCTTCACCCGTCTCACCGATTCGGGCCTGGGCTGCCCCGACTGGCCCGGCTGCTACGGCAACGCCAGTCCGCACGGCGCGCGCCACGAGATCGCGATGGCGCAGAGTGCGCAGCCGACCGGTCCGGTCACGCATGGCAAGGCCTGGGTCGAGATGGTTCACCGATACCTGGCAACGGGCGTCGGCGTGCTGATTCTCACGCTCGCAGGCGCGACCTGGATCGTGCGCCGCCGCCAGCGTCGCGCGCCGCAGCCGTCGTCATCTTCAGAGGACGGCGATCACCACGCCACGCTCAGCGCCTGGTGGCCGGCCTTTACCCTGGTGTGGGTCTGCCTGCAGGGCGCCTTCGGCGCGCTCACCGTCACCTGGAAGCTGTTCCCCGCGATCGTCACGCTGCATCTGCTGGGCGCCGTGGTGCTCCTGGCGCTGCTCTGCATCCAGGCCGTGCATTACCGGCAGGCGGCCGCGCGCCGGCTGCCGACGCCGGTGTCGCCGGCGCTGCGCAACGGCCTCATCGCGACCACCGTGCTGCTCGTGCTGCAGATCGCGCTCGGCGGCTGGGTCAGCACCAACTATGCGGTGCTCGCATGCACGCAGTTCCCGACCTGCCAGGACAGCTGGTGGCCGCCGATGAACTTCGCGCAGGGCTTCGAGATCTGGCGTCACCTCGGCGTGACCGGCGAAGGCCAGCCGCTCGACTTCTCGGCGCTCACCGCCATCCACTATGCGCACCGGCTGATGGCGTACGCCGTGTTCGCCGCGCTCGGCGTGCTGGCATGGCGCCTGCGCCGCATCGACACGCTGAAACCGCAAGCGCGCTGGCTGGCGGGTCTTGCGTTGCTGCAACTGGCCACGGGCCTGGGCAACGTGCTGCTCGGCTGGCCGCTGGCGGCGGCCGTGCTGCACACCGGGGGCGCCGCTGCGCTGGCCGTGGTGCTGACGTGGGCCCTGTGCGAGAGCCGGCGCGCCGTGCCCGAGGCACGCGTGGCGCGCGCCAGTGACAATGCAACCGGTCGCGACAACAACAACCAGAGGAAGGCCGCCGCGTGAGTACCCCGATTTCCGTTCAGCAGAGCAGCACCGCCAACGTGCTGCGCCAGTTCTACGCGCTGACCAAGCCGCGCGTGGTTCAGCTGATCGTGTTCTGCGCCCTCATCGGCATGGTGCTGGCCGTGCCCGGCATGCCGTCGTGGGCCGACGTGCAGCGCGGCGCGCTGGCCTGCATCGGCATCTGGCTGGTGGCGGGGGCGGCGGCGGCTTTCAACTGCCTGGTCGAGAAGGGCATCGACGCCAAGATGAAGCGCACCGCGTGGCGCCCCACCGCGCGCGGCCAGCTCAGCGACCTGCAGGCGCTGGTCTTCTCGGCGGTGCTGTGCGCCGTCGGTTCGGCGCTGCTGTGGTTCACGGTCAATCCGCTGACCATGTGGCTGACCTTTGCCACCTTCGTCGCCTATGCGGTGATCTACACCGTGATCCTCAAGCCGCTGACGCCGCAGAACATCGTGATCGGCGGTGCATCGGGCGCCATGCCGCCCGTGCTGGGCTGGGCCGCGATGACGGGCGACGTGGGCCCGGAGGCGCTGATTCTTTTCCTCATCATCTTCCTGTGGACGCCGCCGCACTTCTGGGCGCTGGCGCTCTACCGCGTCGAGGACTACCGCAAGGCGGGCCTGCCGATGCTGCCCGTCACGCACGGCAACGAGTTCACGCGGCTGCAGGTGCTGCTGTACACCTTCATCCTGTTCGCGGCCTGCCTGATGCCCTTCATCTACGGCATGAGCGGCTGGCTGTACCTGGCGGTGGCCGTGGCGGTGAGCATCGGCTTCACCGGCTATGCGTTCGCGCTGTGGCGCAACTACTCCGACACCCTGGCGCGAAAGACCTTCCGCTTCTCGCTGATCCACCTGAGCGTGCTGTTCCTGGCGCTGCTCGTCGATCACTACATCCACTGAACACGTCTTTTCCATGAACAAGCGGAACGCTCTCAGATTGATCGCCGGAAGCGCCGGCTGGGTGGGCGTTGCCGCGACCCTGGGCCTGGGGCTTTCCGCCTGCAGCGAACAGAAGCAGAGCTTCAATGCGGTGGACATCACCGGCGCCGACTACGCGAAAGACTTCTCCCTGAAGGACGCCGACGGCAAGGTCCGCACCATGGCCGACTTCAAGGGCAAGGTGGTCGTGATGTTCTTCGGCTACGCGCAGTGCCCCGACGTCTGCCCGACCACCATGACCGAGATGGCGCAGGTCAAGCAGCAGCTCGGCAAGGACGGCGACAAGCTGCAGGTGCTGTTCGTCACCGTCGATCCGGCGCGCGACACGGCCGAGGTGCTCAAGGCCTACATGGGCGCGTTCGACCCGAGCTTCGTGGCGCTGATCCCGACCGCCGACGAACTGGCCGCGCTCGCGAAGGACTACAAGGTCTACTACAAGAAGGTCGAGGGCAAGACGCCGACCAGCTATTCGATGGACCACTCGGCCGCCAGCTACGTGTACGACACCCAGGGCCGCCTGCGGCTCTACGCACGCTATGGCGCGGGCGTGCCGGCCATGGTGTCGGACCTGAAGACCCTGCTCGCTTCCTGAGCGGGGCCGGCGAATGGATGCCATGGGCTCGGTCGAGCACTTGAAGGCGCGCAAGGGCGCCTTCCGAATCGCGCTGATTCCGCCGGAGGTGCTGAGCGCGCTCAACGACGGGCTGCTCGAGACCGTCAACCTCAACGAATTCATGGCGCTGGAGCTGCCGCAACTGGCACGCAGCGTGGCAGGGCACATCGGGCTCGACGGGCAGAGCGAGCGGCTGGCCGATACGCTCGCGATGCTGGCGGCGTTCAAGCCGATGCAGCGGCACGGGCACATCGCCCGCGCGCTCTACGACCTCGCGGCGCTGCACGCCGAGCGCGACGCCGTCGCCCACCGGCTGGCCACGCACGCGAGCGACGTGGCGCGCTGCTGGGCCGCGCAGTGGGTCACGCTCTCGGGCCTGCCGCTGCCGCAGCAACTGGAGGCCGTGCGGCGCTTTGCCGCCGATCCGCACTTCGGCGTGCGCGAGATCGCATGGATGGCGGTGCGCGACGCGGTCATCGCCTCGCTCGACGAAGCACTCGCGCTGCTGCAGCCCTGGGTGTTCGATGCCGACCCCAACATCCGCCGTTTTGCCAGCGAACTCACGCGGCCGCGCGGCGTGTGGTGCGCGCAGATCGAGGCGCTCAAGACCGAGCCCTGGCTCGCGCTGCCGCTGCTGGAGCCGCTGCGCGCCGATCCGAGCCGCTACGTGCAGAACTCGGTGGCCAACTGGCTCAACGATGCGAGCAAGAGCCAGGGCGAGTGGGTCGACCGGCTCTGCGCGCGGTGGCTGGCCGAATCGGACACGCCCGAGACCCGCTACATCGCCAAACGGGCGATGCGTACGCTCTCCAAATGAAAAAAGCCCGGGTGACCGGGCTTTTTTCATTGTGGGAAGAGAAGGGCTTACGCGTAGTCCGCGAGGGCCTTCTTCATCTTCTTCATGGCAGCGACTTCGATCTGGCGAATGCGCTCGGCGCTCACGCCATACACGTCCGCCAGGTCGTGCAGCGTCATGCCGCCCGAGCCGTCGTCGTTCACCTTGAGCCAGCGCTCCTCGACGATGCGGCGGCTGCGGTCGTCCAGCGCTTCGAGCGCCGTCGCGATGCCGTCGCTCGACAGGCGGTCGCGCTGCTGCGATTCGAGCAGGGCGGTCGGCTCCTGGGTGGCGTCGGCCAGGTAGGCGATGGGCCCGAAGGCTTCTTCGCCGTCGTCCGACGGGCCCGGGTCGAGCATGACGTCGCCGCCCGACAGGCGGGTTTCCATCTCGAGCACTTCTTCGGGCTTCACGTTGAGCCGGGTCGCCATCTGCGACACCTCGTCGGGGCTCAGCGTGTCGCGGTGCGTGCCGTTGTCGGCCGCGGCCGAGTCGGCCTTGAAGCCTTGCTTCATCGATCGCAGGTTGAAGAACAGCTTGCGCTGGGCCTTGGTCGTCGCGACCTTGACCATGCGCCAGTTCTTCAGGATGTACTCGTGGATTTCGGCCTTGATCCAGTGCATGGCGTAGCTCACGAGCCGCACGCCCTGGTCGGGGTCGAAACGTTTCACGGCCTTCATCAGGCCGACGTTGCCTTCCTGGATCAGGTCGCCGTGCGGCAGCCCGTAGCCCAGGTATTGGCGGGAGATGGAAACCACGAGGCGCAGGTGCGACAGCACGAGCGCGCCGGCGGATTCGAGGTCGTTGTGGTCGCGCAACTTGCGAGCGAAGCCCTGCTCTTCTTCGAGCGTGAGCAGCGGCAGGCGGTTGGCGGCCGAAATGTAAGCATCCAGGTTGCCCAGCGGGGGAACCATCGACCAGGGGTTGGCGACGGCCAGCTGGTTGGCAGAGACTCCGGACAGGGTTGTCATCAGGGGAAACTCCTTTGTGTTGGCCATATTAGCACTCGGTTAGAGGGAGTGCTAAACCAAGGGTTCCCTTGAGTTTCTATCGCGCCGATAGCCCCAGGCTACCAGCGTATGCCTAGCTTGAGAAAGAGCTTCGACAGAACGAACAGCGGGCCGACCCAGAGGTATTGGATGTCTTCGAAGAACGAAGGTTTCTTGCCTTCCAGCTTGTGGCCCACGAACTGAAAGATCCAGGCCACTACAAAGATAGCGGCCGAAATCGGCAATACAAGGCCGCCCATCGCATGGACCAGCGCCAGTGCGATGGCGGTCAGCACGGCCATGGCCAGCAGGAAGGCGGGCGCCCGCAGCAGGGCGTAGTACACGAGGCTGGCCGCCACGAACACGTACGCCACCCATGGGTGGATGGCGAACAGCAGCCCGACGATGCTGAGCATGATGGCCGGGATGGCCACGAAATGGATCAGTTCGTTGGTCGGGTTCCGGTGGCTCTCCTCGTAGTGGGCGAGCAGCCGGTCGACCTTGCGATCGCTCGATTCGAGCGGGGCGGCGGCGGTGTGCGTCATGGCGTGTCTCCGTGGGCGCCGTTCGATGCGGCGGAACTTCGATGGTGCACACGGAAAAGCCCGATGGCAAGAGCGCTTCCGATGCGTATTTGCTATCAATAAAGTAGCTTGAAAGCATTACAGGTGCACGCACAGAATGACTTTGGGCACTTTCATCGCGCCGTCGCGCCGCTAAGATCAAGCGCGTGGCTTCCCTCGACACCTCATCCACGCCCCCGCATCCGGCCGCCGAGACCGGCACGTCCGCCGCCAACCCCGCACCCACCGCGATCCTCGTCGTGGACGACCACGACCTGCTGCGCCTCGGCGTCTGCGCGCTGGTCCAGGCGCAGGCGGCGTCCTCCGGCGCGAGCATCGAGGTTTTCGAGGCCGGCAACGTGGCCGACGCGCTGGTGCTCTACGAAAACCACCAGGCGTCCATCGGCCTCGTGCTGCTCGACCTGGCGCTGCCCGACACGCGCGGCCTGAGCGGCCTGGCCGACTTCCGCCAGCGCTTTCCCGACGCGCGCATCGTGGTGCTCTCGGGCACCGGAAACAGCACGCTGGCGCAGGGCGTGCTGGCGCTGGGCGCGGCAGCCTTCCTGCCCAAGTCGGCCGACCTGAAGGAAGTGGTGAGCTTCATCCGCGCCTGCGGCCTGCTCGACCCCTCGGCGCCCGGCGCCGCCGAACCCCCGCCGCCGGCCTTTTCCAGGCCGCTCGCCGGCCATGCCGAATTCCCCCATGCCAGTGCCTGGCAGGAGCTCACGCCGCGCCAGATGCAGGTGCTGCAATGGGTGCTCGAAGGCAAGGCGAACAAGGAAATCGCGCAGCTTGCGAACCTGAGTGAAGGCACCGTGAAGAACCACGTCTCGACCATCCTACTGCTGTTCGGCATGCGATCGCGTGCCCAGCTGATCAGCACCCTGCACTGATTTGAGCGCACCGACCGTGGCGCCGAGCGAGCCGTCCGCCGACTACATGCTCGGCCAGCGGGTGCTGCGCGAGAGCATCGCCTCGGTCTACAGCACCTACATCGTCTCGACGCTGACGCACATGGCGTTCGTGCTGGTGTTCGGCGCCATCATCTATTCGCAGCTGAAAGACCCGAGCCTGCTGTTCTGGCTCGCCGCGCTGCTGATCGCCGACATCTACGTGCTCTTCACCCCACGCTGGACGCCCGAGCGGCCGGCGCGCGAAAGCGCCTACTGGGCGCGCAAGATCTCGCGCATGGTCACGCTGGTGAGCATGGTCACCGCCGTGGTGCCCTGGCTCATCGTGCCGCATGAAAACCTGCCCATGACGTCGCTGCTGATGGCCGTGATCGTCGGCAGCTGCGCCCGCGCGGCCCAGTCGCTCTGGCCGCTGAAGCCGGCGCTGTTCGGCTACACGATGCCGATGTCGCTGGGCATGATCACCGCGCTCGCCTGGCAGGGCGACGGCCTGCACCTCTTCCTGGCGGCGGCCGGCGCCGCCTACCTGCTCCTGACGCTGCATGCGGGCGTCGGCCAGCACAAGCTGCTCACCGAGTCGCTCCTGCTGCGCTTCGAGAACGAGGCGCTTGCCGCGCGGCTCGGCGAGCAGATTGCCGCCACCGAACGCGCCAGCGAAGAAAAGACGCGTTTTCTCGGCGCCGCCAGCCACGACCTGCGCCAGCCGCTGCACGCCATCGCGCTGTTCGGCGCCGCGCTGGAAAACGAACTGCGCGACCGCCCGGAGCGCCGCAATGCCGAGCGCCTGATGCGCGCGGTGAATGCGCTGGGCGCATCGCTCGACACCATGCTCGACGTCTCGCGGCTCGACGCGGGCGTGGTCACGCCGGCGCCGCAGCCGGTGCAGCTCGACGCGCTGTTCCTGCCGCTCAACCACACCTTCGCGGCCCGGGCCGAACACAAGCAGCTGCAATTGCGCGTGCTCGCCAGCGGCCTGTGGGTGCACAGCGATCCGCAACTGCTGCACCGCATGCTGTCCAACCTGATGGACAACGCGCTGAAATACACGGCACGCGGCGGCGTGACCGTGACGGCGCGCGACCGCGGCGAAACCGTGTGGATCGAGGTGCGCGACAGCGGCATCGGCATCGCGCCCGAACAGTCGAGCCGGATCTTCGAGGAGTTCTATCAGATCAACAATCCGGGCCGCGACCGTTCGCGCGGGCTGGGCATCGGGCTGTCGATCGTGCAGCGGCTGTCGCGGCTGCTCGGCCATCCTGTGCAGATGCATTCGCGGCCGGGGCGCGGCACATTTTTCCGCGTGGTGGTGCCTGCGGTGAAGGCGCCTGCACGGTCGGCGGCCGCATCGGCGTCCGTCGCGGGGGCCGCATCGGCGCTGCGTGGCGGCAACCCCGAGTCCGCGTTGCCCGGGCGCGTGCTGCTGCTCGACGACGAACTGGAAATCCGCGAGGCCATGGTGGGGCTGCTGCGCTCCCATGCCGTCGATGCGCATGCCGTCGACAGCGAGGAAGCCGCGGCCGAGGCATTGAAGCAGGCCGCCGCCGAAGGGCGTCCCTTCGATCTGCTGCTGTGCGACTACCGGCTGGCCGACGGCGCGGACGGGCTCGACGCCGGCTTGCGCCTGAGCCAGGCCGCGAACCAGGGCACGACGGCCACGCCGCTGCTGCTCATCACCGGCGAAACCTCGCCGGACCGGCTGAAGCGCGTGCGCGAATCGCGTGTGCCGGTGCTGTTCAAGCCGGTGGCCGCCGAATCGCTTCTGCGCGCGATGGCGGAACTTGCGGCGGCCCAGTAGTCCATCCGATTTTTGAGCCTATTGGTATTAATTGGGTGCCAATGGCATCTGTAGTCGACAGATGAAATGACTTTCGGCACTGGCGAATACCGTGGTTGCGCTTTAACTTAGCGGGGCACTGGCGACTCGGACACCCCGTCCGATTCCACTTGCCAGAGCGCCCACAACACATGGATTCCGGAGGTTTTTCCCCAATGAAGTTCAGACTCGCGGCGGTAGCCGCAGCAGTCGCGGCGACGCTTGCCCTGGCGGCTTGCGGTGGCGGCGGCAACGATGGCAACAGCTTTGCGCCCATCGGCGTTCTTCCGTCCCCGCCTCCCGCTCCCGCTCCGCCGCCCGCGGAGCCCCCCGCGCCAGCCCCTGCGCCCGCGCCCGCGCCGGCCACCAGCACCTTCCTGTACGAGCAGGTGCCGTATCCGGCGGATGGCGCGGCTTTCCTGAACGACCTCAATACCGAAGGCGCGAAGGGCTACAGGTTCCTCGGCGCGTTGACGGCGGCCCAGTCCGGTGCCGGCGCCAACGTCTACTACAAGACCGGCGACATCACCTACGTCTACGAGACGAAGGCGACGCCGGCGGACGCGGATGCCTTCCTGGCCCAGGCCAACGAAGCGGGCGGGCGCGGCTATCGCTGGGCCGGCGCGAGCAGCGTGAACAACGTGCCGGTGATGATCTATCGCAAGGACAGCGGCACCAGCGCCACCTACACCTACCGCACCGAGGCCGCGGCGGCCAGCAGGTCCGACTTCATCGCGCGTGGCAACGCGCAGGGCGCGGAGGGCTACTTCAATACCGCGCCGGCCTACGGGTTCGGCTCGGCGATGGTCGCGGTCTTCGAGAAGAGCTCGGTCGGCAATTCCACGTTCGCCTATGAAGTGAAAGACGACGCATCCGACGTCGGCGCGACCCTGGCGCAGTTCGAGGAGGCGGGCGCTCGTGGCTTCCGCTTCAGGGGGCCGTACAGCTTCGGGAACATCTTCGCCAAGGACCTTTCGCAGTCCAGCACCTTCACCTACCAGGCGCTGGTTCCGAAGGACACGCTGGCAGCGGAGATCGAGCAGTCGAACACGCTGGGCGCGACCGGCTTCGCCCTCATCGGTCCGATGATCGTGAACTCGCAGACGCGCAACTACTACTACAAGGCCAGCAATTGCACGGGGCCTGCCCTGTGCATGCCGACATCGCCGTTCGGTCTCTGACCCGGCGAGGGGGGAGAAGAGAAGAAAAGAAGAAAAGAGAAACGGCCCCGGTGCAAGCCGGGGCCGTTTTTTTATGGGTGGGGCACGGACCGCGTCAGCCGAGCAGCGCCTGCGCGAACTCGCGCGCGTCGAAAGTCTCCAGGTCTTCCAGCTTCTCGCCCACGCCGATGAAGTACACCGGGATCGGCCTTTCCCGCGCAATGGCGCACAGCACGCCGCCCTTGGCCGTGCCGTCGAGCTTGGTGACGATCAGGCCCGTGAGGCCCAGCGTCTCGTCGAAGGCCTTGACCTGCGCGAGCGCGTTCTGGCCCGTGTTGCCGTCGATCACCAGCAGCACCTCGTGCGGCGCCGTGGCGTCGGCCTTGGTGACGACGCGCTTGATCTTCTTGAGCTCGTCCATCAGGTGCAGCTGCGTCGGCAGGCGGCCGGCCGTGTCGACCAGCACCACGTCCTTGCCGCGCGCCTTGCCGGCGTTCACCGCGTCGAAGCTCACGGCGGAGGGGTCGCCGCCCTCGTTGCTCACGATCTCGACCGTGTTGCGGTCGGCCCAGACCAGCAATTGCTCGCGTGCGGCAGCCCGGAAGGTGTCGGCCGCGGCCAGCAGCACCGAGGCGCCTTCGGTGGCCAGGTGCTTGGTGAGCTTGCCGATGGACGTGGTCTTGCCCGCGCCGTTGACGCCGGCCACCATGATGACGGTGGGCGTGAACTGGCCGATGACCAGCGGCTTCTCCAGCGGCTTGAGCAGGTCGGCGATCGCCTCGGCCAGCAGGACCTTCACCTGGGCCGCGTCGGTGGCCATCTGGCGCTTGACGCGGCCGCGCAGGTCTTCGAGCAGGTACTCGGTCGCCTTGACGCCGGTGTCGGCCATCAGCAGGGCGGACTCGAGCTCTTCATAGAGCGCGTCGTCGATCTGGGCGTTGACGAAGACGGCCTGGATGCCGGTGCCGGTCTTGCGCAGGCCGGTCTTGAGCTTGTCGAGCCAGCTCTTGCGCTCGGGGACCGCCGGCGCCGAGGCGACCTGGGAGGGAGCCGGGACGGGGGCAGGCGCCGGAGCTGGCGCGGGAGCGAAGACAGGCGCCAGTGCCGCAGGCGGAGCGGCCACCACCGGGGCTGGCGCCGGCGCCGCTACGACCGGCGCAGGGGCGGCCGGTGCTGGTGCTGGTGCCGGAGCGGGCGTTGGAACAGGGGCCGGCGCAGGCGCAGGCGCAGGCGCGGCAGGCGCTTCCTCCGCCGCAGGCTTCGAGCCGAACCAGCTCGAAGGCGAGAACACCGAGCGCGTGGGCGCGGGCTCCGGGGCAGGCGCTGGCGCGGCGGCCGGAGGGGGCGCCGGCGCGACCGGGGCATCGGCAGGCGGTTTTTTCTTGAAGAAACTGAACATCAGGAGCTTTTTACAATCCGACCCATTCTATGAAACACCTCCCGCCACGCCGTGCTGCGTCTGGTGCGGTGCTGGCGATGGCGCTCGTGGCGCCGTGGGCCATGCCTGCGCAGGCCCAGTCCACTCCGGCCCCCGCCGCTTCGTCCGCCGCCGCGGCTGCGCCGGGACCCCAGCAATTCACCCTTGCCAACGGCATGACGCTGATCGTCCAGCCCGACCGGCGCTCGCCCACGGCGGTGCAGATGGTCTGGGTGCGCGTCGGCTCCCTCGACGAAGTCGACGGCACCTCCGGCGTCGCACATGCGCTCGAACACATGATGTTCAAGGGCACCAGGGACATCAAGCCCGGCGAGTTCTCGCGCCGCGTGGCGGCCCTCGGCGGCCAGGAAAACGCCTTCACCACCCGCGACTACACCGGCTACTACCAGCAGATCCCGGTCGGCAGCCTCGAGCAGGTGATGAAGCTCGAATCCGACCGCTTCGCAAACAACCAGTGGCCCGACGACGAGTTCAAGCGCGAGATCGAGGTCGTCAAGGAAGAGCGCCGCCTGCGCACCGAAGACCAGCCGCGCGCCCTGCTCGGCGAGCAGCAGAACGCCGCCGTCTTCATCGCTTCGCCCTACCACCGCCCCGTGGTCGGCTGGATGAGCGACCTCGACGCCATGACCCCGGCCGACGTGCGCGACTTCCACCAGCGCTGGTACGTGCCCGCCAACGCCGTGCTGGTGGTGGCCGGCGACGTCGACGTGGCCCAGGTCCGCGCGATGGCCGAGAAGTACTACGGCCGCATCCCCTCGCGCGCGGTGCCCGTGCGCAAGCCGCGCGTGGAGCCGGTGCAGCGCGGCATCCGCCGCCTCGAATTCAAGGCGCCCGCCGAGCAGGCCTATGTGTCGCTGGCCTACCGCGTGCCGCAGATCGCGAGCATCGACGACGTGAACAGCGACTCCTGGGCGCTGGTGGTGCTGTCCGCCGTGCTCGACGGCTATGCCGGCGCGCGGCTCGACCGCGCGCTCACGCAGGGCCCAGACCGCGTCGCCGATTCGGCCGGCGCCTATGCGGGCTTCATTGGCCGCGGGCCGCAGCTCTTCGTGCTCGAAGGCGTGCCGGCCGCCGGCAAGAGCGCCGAGGCGGTCGAGGCCGCCTTGCGCGCGCAGGTGGCGCGCATCGCCAAGGAAGGCGTGGGCGAAGCGGAGCTGGCCCGGGTCAAGACGCAATGGGTGGCGAGCGAAACCTACAAGCGCGACTCGGTGATGGCGCAGGCGCGCGAACTCGGCAGCAACTGGATCCAGGGGCTGCCGCTGGACGCCAGCGAACGCATCGTCGCGCGGCTGCAAGCCGTCACGGCCGCGCAGGTGCAGGCCGTGGCCGCGAAGTACTTCGGCGACGACCAGCTCACGGTCGCCACGCTGCGGCCCCTGCCGCCCGAGGCCAAGCGCGGCCGCGGTTTCGCTGCGCCCGCGGGCGAGCTGCGCTGAAAGGTCACGATTCCATGACGAAGACTCTCAAGAAAACCGCACGCGCCCTGCTGTTCGCAGGCGTGGCGGCCCTCACGGGCATGACCGGCGCGCATGCCGCGCTGCCCATCCAGCACTGGACGCTCGCCAACGGCGCCAAGATCTATCTGGTGTCGACCAACGCGCTGCCGATCGTCGACATGCAGCTCGACTTCGACGCCGGCAGCCGACGCGACCCGGCACCGCAGGCCGGCCTGGCCAGCACCACGGCCGCGATGGTCGAGAAGGGCGTGCGCGCAGGCAAGGGCGGCGAGCCCGCGCTCGACCAGAATGCCCTCGGCGAAGCCTGGGCCGACCTGGGTGCCAGCTTCGACGTGAGCGCCGGCACCGACCGCACCAGCTATTCGCTGCGCACGCTGTCCGACCCGGCGCTGCTGAACAAGGCCGTCGCGCTGGCTTCGCGCGAGATCGGCGAGCCGGCCTTCCCCGACGACGTGTGGCAGCGCGAGCGCGAGCGCATCAACGCCGCCATCAAGGAGGCCAACACCAAGCCCGCGACCGTTGCGGGCCGCGCCTTCGCGCAGACGGTGTACGGCACGCATCCCTACGGCCAGGAAGTGACCGAGGAAACGCTGGCGCGCATCGACACCGCCGCCATGCGCCAGCGCTACGAGCAGCTGATGGTGCCGTGCCGCGCCAAGCTAAGCATCGTCGGCGCCGTCACGCGCGCCGAGGCCGAGACGCTCGCCAACACGCTGCTGTCGCGCCTGCCCGGGCCGGAGGCCTGCACGCCGCTGCCGGCCATCGCGCCCGTGGCCGCGCTGACCGCGCCTAGGGAAGAGCGCATTCCGTTCGACTCGGCGCAGGCCCATGTCTTCATCGGCCAGCCCGGCTATCCGCGCAAGGACCCGGACCACTTCGCGCTCACGCTGGGCAACTACGTGCTCGGCGGCGGCGGCTTCGTGTCGCGGCTGACCGACCAGGTGCGCGAGAAGCGCGGGCTCACCTACAGCATCTACAGCGGCTTCGCGCCGGGGCTCGAGGCGGGCGCGTTCCGCATCGGCTTCCAGACCCGGCCCGACCAGGCCGAGGAAGCGGTGAAGGTGTCGCGCGAGGTGCTCGCGAAGTTCGTGGCCGAAGGCCCGACCGCCAGCGAGCTGAAGGCCGCCAAGGACAACGTGATCGGCGGCTTCCCGCTGCTGCTCGACAGCAACCGCAAGCTGATCGGCAACGTGGCCAACATCGCCTGGCACGACCTGCCGCTGGACTACCTCGACACATGGACCGCGCGCATGAACGCGGTCACGGCGGCAGACATCAAGGCCGCGTTCCAGCGCAAGCTGCAGCCGGAGCGCATGGTGACGGTGGTGGTGGGCGGCAAGCCCGCCCAGGCCACGGCCAAGGCGCAGCAGTAAGCGACTAGGCCAGGGCGTGCGGCCCCTGGCTGGCGGCCGCGCGAACGGCGGCGCCCAGTTTTTCCAGCAGGCGCGGCGCCGCGCGCGCCTGCTGCCAGTAGAGCGGCACCGGCAGCGTCGAGCCGGGCACCAGCTCCACCAGCCTGCCTTCGCGGATGGCGCCGGCCACCATGCTGGCCGGATGCATGCCCCAGCCCATGCCGGCGCACGCCGCCTCGACGAAAGCGGTGGGCGAGGGCACCCAGTGCCGCGGCGTCTCGACATTGCGGTGGCAGATGCGCCGCACCCAGCGCGCCTGCAGCCGGTCCTTGCGGTCGAACACCAGGCTCGGCGCGTTCGCCAGCGTGCGCGCACCCACGCCCTTGGCGAAATGGTCGCGCACGAATGCCGGGCTCGCGGCCGCCACGTAGTGCACCGTGCCCAGCGCCTCGCTGTTGCAGCCCGCCACCGGCTTTGCCAGCGCCGTGACGGCCGCCAGCACCGCGCCGCTGCGCAGCCGCTCGGCCGTGTGGTCCTGGTCGTCCACCGTGAGGTCGAGCAGCACCGTCCGTGCTTGCGCGGTGAAGGCTGCCGCCGCCGCGATGAACCAGGTCGCCAGGCTGTCGGCGTTGACGGCCACGCGCACCGTCAGCCGCTCGTCGGCGGCCTCGCCACTGCCCATGCCCAGCACGGGCATGGCGTCGCGCAGTTCGTGCTCCAGCATGCCCACGCGCTCGACATGCCGGCACAGCTGCAGCCCCGCCTCGGTCGCCACGCAGGGCTGGCCGCGCACGAGCAAGGCGCCGCCGGTGCGCTCTTCGAGCTGCTTGATGCGTTGCGACACCGCCGACGGCGTGACGTGGAGCGCGCGGGCCGCGCGTTCGAAGCTGCCCTCGCGCACGACGGCTGCAAGGGCGTTCAGGGCGGCATAGTCAAGCATGATGGAGATGAAGTAAAACTGAATCGGCGTTAGAAGATTTAGTTTGAATTAACCGCGCGCAGGCCGCAAGCTCGGACCATGCAAGCCGTACAAGCCACCCCCGCCTTCGCCAACGGGCTCCTCATGAGCCTGGTCCTCATCGTCGCCATCGGCGCGCAGAACGCCTATGTGCTGCGCCAGGGCTTGCGCCGAGAGCACGTGGGCGCGGTGGTGCTGTTCTGCGCGGCCAGCGACGCTGTGCTGATCGGCGCCGGGGTGGCCGGCATGGCGCAGGCGCTGAAGGGCCGCCCGATGCTGGCGACTGTGCTGGCGGCATTCGGCGCCGTCTTTCTCTGCACTTATGGACTGAAGGCCCTGTGGCGTTCGCGCCGGCCCGCCGCGCTGCAGGCCGGCGCGCAGGGCGTGTCGCTGTCGCGCGCGGCCGTGGTCGCGCAGGCTGCGGGCTTCACGCTGCTGAATCCGCATGTCTACCTCGACACCGTGCTGCTCGTGGGCAGTGCCGGCGCGCAGTACGCGGGGCTGCTGAAGGTCTGGTTCGTGGCGGGCGCGGCCACGGCCAGCGCGCTGTGGTTCACCTCGCTGGGCTTCGGTGCGCGCCTGCTCGCGCCGGTGTTCGCCCGGCCGCGCGCCTGGCAGATGCTCGACGCGCTCATCGGCGGCACCATGCTCCTGCTGGCCGCCATGCTGGCCCATCGCGCCTTCAGCGGGCTCTGAAGTCGGCTCTGAGGCGGGCTCCGGGCCGAGGGGCGCCGGCGTTAAGCTCGCCGCATGCCCCAGAAGAAAGCCGCCCCAGCCGCCCGTCCCGCCGCAACCAGGCGCCCATCGAAGCCCAGCGAGGTGCGCATCATCGGCGGCGAATGGAAGCGCACCCGCCTCGCCGTGGCCGACAAGCCCGGCCTGCGCCCCACGCCTGACCGCGTGCGCGAAACCCTCTTCAACTGGCTCGCGAGCCTGGCCGGGGCCGGCGGCGGCGAGCTGCCGGGCTGGCACTGCGTCGATGCCTTCGCCGGCACCGGCGCTCTGGGCCTGGAAGCCGCCTCGCGCGGCGCCGCCAGCGTGCTGCTGTGCGAGCAGGACGCCGCACTGGTCGCGCAGCTGCAGGCCGCCAAGGCCAAGCTGTCGGCCGAGGCCGTGCGCATCGAGCGCGGCAACGGCGTGACCGCGCTGGAGCGCACCCCCGCCGGCAGCCTCGACGCCGTGTTCCTCGATCCGCCGTTCGACAGCACCGCGCTCTACGAGCCCGCCCTGCGCGCCGCCGCGCGCGCGCTGCGTGCCGGGGGCTCGGTGTACCTCGAGGCGCCGCGCCGCTGGAGCGACGAAGAGCTCGCCGCCTTCGGCCTCGCCGGCTTCCGCTACCTGAAGGCCGGCGCCGTGCATGCCCATCTGCTTCGGCCCGCTCCGGAGGGGACTGCATAATCCGCCGAACAAGCCGCATCGGCAGCATGAGGAAGAAGCAACCATGGCCAGCAACGTGATCGCGGTTTACCCCGGCACTTTCGACCCCATCACCCTCGGTCACGAGGACGTGGTGCGGCGCGCAACCCAGCTCTTCTCCAAGGTGATCGTCGCCGTCGCGGCGGGCCACCACAAGAAGGCGCTCTTCACGCTGTCCGAGCGCATGGACATGGCCCGCGAGGCGGTGAAGCCCTACAGCGACCAGGTCACTGTCGAGAGCTTCTCCGGCCTGCTGCGCGACTTCGTCGTCGCGCGCGGCGGCAAGGCCATGGTGCGCGGCCTGCGCGCCGTGACCGACTTCGACTACGAGTTCCAGCTCGCGGGCATGAACCGCTCGCTGATGCCCGACGTCGAGACCGTGTTCCTGACCCCCAGCGACAAGTACCAGTTCATCTCCAGCACCTTCGTGCGCGAGATCGCCATGCTCGGCGGCGAGGTCCACAAGTTCGTCTCTCCCAACGTGGAGCAGCAGCTCGCCGCCAAGGTTCGCAGCCTCGGCCGTGAATAAGCCTCGATGAGCGGCACCCCGCCGCCCCGGCTGCATCTCCTGGGCGATGCAGCGCTCTTGTGCGAGCTGCCGGCGCCCGCCACGCTGGCGCAGCAGCAGCGCATCTGGGCGCTCGCCGAGCGTGCGCGCCAATGGCCGGGCGTCGGCGAGACGCTGCCGGGCATGAACAACCTCACGCTGACCTTCGACCCGACCGCGATCGATCTCGACACCCTCACGGCCCACGTGCTCGAAGCCTGGCCGAAGCTGCCGTCCGGCGGCGCCCTGGGCCGGCTGGTCGAGATCCCGGTGGCCTACGGCGGAGAGCACGGGCCCGACCTGGCGGACGTCGCGGCGCACACCGGCTTCACGCCGGCCGAGGTGGTGCGGCGCCACAGCGCGGGCGAATACGTCGTGTACCTGCTCGGCTTCCTGCCGGGCTTCGCCTTCATGGGCGGCCTGCCACCCGAACTCGCCACGCCGCGCCGGGCGGAGCCGCGCACCGCGGTGCCCGCGCGTTCGGTCGGCATCGGCGGCGAGCAGACCGGCATCTACCCGCTGGCCTCGCCCGGCGGCTGGCAACTGATCGGGCGCACCCCGCTCGAGCTGTTCGACCCCAAGGCCGCATCGCCCACGCTGTTGCGCCCCGGCGACCGCGTGCGCTTCGTCGCGGAAAGCGTGCAGGCATGATCGTCGTCCACAAACCCGGCGTGCTCGCGTCGGTGCAAGACCTGGGGCGGCACGGCCATCGCCAGCTCGGCATCTGCCCCGGCGGCGCGCTCGACGTGCTTTCGCTCACGCTGGCCAACCGGCTCGTGGGCAACGCCGACGGCGCCGCGGGCCTCGAACTCACCATGGGCGGCTGCGAGCTTCGCTTCGAAGCCGCCACGCGCATCGCGCTGACCGGCGATGACTTCACGGCCAGGCTCGACGGCGTGCCGCTGCGCGCCTGCTGGAGCGTGCCGGTGGCGGCCGGCCAGGTCCTGAAGCTCTCCGGCGCGAACTCGCCTGGCGCGGCGAAGGCCGGGCTGCGCAGCTGGCTCGCGGTGGCGGGCGGCATCGACGTGCCGCAGATCCTGGGCTCGCGCAGCACCGACCTGAAGGCCGGCTTCGGCGGCCACCAGGGGCGCCCGCTGCGCAAGGGCGACCGCCTGCCGCTGGGCACGCCCAGGCTCGACGCCGCTCAACTCGCCCGCCGCCCCTTCGGCGTGCGCGGGCCGGACTGGGGCCCCACGGAAGCCGACGGCGCGATCGCCCTGCGCGTGCTGCCCGGCCCCGAGTTCGAGCAGTTCACACTGGCCGCGCGCGAACTGCTGTGGGGGGAGCGGTGGCGCATCACGCCGCAGAGCAACCGCATGGGCAGCCGGCTCGCGGGCGCCGAGCTCAAGCGCAAGCGCGGCGGCGACATGCTGTCGTCGGGCGTCATCCCTGGCACGGTGCAGGTGCCGCCGTCGGGCCAGCCGATCATCCTGATGGGCGATGCGCAGACCACCGGCGGCTACCCGCGCATCGGCGTGGTGATCCGCGCCGACCTGTGGAAGCTGGCGCAGGCGCCGCTGAACGGCATGCTGCGATTGGTGCAGGTCGACCAGCCGCAGGCGCTGGCCGCATGGGCGCAGCAGCAGCGCCATCTTGCGCAGGTGGCGCAGGGGTTGGCCGCTACAGGCTGGCCGGGCAGGGCATAGACTTTCCGCAAAGGAAACGCCCCATGCACATCGACCTCAACGCAGACCTCGGCGAAGGCGCCGGCAGCGACGAAGAACTGCTCGCGCTCGTGAGCTCCGCCAACATCGCCTGCGGCTGGCACGCCGGCGACGCCAAGACCATGCAGCAGTGCGTGCGCTGGGCCATGCGCCACGGCGTGGCCATCGGCGCGCACCCCAGCTTTCCGGACCGCGAGAACTTCGGCCGCAGCACCATGCACCTGCCGCCCGACGAGATCGTGGCCAACGTGCTCTACCAGGTCGGCGCGCTGGCGGCCATCGTGAAGGCGGAGGGCGGCAGGCTGACGCACGTGAAGGCCCACGGCCAGCTCTACAACCAGGCCGCGAAGGAACCCGAGCTCGCCGACGCGCTGTGCGAGGCGGTGCGCCGCTTCGACCCCACGCTCAGGTTCTTCGGCCTCGCGGGCAGCCGCATGATCGACGCCGCCCGCAGTGCCGGCCTGGAGCCTGTCGAAGAGGTGTTCGCGGATCGTGGCTACATGCCCGACGGCAGCCTCGTGCCGCGCAGCCAGCCCGGCGCGCTCATCGACAGCGAAGAGCGCGCGATCGCGCAGACGCTGTCGATGGCGCGGGACCACCGCGTGACGGCCATCGACGGCAGCGTCGTGCCCGTCAACGCACAGACCGTATGCCTGCATGGGGACGGCGCCCATGCGCTGGCTTTCGCGCGCCGTATCCGCGAACGGCTGCAGGCCGAAGGTATCGCGGTGCGGTCGTCGGCCTGACCCCAGGGCGCGCTCGGAAGCGCTCCCACCCGCCTTCGGCGATCGCCACGAGAGCGGCCGCGGAGCTCAGGCGAAGTGCCTTGCCAGCCAGCCGTTCAAAGCGGCGTTGACGAGCTCCGGCTTCTCCATCGTCAGCATGTGGCCGCAGGCGGGCACCCACACCACCTCGGCCTGCGGCAGCAGCGCGGCCATCTCACGGGTGCACTCGGGCGGCGCGAGCTTGTCGTCGTCGCCGCACATCAGCAGCACCGGCGCACGCACCGAGCCCAGGTGCAGCCGCGCGTCGGGCCGCCGCATCACGGCGCGGTTCTGGCTGATGAGCTGCTGCGCGCCCGCGCCCAGCACGATGTCGAGGTAGTGCCGCACCAGCACTTCATCGGCCGCCTGCGCGGGGTGGAAGGCGAAGTAGACGTTCGGTTCGATCACGTCGCGCAGCTCGCCGCGCTCGAAGTATTCGATGGCGCCTTCGCGCAGCGTGAACATCTCGGGCGTCTCGGGCCGCGCGCTGGTGCCCAGAAGGGCGAGCCCGGCGATGCGCTCGGGCGCCTGGCGGGCCGCTTCCATCGCGACCATGCCGCCCATCGACGCGCCGCACAGCACCAGCGGGCCATGGTTGTCGCGCAGCACCGCGGCGGCCATGCCCTCGATGGTGCCGTTGTGCCGCTGGGCGTCGCTCACGCGGGTGTCGAAGACGGGGGGAAGGGCGGGGATCTGGGCTTCCCAGATGCGCTCGTCGCAGGCGAGGCCGGGCAGCAGGACTAGATTTGGCATGCATGGATTCTGCGCGATCGCGGCCACCGGCGTAACGTCATAGGCTTCATGGCCAGCAGCCACGGCAGCCTCCGGTCGACATACTTTGCGGCACATGTCGAAGGACTCCGAAAAATGAATCTGGTCGAACGCGTGCAGTCCATCCTGCTCAAGCCCAAGGCGACCTGGCCGGTGATCGATGCCGAGCCGGCCGACCCCGCGTCGCTCTACAGGAACTACGTGATGATCCTCGCGCTGATACCGGCGGTGGCGAGCTTCATCGGCCTTTCGCTCATCGGCGTCGGCGCCTTCGGCATCAGCTTCCGCGTGCCGATCGTCTCCGGGCTCGCGCACATGGTCGTGGGCTATGTGCTGTCGCTGGTGATGGTGTTCGTGCTCGCGCTCATCATCGACGCGATGGCGCCGACCTTCGAGGGCACGCGGAGCCAGATCGGCGCGCTCAAGCTGTCGGCCTATGCCAGCACCGCGGCCTTCGTGGGCGGGGTCTTCAGCCTGCTGCCTTCGCTATCGATCATCGGCGCGCTCGCGGCGCTCTACGGCATCTACCTGCTCTACACCGGCCTGCCGGTGCTCATGCGCTGCCCGCCCGACAAGGCGGTGCCGTACACGGCCGTGGTGGTGATTTGCGCCATCGTCGGCGGCTGCATCATCGGCTGGGTGCTGGCGCTGCTCACGCCGTCGCCCATGCGACTGGGCGCGGCCTCGCCCGCCGCTGCGGTGGCGGCCTTGCAACAGCTGGTCGCGGCAAACGCCTGAGCCGTCACGCCCAGCGTGGAAAATGGGCGCAATGCCCACGCCCAAACCCGACTCCACCACCGACCTGATCCTCATCCGCCACGGCGAGACCGCCTGGAACCGCGAACTGCGCTTCCAGGGCCATGCCGACGTCCCGCTCAACGACATCGGCCATGAGCAGGCCCGCCGCCTCGGCCTGCGGCTGGCCAGCGAAACCGCGGTGCAGCACATCCTGAGCAGCGACCTGATGCGCGCGCAGCAGACCGCGGCACCGGGCGCGCAGCAGCTGTCGCTGCCGGTGGTCACCTCGGCGGCCTTGCGCGAGCAGTTCTTCGGCGTGGCCGAGGGCATGCGTTCCGACGAGATCCAGAGCCAGCATCCGCGTGCCTGGGAGGAGTGGCTGGAGTTCCGCGAGGACCACGCCATGCCCGAGGGCGAAACGCCGCGCGAGTTCCACACGCGCATCATCGCGGCGCTGGGCAACATCGCCGCCGCGCACAAGGGCCGCTACCTGATCGTCGTCACCCACGGTGGCGTGCTCGACATGGTGTGGCGCACCGCGCGCGGGCTCAGCCTGAGCGGACCGCGCCGCAGCGAGATTCCCAACGCGGGCTTCAACCGCATCCGCATCGCCGACCCCGCAAGGCCCGAAGAGATCGAGATCGTCGACTGGGCCGACACGCGGCATCTGGCCGACCTGCCGCCGCAGCCGACCTACGACCAGACGCGGCACCTGAAGAACAAGGACTGAGCGTCGCGGGGTCTCAGCCCCGCAGCAGCTGGCCCAGCCCCAGCCGCTCGTAGACAGCGGCCGTCTGCCGGCGCAGGCGCAACGACTCGGGCTGTCCGTTGAGCTGCTGCTGCAGGATGCCCTGCGCCCCCGTCAGCGAAGCCTCCGTACCGGTGCGCACCAGCGCGTCAAGGTAGAGCTGCTCGAACAGGTCGCGCTGCGCATGGCTGCCGCCGATCTCGATCATGCGCGGCAGCGCCGTGCCCAGCCCTTCGATAGCCGCCGCGAGATCGCCGCGCGCGTGCGCCACCAGTCCGTGCGCTGCGGGCACGCACACGCGCTGCCAGGCGGCGCGCGTCGAGAGCGGCGCGTTGGGAGCGAAGGCCTCGATGTTGCGCAGCAGCGCATCGGCCTCGGGCCTGCCGGCACGCGCAAGGCCGTAGAGGTACTGCAGGTCGAGAAAAGGCAGCACATGGTCGGCCTGCCGCTGCAGCAGGTAGCCCGCCACGTCGTTCCATCGCGTGCCGACATCGATGCCGGCAAGCTCCAGCCGGGCCAGCAGCGAGACCGCACCGATCTGGTCCTGCGAGTAGTCCTTGACCACGCCCCAGGCGTGGTGGTCGTACACCGCGAGCGCCTCGGCGTCATGGCCCAGGTCGATCAGGAACAGCGCCACGTGCCACCAGTTGTGCGTGACCATGAACGAGTTGAGCCCGGTCCATGTGTCGCTCACGCTCTTCATGAAGGCCAGCCCCTCGGCGAGCCGGCCTTCGGTGAGCATCACGTGCGCCAGCGCGTGGTGCGCCCACGGCTCCTTGCGGCACATGCCGATGGCCTGGCGCGCACTGGCTTCGGCCTCGCGCATCAAATGGCACTGCTCGTAGCCGAAGGCGGCCATGCCGTGCACATAGGGCACGTCCGCCGCGTGCGGCAGCACGGCCAGTGCCAGCCGCAGCATGCCGGGGCAGTCGCCGGTGTTGAAGCAGTGGTACTGGCCGAGCTTGACCGACACCAGGTCGCGCGGATGCTCGCGCGCCTGCTCCGCATGAAGCGCGATGGCGCGGGCGATGTCGCCCTGCGCCCAGGCCTCGATGGCCGCGATGTAGCGGCGCTCGCGCGGCGTGGCGCGCCCGGCGCCGGCCAGTGCCTTGTCGAGGAAGGGCCGCGCGTTGGCCACAGCCTCGCGCGATTCCGCGAACAGGTGCAGCGTGGCGCAGTAGGCCTGCACGATGGGGCTCGGGTCGGCGTCGGCTGCCGCCAGCAGGTTGACGGCGCGGGCCTCGGTCGAGATGAAGCCCATGACGAAGTCGTCGACCAGCGGCAGGCTGGCCGCGTCGTCGAGGGTGAGCGGGTTGCCGAGGCTGTCGGCGAGGGATTTTCCGGAGGGCATGGCGGCATGGTGCCATGCCGCCGGGGATGCTTCAACGACTCAGACGCCGGCCTGCTGGTGCCGGTACTCCTGCGTCTGCCCGCCATAGCCGTAGGCCGCGGCGCGCGCGTCGATCACGTGGATGTACGACACCTCGTGCAGGTCGGGCCGGAGCTTCGCCATGGCCGCATGCACCTCGCGCAGGTAGCGCGCCTTCTCGGCCTTGGTGTTGGTCTCGTCGGTGACGCTGATGTCCAGGTGAAAGGCCGACTTGCCCAGCGAAGCCAGCGACTGGCCGCCGATGAACCAGGCGTCGGCGGCGATGTACTGCACCGTGACGGCGATGACCGGCAACTGCTTGCCGAGCACGCTCTGCGTCAGTTCGGCGACCGTGTCGACGGTCTTGCGGGTGAGGGCGGCGTCGGGTTCGCCGGAGAGGTGGACGACGATGTGGGGCATGGCTGGCTCCTTGGTGAATGGTGGGTCGATGGGTTGATTGTGGGTGCCCTCTCATCATCGGAAAAGCGGGAAGATATGATGTCTTCAATCGGATAAACGGATGGATTGGCCATGCAAGGCTTCGACCTCGAGCAGCTCCGCACCTTCGCCGCGGTGATCGACGCGGGCAGTCTCACCGCTGCCGCGCCGCGCGTGTTTCTCTCCCAGTCGTCGGTCAGCGAGCAGGTGCGAAAGCTGGAAGAACGGGCGGGGCAATCGCTGCTCACGCGCAGCAAGGCCGGCGTGTCGCCCACGGAGGCAGGCATCCGGCTGCTGGCCCACGCGCGGCGCATCCTGGCGCTGAGCGACGAGGCGTTCCGCGACCTGCATGGCGAAGTGCTGCAGGGCGAACTTCGACTGGCCGTCACCGACTACTTCCGCCCCGCGGACCTCACGCGGCTGCTGGGGCGGCTCGGCGAAAGCTACCCGCGCGTGCGGCTGCACGTGAGCATCCTGAAAAGCGACGACCTGCGTGCGGCCTATGCACGAGGAGATTTCGACGTGGGCCTCGGGATGAACATCGCCGGCGTGTCCGCTGTGCAGCCGCGCGCGCCGGTGCTGCGGCGCGAGTCGCTGGCGTGGCTCGGCGCCTCGGGCATGCGGCTCGTGCGCGGCGAGCCGGTGCGGCTGCTGGTGCTGCCCGACACCTGCTCGCTGCACCAGTTCACCGTCGCGCTGCTGCGTCGGCGGCGCGTGGCTTACTCGCTCGCGCATGTGGCTTCGGGCGTGGCCGGGCTGCAGTCGGCGCTGGCCGCGGGGCTGGGCGTGGCCTGCCTCAACGAATCCGCGATCAGCGAGGGCGTGGCGCGTCTGGCAACGCCGCACGGGCTGCCGGCGCTGCCGAAGGTGGCGTTCCAGTTCCTGCCGGCGCGGCGGGGAGAGACCGCGTTCGTCAGCAAGGCCCGCGAGCTGCTGGCTTCCCACCTCGTGTGAGACGCTATCGTTCACGCCAAGGAGCAGCCGCAGCCATGACCACTACCGACCTTTCCAGTGTCTACCGCAGCTACATCGCCTGCCTCAATGCAAAGGACTGGCCGAGCCTGGGCCGCTTCGTTCACGACGAGGTGAAGCACAACGGCCGGCTGCTCCGACTGTCGGGCTACCGCGAAATGCTGGAGCAGGACTACGCAGCGATTCCGGACCTCTTCTTTCGCATAGAGCTGCTCGTTGCCGAGCCGCCCCGCGTGGCCAGCCGGCTGCAGTTCGACTGCGCGCCGAAGGGCAGTTTTCTCGGCTTGCCGGTGAACGGAAGAACCGTCTCGTTTGCCGAGAACGTGTTCTACGAATTCAAGGACGCGAAGATCGTGGAGGTGCTGTCGATCCTCGACAAGGGCGCCATCAAGAGGCAGCTCCAGAAGGGCGGCAGCGCGGCGGTCTGAGGCCGGCCCCAAACCGGGCGCGCACCGGGCTTGCACCGGGCTCAGCGGCAATCTTCTGCCACGGCGCGAAACACGTCGATCGTTTCCGCCTCGTCCTGCTGCGAGCCGTAGTCGCTGAGCTTCACCAAGACGGTGTAGCGTGCGGGGTTGACGTAGACGTATTGGCCGTAGACGCCGATCGCGCTGTAGTCGCGATTCTTTTCGTGGCCGGGCGGGTGCCACCACAGCGCTGCATACATCCAGCCCGGCTCCGCCTCGGCCACGGGTGTGGTGATGCGGGCCATCCATGCGGGAGAGACCAATGTGCGCCCGCCGACCTTGCCGCCCGCGAGCGCGAGCAGGCCGAGCTTGGCGAAATCGCGCGGCGTGGCGTTCAGGTTGCCGAAACCGCGCTCGATGCCGCCGGCGTGATCGAGGTTCCAGCTCGCCTCGTCCTGCGCGCCGAGCGGCTGCCACAGCCGGCGCTCGAGCACCTTCGCCAGCGGCTCGCCTTCGACCCGCGCCACCATCATCGACAGGTACTGCGCGTCGATGCTGCGGTACGCCGACCGGCTTCCAGGCGCGAAGGCGAGCGTGCGGTGCTTCATCACATAGGCGCGAAGGTCGGTGGTGATCTGCATGCCGGCGACGCCGGTGAATGGCTTGTATTCGGCGTAGTCCTCGGTCACGTCGATGCCGCTCTTCATGTCGAGCAGGTCGCGCACGGTGATCTCATCGAACTTGCCGCCGGCGGCGAACTCGGGCAGCACCGCCACCAGCTTCGTATCTTCGGACAGCTTGCCTTCGGCGATCAACTGCCCGACGAGAAGGCTCAAGACGGACTTGGCGATGGACCATGAAGACTCGCGCGCCGTCTTCTTGCCGGGCTCGCTGTACCACTCGTTCACCAGGGTTCCGCGGCACAAGACCAGGAATGCATTGGTCCGGGTCTCCCGCAGCATGCTCAAGATGTCCATGTTGTTGCCCTTCCAAGGTACGGTCTTGGCAAGAGGCTGCAACTGCTCGGGAATCGGGCGTGGTTGCGACGACGCGGCGATCATGCGGGTGTCGTACAGCGCCTCTACCTCCGATCTTGGCGTGAACAGAAAGCGGACGAGGAACACTGGGTTCTTCATGTCGATCGCGGCCGTGAATACGAAGCCGGCGGCGATCACGAGCAGGGCGACTGCTGCGGCGACGAGCCCGGGCTTGCGGCGCCGAGGCCTGGATGCCGCAGTCGTCATGCCCATGCGCTTGTTCCCTACGCCGAGTTCACTCGCGCCTGGATCATCTTCCAGCCGTTGCCCGCGGGGTCGCGAAAGCCCGCGTCCACGCTGCCGTAGCGTTCCATGGCTTCCTGCGTGAACTCCACACCCAGCTTGCGCATCCGCTCGCAGGCCGCGCGGCAGTCGGCCACGTTCAGCACCAGCGGCGGCATCGCGCCCTTGGCCACCATGGCGCGCAGCGTCTGTGTGGTCGCCTCGTCGTGTACCGGCGGCCCGGGAGTGAACAGGCCCAGCTCGAACGACGGCTGCTCCGGATGCTTCACCGTGAGCCAGCGATAGGCGCCGTTGCGCACGTCCGCGTGGACGCGGAATCCGAGCTTCTCCACATAGAACGCCAGCGCTTCGTCCTGGTCGTCCACATACAAACCCACCACACCGATACCTTGGCTCATCGCGTCTCCTTGGTTGAAAGCCGTTTTGTACCGGCTGCCGTGCGGCGGCGCTTCTCCGAAACTGCTTCGGTCAGATCGGGCCGCTGCGCGGCGTTGAGCACACACGCCGGCATGTGCTCGAGCTGCCGCGCCGCGGCCTGCAGGCGGGGGCGAAGCGTGCCGGGGCTTTCGCCTGCGACGTCGCGGAAGGTGCGCCCGAAGGTGCCCAGGCTTTCCCAGCCGGTGGCGAAGGCGATCTCGGTGATCGACAGGTCGGTGTCGCGCAGCATCGCCGTCGCCCGCTCGATGCGGCGCGTCAGCAGGTAGCGGTGCGGCGGCATGCCGAAAGCCAGCTTGAACGACCGCGCGAAATGGGCTTCGGAAACACCGCTCACCGCGGCCAGCCGCAGCACCGGCCAGGCTTCGTGCGATGCGGCGTCCATGCGGTCTTTCGCGCGCAGCAGGCGGCGCAGCAGCTGTGGGTCCTGCATGGGGGCGCCCTCAGGCGGTGCGGGGGCCGGGGCGCTGGAGTCTTTGCGGGAGGGCATGGCAAGAGCGCCAAGGATGGGTGGCGTACGGCGAGCTTATCCGGCTTCGCCTCTCGCCGATCCGTACTGCCCCGCCGCCGGAGTTCAGCCCGCCGGCTGCGGGCGATACACGGTCTCGCCGTAGCCTCGCGGCAGCGCGCCCGGCCTGTCCGGCAGGACGGCCAGCGACGCAGCCACCGCGAGCGCCTGGTCGCGGCGGCGCGCATCCTCGGGCTCGTGCGACCTTTCCGCCTTCTCGACGCTCGACAGCAACATGCGCACGTCCGAGACACGCTTGCGCTCGAGCGGGGTCGTGGTGTCGGACGCCAGCTTGCCCATGAGGTAGCGCTGGACGCGGATCGACTCGCTCGCGGACTGCTCGACCGTCGCGCCGATGCGCTTGCCATCCTCGTAGGTGATGTCGGCGGACGCCCTGGCCTGGTCGTCGATCCGCACGTATTCATAGAACTGCGATTCCTTCGAAGCCGTGAGCAGGAGCGACACCTCCGGCGTCAACGGCCGGTGGAAGCTTGCGCTCAGTTGCGCCTGCTGGTCCTGGTGGATGTTGCGATTGCGCGGGTCCTTGCCCGTCACGCTGGTGCTTTGCGAGAGCTTGTACGAGAAGGTGTCGACTTCTTCCGGCCGCATCGGATTCGATGAAACCGGGGGCTGCACCATCGACGCATTGAAGTCGGCCAGGCCGCTGAGCAGGCTGTGGTCGCCCGCGTTCAGCGCGATCACGCCCGGCGCCTCGCGGCCCGCGACGGGTGCCGTCACGCCGTAGTCGCTGTTCATCTGCGAGAACGCGTCCTTGAACATCGACACGAGCGCCTTGTCGCCCCGGCCCCGGCTGCCGGCGGCATCGACCTGTTGCAGGTAGCGCGCCATGGCCTGCGCCTGCTGGGTGGCGTTCCCGAGGATGGCCGGATTCGAGAGGTCGACGTCGACCTTCACCGCGCCCGACGGACCGGAGGCGTTCACCGACCGCGACTTCGCGTCGGCATGGAACTCGAGGGTGTTGATGGCGCCCTTGTCATCGGCCTTGATGCCGGCCTTGAAGTCGATCGACGACAGAACCGCCGGGTCGAGCTTCATGAGGCCGCCGAGCGCCATGCGCGGCGGAAAGGCGCTCAGGCCGTCGATGGCTTCCTGGAAGGCATCCGAGAGCTGCACCAGCGCCTTGCGCTCGGCCTCGGTGAGTTCGCCGCCGGAGACCTTGATCTGCACCGCCATGCCGTCGTCCTGGCTGCCCAGGCCCAGCTCGACGTTGGCACCGCTGGCCGTGCGGATCGACAGCTTGATCTGGTTGTCGGCGTCGGTATGCAGCGCCGAGGCGCTCGTGCCTTGCGCCGCCAGCGTCAGCGACTGGGAGAAGTCGCCGGCGTCCGCACCGAAGCGCTTGAGCATCGCGGCGCCCAATCCGTTGAACCGCGTGCCGCTCGGGCCATGGACGAGGTTGCCCGCCATCAGCGAGGAGATCGCGTCGTCGGGCTGCCGCTCCCAGGTGGGTGCGGCGGCCGTTCGGCCCGATATTGCATAGGTCCGCGCGTCGGCCGGCGTGGCCGACTGCCCGAGGCTCACGGAAACGGCGGGCGTGGCCGTTGCCGCGGTGTCGACGGGGACCGGCTGGCTGTTGGTGCGCCATGCGGTGGTGGCGCTGGACGTGACCAGGGGGCTGACAGCGGTCGGGGTGACGATCAATCCAGGCTCCTGTCGAAAAAGAAGACGCCCGGTATCCGGGCACTCTTCCTTATCGGCAGGTTCGCCAGGTTCTGAAGGCTTCAGCTGCCTGCCCGCGGCACCTCGGGCCAGGGCCGCTGCAATTCGCGGATCTGCTCGAAGGCGCGCGAAACGCGAAGCACGCCGAGATCGTCGAAGCGCTGCCCCGCGATCTGCAGGCCGATCGGCAAGCCCGAGGCCGAGTAGCCGCAGTTCACCGACGAAGCCGGCTGCTCCGACATGTTGAACGGCACCGTGAAGCCGATGTGCTCCAGGGCACGCAGCGGATCGTTGGTGGGCGAGGGCGCTTCCGCGGCCGCCGGCATGTTCGGCGACACCGGCGAGATCACGTAGTCGAAGCGCGCGCATGCGCTGACGGCGGCCACGCGCGTTGCGTGGAACTGGCTGAAGCTGCGGAACACGTGCTCGCCGCTGAACTCCGCCGCGCTCTCGGCCCATTCGCGGATGTAGGGCAGCACCTTCGCGCGCTGGTCGGCGCGCAGCCCTTTCATGTCCACCAGCGAGCGCATGCGCCACAGGTGGTCCATGCCATCGAGCATCGCCTGCGACATGAAGGGCTGCATCGGTTCGATGATGGCGCCTGCCTTTTCCAGCAGGCGTGCGGCCTGCTCGACCGCTGCCTGGATCTCGGGCTCCACCGCCAGTCCGCAGCCCGCGTCGAGCAGCAGCCCGATGCGCAGTCCGCGCAGATGGTCGGGCGACACGTCGAAGGCGGCCCAGTCGATGTCCTGCGCCGGCAGGCTCATGCTGTCGCGCGCGTCGGGCCTGGCCAGCACCTGCATCATCAGCGCGGCGTCGCCCACGGTGCGCGTCATCGGGCCCGCCGCGCGGCCCATGTAGGGTGGGTCGATCGGAATGCGGCCCAGGCTGGGCTTGAGCGTGAAGATGCCGCACCAGCTCGCGGGCAGGCGCAGCGAGCCGCCGATGTCGGTGCCCAGGTGCAGAGGGCCGTAGCCGGCAGCAGCCGCGGCACCCGCGCCCGCGCTGGAGCCGCCCGGCGTGAGCCGCAGGTTCCACGGATTGCGCGCCAGCGTGTGGAAGCTCGAGAGGCCCGAAGACAACATGCCGTAGTCCGGCATGGTGGTCTTGCTCACGATCACCGCGCCCGCTTCCTTCAGGCGCGCGGCCGGTGGCGCGTCGGCGGCGGCGGGCCTGAGGTCGACGGCCGCGGTGCCGGCCGGCATCGGGTCGCCGCGCGTGGCGATGTTTTCCTTGATGGTCGCCGGCACGCCGTCGAGCGGACCGCGTGCGTCGCCGCGCTGCCAGCGCGCCTCCGATGCCCGCGCCTGCTCGAGCGCGGCCTCGGGCCTGAAGAGCCAGGTGGCCTGCAGGTGCGGCTCCCAGCGCTCGATGTGCGCAATGACGGCCTGCGTGACCTCCACCGGCGAGAGCTCGCGGTCGCGGTAGGCCGCGGCAAGCTCCTGCGCGGTCAGGTCGCTCAGCCCCACGACAGCGCCGACAGGTCGTTCACGAAGATCGGGTTTTCCTTCCAGATGCCCTTGACGTTCTTCTTCGCCACGGTCGGGAACTGCGGCTGGTAGAGGAAGCCGTTGGCCGCGTCGGTGGCCAGCATCTTCTGCGCATCGCCGAGCAGCTTGTTGCGCTCCGCCGTGTTGGCGGTGGTCTTGATCTTGTCGAACAGCGTGTCGAAGGCCTTCGACTGGTAGCCCCAGTAGTAGTCCGACTTGGCGTAGTTGCCGAGGTCGAAGGGCTCCACGTGCGACACGATCGACAGGTCATAGTCCTTGTTGCCGTAGGTGCCGCTGAGCCACTGCGCCCACTCGACGTTCTGCACCTTCACCACGATGCCGATCTTGGCCAGCTGGGCCACGATCACCTCGCCGCCCTGGCGCGCATAGGGCGGCGGGGGCAGCGTCATCTTGAGTTCGAGCGGCGTCTTCACGCCGGCTTCGGCCAGCAGCTTCTTGGCCTTCTCGATGTCGAAGGGGTTGATGGCGGTGGTGTCGACATAGCCCGCCGCGCCCGGCACGTAGTGGCTGCCGATGGGCACGCCGAAGCCGTCCGCGGCGCCTTCGATCACGGCCTTGCGGTCGATGGCCGCGAGGATGGCGCGGCGCACGCGCACGTCGTCCAGCGGCTTCTTGCGGTTGTTGATCGACAGGATGGTCTTGGCGCGCGAGCCGGCCAGGATCACCTGGAACTGCGGGTTCATCTTGAACTGCGGCACCACGCGCGTGCCGATGCGCGGGAACACGTCGATGTCGCCCGACAGCACCGCCGCGGCCTGCGCCGCGGTGTCGGAGATGAAGCGGAAGGTGACCTTGTTGATCTTGGCGGTGGCGGGGCTGCGGAAGCCCTCCCACTTGCTCAGCGTGATCGACGAGCCCTTGGCCCAGTTGTCGAGCTTGTAGGGGCCGGTGCCGACCGGCTTGGTGGCATTGCCCTCGGCGCTCTTGGGTTCCACGATCACGGCCGTGGCCTGGCCCAGCACGAAGGGCAGGTCGGGGTCGATTTCCTTGTTGATGACCACCACGGTGTAGTCGTCGACCACCTGGGTGCTCAGGTTGGCGAAGGTGCGCTTGTCCTTGTTGGTGCTTTTCTCGCTGCCGGCGCGGTCGAACGAGAACTTGACCGCGGCCGCGTTGAAGGGCTCGCCGTTCTGGTACTTCACGCCGCGCTTGAGCTTGAAGGTGTAGGTCTTCAGGTCGGGCGAGACTTCCCAGCTGTCGGCCAGCAGCGGCGTGACGCTGCCGTCGGCATTGATCTTGGTGAGTGTCTCGAGGATGTTGTACTGCACAACTTCCGCGATGGCGGCAGCGGCGCCGCTGGTGGGGTCCAGGCCCGGCGGCTCGAGCGCCATGCCGATCACGATGGCGTCCTTCCTGCCCTGCGCCATGCCGGCGAGCGGGGTGGCCAGCGCAACGGTGGCGCCGGCGGTGGTGAGGAGGGTGCGGCGGTTCAACATACGTGTGATCTCCGGAAAAACAGGCCAGGTTCGAATGACTGCTTCGGCGTGCGCCGTGCCCCGAAGGGAGGCGCGACGCCGCAAAGACACGACACGCAGCACGAAAGATGCCACGTGCGCAACCGGTCATTCTCTCGCAGCGGGAGCGCCGCCGAGCGGCCCGCGGGGCGGTTTTTCCTCGGGACGTTCCCGTAGGCCGCGGACCGCCTGGCTCAGGCCCAGGACATTGCCGCGATGTCGTTCACGAAGATCGGCGCGTCCTTCCACAGCCCGCGCAGGTTGCGTCCGGCGATGGTGATGAACTGAGGCTGGAACAGGAACACGTTGGCCGCGTCTTCCGCCAGCAGCCGCTGCGCGTCGCCGAGGTAGCGCAGGCGGTCGGCGGGGCGCGCCGCATTGCGGGCCTTGTCGAACACCTCGTTGAACTTTGCCGACTGGTAGCCCCAGTAGTACTCCGGCTTGGTGTAGTTCACCAGGTCGAAGGGCTCGACGTGCAGGATCAGGGAGAGGTCGTAGTTCTTGTTGCCGTAGGTGCCGCTGATCCACTGCGCCCACTCGACGTTCTGGATCTTCGCGACGATGCCGATCTTGGCCAGCTGCGCGGCAATCAGCTCGCCGCCCTGGCGCGCATAGGGCGGGGGCGGCAGCACCAGTTCGAGCTCCAGCGGCGTCTTCACGCCGGCCTCGGCCAGCAGCTTTTTTGCCTTCTCGATGTCGTACGGGTTCACGCCGGTGGTGTCCACATAGCCGGGCAGGCCCGGCACGTAGTGGCTACCGATGGGAATGCCGCGGCCGTCCGCCGCCGCGTCGATCACGGCCTTGCGGTCGATGGCCGCCGAGATGGCGCGGCGCACTCGCACGTCGTCCAGCGGCTTGCGCTTGTTGTTGATGGCCAGGATGGTCTTGCCGAGCGAGGCGTTGAACACGATCTGGAAGCGCTTGTCGTTCTGGAACTGCGACAGGCTGCGCGACACCGAGGCGTGCGGGAACAGGTCGATGTCGTTCGACAGCAGCGCGGCCGTCTGCGCCGCCGGCTCGGAGATGAACCGGAAGGTGGCCTTGCGGATCTGCACCGTCTCGGCGCCGCGCCAGCCGTCCCACTTGGCCAGCACGATGCTCGAGCCCTTGGCCCAGTTGTCGAGCCTGTAGGGGCCGGTGCCGACGGGTTTGGTGGCGTTGGTCTCCACGCTCTTGGGCTCGACCAGGATGGCGGAAGCCTGGCCCAGCAGGAACAGCAGGTCGGGCTCGATCTCCTTGCTGATCAGCACCACCGTGTGCTCGTCGACCACCTGCGTCGCGATGTTGGTGAAGGTGCGCTTGTCCTTGTTGGTGCTGTTGGCCGCGGCCGCGCGGTCGAACGAGAACTTCACGCTCTGCGCGTTGAAGGGCTCGCCGTTCTGGTACTTCACACCGCGCTTGAGCTTGAAGGTGTAGGTCTTCAGGTCGGGCGAAACCTCCCAGCTGTCGGCCAGCAGCGGCGTGACGCTGCCGTCGGAGTTGATCTTGGTGAGCGTTTCGAACACCGTGTAGAGCACCACCTCGGCAATCTCGGCACCGGCCTTGGCCGTGGGGTCCAGCCCCGTGGGCTCGAGCGTGAGGCCGATCACCAGTGCGTCTTTTTTTCTTTGCGCCAGCGCGATGGTCGGCAGGGCCAGCGGTGTCAGGGCTGCGGCGCCGGTGGCGAGCAGGGTGCGTCGTTTGAGCATGAAGCGGTGTCCTCGGAACAGGGGGCAAGCATCATCCGCGAGGTGGCGGCCTTCGCGCAACCAGATGCTTATGACCCACTCATCCTAAGAACGGCCGGCGACACGCCGGTGTCAGCTCCCTCAGGCCGGCAGCAGCGTGCCGCCGGTGGGCGTGCGCGGCACGGCTTCGAGCAACGTGCGCGTGTAGGGGTGCTGCGCATGCCGGAACAGCTGGGCGGGCGGGCCTTGCTCCACGATCTTGCCTTTCCACACCACGCACACCTCATCGCACAGGTGGTTGACCACCGCGAGGTCGTGGCTGATGAGCAGGTAGCTGATACCGAACTGCTGCTGCAGGTCCTGCATCAGGTTGAGCACCTGGGCCTGCACCGACACGTCGAGCGCGCTCACCGGCTCGTCGGCCACGATGAGCTTGGGGCGTGTGATGAGCGCGCGTGCAATGGCGATGCGCTGGCGCTGCCCGCCCGAGAACTCGTGCGGGTACTTGTCCATGTCGGTGGTGCGCAGGCCGACGGCTGCGAGTGCCTCCGATGCGCGCTCGCGCTGCTCGGCGCGGCTGGTCTCGGCCAGCGCCTCCAGCGGCTCGGCCACGATGCGCGCCACGGTCTGGCGTGGATCGAGCGAGCCGTAGGGGTCCTGGAACACCATCTGGAAATCGCGCCGTGCCGTGCGCAGCTCGGCCCTGGGCAGCGTGTGCAGGTCGCGGCCTTCGAGGCGCACGCTGCCGGAGGTCGGCGTGTCCAGCGCCATCACCAGGCGCGCGATGGTCGACTTGCCCGAGCCCGATTCACCGACGATGCCCACGCTCTTGCCGGCCTGCACGTCGAAGCTCACGCCGTTGAGCGCCTTCACGGTCGGCGGTGGGCCGAACAGCTTTTCACGCGGCAGCGCGTAGTGGCGCACGAGGTCGGTGACCTGCAGCAGCGGTGGAACGGCCGTCTTCTCGCTCATGGTGCGGTGGCGACTTCGGTCGCGATCTCTTCGAGCCGGATGCAACGCACCGCATGGTCGTGCGGCAGCATCGTCGCGGGTGGCCGCGTGGTGTGGCAGGCATCGACCGTGTAGCTGCAGCGGCCGGCGAACGGGCAGCCCTTCGGCAGGTCGACCAGTTCGGGCACGCTGCCCTTGATGGTGGCAAGGCGCAGTCCGCGCGGCGCACCGATGGCGGGGCGCGCGGCGAACAGGCCCTGCGTGTAGGGGTGGGCGCGGCGCGCGAACACGGCCTCGGTCGGCCCGCTCTCGACCACGCTGCCGCCGTACATCACGAGCATCTTCGACACCGTCTGCGCGATCACGCCGAGGTCGTGCGAGATCAGTATCAGCGCCATGCCGCGCTCGGCCACGAGGCTCTGGATCAGCTCCAGGATCTGCTTCTGGATGGTCACGTCGAGCGCCGTGGTGGGCTCGTCTGCAATCAGCAGGTCGGGCCCGCAGGCCAGTGCCATCGCGATGCCGATGCGCTGCCTCTGGCCGCCCGAGAACTGGTGCGGGTACGCATCGAGGCGCGAAGCCGCATCGGGAATGCCCACGCGTTCGAGCAGCGCGAGCACTTCCTTGCGCGCATCGGCCTTCGAGAGGCCGCGGTGCAGCCGCAGCGGCTCGCCGACCTGGCGTGCGATGGTGTGCACCGGGTTCAGTGCCGTCATCGGCTCCTGGAAGATCATGCCGATGCGGTTGCCGCGGATCTGGCACATGTCTTTCTCGGCGCGGCCCACCAGTTCGGTGCCGTCGAAGCGGATGCTGCCCGTGACCCTGGCGGTCGACGGCAGCAGGCCCATGAGCGACATCACGGTGATCGACTTGCCGCAGCCCGACTCGCCGACGATGCCCAGCGTTTCGCCGCGCTCCAGCGTGAAGTCGATGCCGCGCACGGCCTCGGCGGGGCCGCGCTGCGTCTGCAGTTCGATGTGCAGGTCCTTGACTTGAAGCAGTGGCATCTTGCTTACCTCGCCCGTGCCAGCCGTGGATCCAGCAGGTCGCGCAGGCCGTCACCCAGCAGGTTCAGGCCGAGCACCGCGAACGCGATGGCCATGCCGGGGAACACCGCGAGCAGGGGCGACTGGAACATCATCGTCTGGGCCTCGCTGAGCATGCGGCCCCATGACGGCTGCGGCGGCTGCGTGCCGAGGCCGAGGTACGAGAGCGCGGCTTCCGCCAGGATGGCGATGGCGAAGCGGATGGTGATCTGCACGATCAGCACCGCCGAGATGTTCGGCAGCACATGCTGCATGGTGATGGCAAAAGAGCCCTTGCCGCAGGCGCGCGCCGCGGCCACGTATTCGCGCGACCAGATGGCGTTGGCCGATGCGCGCGTGATGCGCGCGAAGGTCGGGATGTTGTAGATGCCGATC
>PJUB01000208.1_pt1 | contig 36096 bp, 29 predicted proteins | sample 1512141 | NCBI WGS metagenome assembly PJUB01 (sample SAMN08177677, study PRJNA422409) | Soil metagenome, whole genome shotgun sequencing project. | isolation source: Soil enriched on filter paper: alkali lignin treatment | place: USA: Madison | collected 2015-01-15 | reverse complement strand
CTTGCTGCCCAGCAGGCCGTCCGGGTCGTACAGGCGGAACGCCAGGCCCAGCAGCGTGCAGACCGGCGCCAGCGTGATGTAGCGCTTGTCCCAGCTGACCCGCATGCCGATGACTTCGCGGCCCTGCCATTCGCCCTTGCAGACGATGCCGCTGTCGGGGATGGCGGCGGCATCGGATCCGGCCCAGGGGCTGGTCAGGGCAAAGGCGGGGACCTCGTCGCCGCGAGCCAGGCGCGGCAGGTAGTGGTTCTTCTGTTCGTCGGTGCCGTAGTGCAGCAGCAGCTCGGCCGGGCCCAGCGAGTTGGGCACCATGACGGACACGGCCAGCGCCGACGAACGCGTCGACAGCTTGGTGACGATTTCGGAATGGGCGTAGGCCGAGAACGCCAGGCCGCCGTATTCCTTGGGGATGATCATGCCCAGGAAGCCGTTGCGCTTCAGGTAGGTCCAGACGTCGGCGGGCAGGTCGAATTGTTCTTGCGTGACGCGCCAGTCGTTGACCATGCGGCAGGCCTCTTCGGCCTGGTTGTCCAGGAAGCTTTGTTCTTCGGCCGTCAGGCGCGGGCGCGGATAGGCCAGCAGGCGGCTCCAGTCGGGGCGGCCGCGGAACAGTTCGCCTTCCCACCAGACCGTGCCGGCTTCCAGCGCATCGCGCTCGGTGTCCGACATCTGCGGCAGCACCTTGCGGTAGAGATTGAAGATGGGGGCCGACAGCAAGGCCCGCCTGATCGGGCGCACGCCCAGCAGGACGGCAACCAGGAGCGCGATGACGACCAGCGCGATGAGGACTGCGTTCATTTCCTTGTCTCCTTTCTCTATGTTCTTGTGGGCCTGCCGCGTGCGTCGTTCGGTCTAGGTGGCGCAGTGCGGTGGCAACGGCGCGCGCAATCCGCCGAGCAGAAAGCTCATCAGGCGGGGCAGCAGCAGGCCAGGGTTGTCGGGTTGCTCGGCTTCGTCCAGCGTCCAGCCCGTCACCGACCGCAGCAGGTCGGTGCCGATGATGGCGTAGGAGGTTGCGCCCAGCATGAATTGAAAGCGCCACACGATCTCGGCGCGCGGCACGTCGGGCAAGGCGGCGAACAGCGCATTGCGGTAGCGCTCGAGCACATCGGCGTATTCCTCGGCAAAGAGCGCACGGATGAAGTCGGACGGGTCCGTCATGGTGCGTTCGAGCAGCGGCAGGAAGGTACTGCCGGCCTGGCCGGGGTCGGCAGCCAGGCGCAGCAGGGTGCCGAAAAAGGCATCGACGATCTGCGAGGGCTTGAGCGGCTTGCCGCCGGCCTGGGCTTCGAGCTCGTCGAGCAGGCGCAGGCGTTCGCGGTTGAGGATTTCAAGCCGCCGCTTGAGCACGGCCTGCACCAGCGATTCCTTGGAGCCGAAGTGGTAGTTCACGGACGCCAGGTTGACGCCCGCCGCACCGGTGATCTGGCGCATGGACGTGCCGTCATGGCCTTGCTGCGCGAACAGGGCTTCGGCGGTGTCCAGGATGGATTCACGAGTCGTGGAGGATCTGAGTTCTTGCATCGGGTTGAATTCAAACGTTCGTTTGAATGCAGTATGCGCGTCGCGGTGCAGGGATGCGATCCCGGCAATCCCGAATAGGGTTTACCCCTAACGCCCGGTGGGCATCATCCGAATGGCTTTCCGGGGTCCGCGCCTCATCCAGATGGCAGTGAGCCGTTTGTCCTCGGACGCCCGCCCTAGGATGAAAGCCGTCTGGAAGCCTTCGCCGAAACGCCTCAGTATCAGCGCGAGGACTTGAAAGCGTGGCACTGCGGATGCACCTGGCGAGCCCGATCGCCGTTCCGGTGCCGCGGGCCTCATCGCCCTGACACAGGAGCAGGAGATATGAAGACCTACAGAGTGGGGCTGTTGCTGGACGGGACGGACCAGCCCGGGTGGATCCACGACATGGCGGACTGGCTTGCGCGCAGCCAGGACTTCGAATTGGCGGCGCTGCTGGTCATGCAGAAGGCCGTTGTCGAGCCCAGACCCCGGCTGGGCGCGAAGGCGTTGTTCAGCACCTTGTCGCGCCTGGAGTCGCGCCTGTTGCCGGTGCGCCAGCGCCAGATGCTGAGCTGCCGCGACATGCGCGCCAGCGTGCCCGCATCGACCGCGGTGCTGACCCTGGCGCAAGGCACGGAGGGCAGCGACGACGGCGTAGCCGCATTGGGCCTGGACCTCGTGATCCTGTTGGGGGCCGTGCCGGCGGTGCGCACGCGCATGGTCGGCTGGGCCCGCCTGGGTCTGTGGCGGTTGAGCTATTCGGACATCGCTGTTTCCACCAGCCGCTACGCCGGCTTCTGGGAGGTCTACCAGCGCGAGGACCACACCACGGTGAAGCTGTGGCGGGTGGGGCTGGATGCAGATGCCGACACGCTGCTCGATCAGCGCAGCTTCAATACGGAAGTGTTCTGGCTGAAGAACCAGACGCGCGCATTCAGCCTGGGCAACTTCATGGTCTACGACGCGTTGCAGGCGCTGGCCCGCGCCCGGCCCGGCACCACGCCGCCCGGCATGCAGATCATGAGCGGCCAGCGCCGCGACGACCCGGCCGAGTGGGACAGCGCCGCCTATATCGCGCGCCAGGCCTGGTTAATGACGGATTTGATTGTGCGGCGCATCATGAAACGCAATGTGCGCTGGCGGATTGGTATGTTTCCCTCGGCCCGCCAACAGGCGGTGGTATCCGAGGCCATGGTATTGCAGCCGCCAAAAGGCCGTTTTTTCGCGGATCCTTTTGTATATACCAAGGACAAGAATCCCTATATATTTTTCGAGGACTACGATTTCACCTCCCGCAAGGGCACGATCTCCGTGGCAACCTTTGAGGACGGGGCTTTCCGCTTTCTGGGGACGGCCTTGAACCTGCCCTATCATTTATCCTTTCCGTACGTTTTTGAATATGATGGCGTGACTTACATGGTCCCTGAAACGTGCGGAAATCGCAGTATAGAATTATGGAAATGCACTGAATTCCCGTTGAAATGGGAATTGGATTTGACGCTGATGGATAATATTTCTGCCGTCGATACCATTATTTTCAAGCGCGGTGAATATTGGTGGCTATTAACCAATATCGATCGCACGGATGGCCAGAATCACTGTGATGAATTGTTCGCGTTCTTCGCCGATTCGCCGCGCACGACGCAGTGGACGCCGCACGCCAGCAACCCTATCGTGCGCAACCCGATGCGGGCCCGCAACGCCGGGATCGTTGTCTCGCCTGGGGGAGAGGTGATCCGCTGCGCGCAGTACCAAGGTTTTTGCCACTACGGCAAGGGCGTGTCGCTCAACCGCATCGAAGAGCTGTCGCCGTCGACCTACGTCGAAACGGACGGCGAAATCCACTACGCCAGCTTCCTGAAGAAGCGTCATGCTTCAATGCACCATTGGCACCATCAGGGGGGTCACACGGTATTTGACTTCGCCTATATGGAGTAAATGACCTGGCGTAATTGAAAATAAAAATGTTACCTATATTTCGATTGCCGCCGGCACGCCCGGGCTTGATGTGTCCGTGGAAACATATCGACAGACCTGTCGACGAATCTGGCCGATCCTGTCCGTCTGTGCGCCCGGCGCCAGCGGGCGGGGATCGCGCCTGTCAGCCGCCCGAATTCGCCCGCCCCGACATTCCTTTCATTCGGCCTCCCCCAGGGGGGAGAGCGGTTTGCGCCCTGCGCATTCGTGGGGGAAACCCTAGCGTATGAAAGGATGATGGGGGCCTCTCATCCTGATTTACGAGGATGATTAAGGCTAACGAATGATTTCTGTTTTTGTCGGATTATATCGAGTCGAAGCGTCTTGATTTTGCCCATTTCGAACCATAAGATGGGTTCATGCCATCCGTTATGTTGGCTACGAAAGTCTCCCAGCCCAAACGACCCGGTACAGCTTCATTAGATATTCCGGGATACGCGGACCACCCCCGCGGGGCTGGAAAAAAAACAAGTCTTCAGCACAGCGAAGATCCCTTCTAGGCCTGTTGAACAACCGGGAGGACACCATGGCCAAGATGGTCCTGATTGAAGCCCATCCGCTCTTGCGGCTGGGGTTGTGGCAGATTCTGAGCAAGTTGGACGATGTGTGGGAAATCGAAGGGATGGGGCTGGCGGACGTTTCCAAGGCGGACGGCGCGCATGCGGGCGCCGACCTCTTGATCTACGGCCTGCCGGTAGACAACGAAGAAGCGTGGACGACGTTGCACGAGATCCAGCGGGTACTCAACCCGAAGCGGATCCTGCTGTTGACGGATGTCATGCCGCTGCCGATGCCGGTGCAGGGCTTGCCGGGCGCCAGTGTCTACGGATGCCTGATGAAAACGGCTTCGGTCGAGATACTGGAGGCGGCCATCCGCCTGGTCATGGCGGGCGGGCAGTGTTTTCCGAGCGAACAGGCGTTGCAGTCGCCGGCCCAGGTGGCCTGCGCATTGCCGACGCGTGATCTTGACGATGGCGCAGGCAAGAGTTCCATGCCGATGAGCGCCGGGGCGCAGTTGTTGCAGATCACGCCGCGCCAATACGAGGTGCTGGTGCTGCTGGCCAGGGGCTATCCGATCAAGACGGTCAGCCGGATGCTCAATATCTCGGTTGCCACGGCCAAGACGCATGCCTGCACGCTGTATCAGCGCCTGCACGTCAAGAACAAGGGCGAAGCGGTCTACGCGGCCCTGCAGCGCGGCGCCACGTTGGAATGGCATGAACCCAACGGCCGCGAGGCGGATGGCGGGCAGCTTTACGGACGCAAGCTCGGATAGCGGTCTGCGACGGCCCGGCAGCCGGGCGCGCGCTATCCTGTGGTTGCGGCGCCACCCGGCCATCCCGCCTAGGGCATCCAACGCAGCATCGGCGGTCGCCGTGCCGCGGCCTTCCTCCTCCAATCATCCTCCTGCACGAGATTCAGCGAACGTAGCCGCTGATAGCATGGGTTGTGTCCTCAAGCATGGGTTGAGATGGCGAATCACAATTACTCGCCAGCGCGATGCCGTGCAGTGGACGAGATTCCCGTGAGTCAGGCAACGCACTAGAACCCCGTTGCAGCGTGCCGCAGCCTTGGCCATGGGAACCGTGTCTGGGCCCCGCGTCACAAGGTTCTTCCCGGGATGACAACCGTTCTAATCGAAGACTACGCGCTGCTTCGTGTCGCCATCCAGCATGTGCTGGAGCGTGTCCGGAACGCCGAGGATATTCTGGCGATCTCGCCAGCCCATCTTTTGAACATGCCCAGTTCAATCAACCGACCGGTGGAACTGCTGGTGATCGGCTGTAGCGGCGTGGCCGAGCCCGATATCGGATTGCTGTCGCAGGCCATGGCGCTGTTCATGCCTCGGCTGGTGCTGGTGTTGTATTCGGTACTGGACCAGAGTGTGATGTCGGCCTGCGCCCGCGCCGGCGTGGCGGGTTATCTGCCCAAGGCGTCCAGCCCGGACGCGCTGGCCGCCGCGGTGAGCCTGGTGCTGGCAGGGGGCGAGTGCTACCCGCAGCCCACCGGCCGGCCGCTGGCCGCGTCCAATACGCCCTTGCAGGAGCTGCGCGAACTGACGCAGCGCCAGGAGGAAATACTGCAGTTGCTGGTGCAAGGCAAGACCATGCGCGAGATCGGGCAGCACGTGGGCATTTCCGTGGCGACCGTGAAAAGCCACGCCCGTACGCTGTACTGGAAGCTGAACGCGCGCAACCAGGCCGAGGCGGCCTATATCGCGGTACAGATGGGGTTGGTGCGCGGCAGCGGCGCGCCGTCGCTGCCGCCGGCGGGCGTCAAGGCCGGCGACGAGGAATGAGGCGGGCCGGGCCGTCGACCACGTCGGCGAACGCCCGTTCCGCTGCCGCCAGCACCGCATCGATATGCAGATGGTCCAGCGCATGGCGGCGCGCGGCGGCGCCCAGCGTTTCGCGGATCTGCGCGTTGCTGGCCAGCTTGCGCACGGCCTCGGCCATGGCGGCGGCGTCTTCGGGCGGCGTCACCAGGCCACAGCGGGCCACCACGCCCGCCAGCTCGGTGCCGCGCGCCGCGCCGCACACGACCGGCCGGCCGCTGGCCAGCATGCCCGTCAACTTCGACGGCATGACCAGGTCGGCCGCGCCCGCGCGTTGCGGCAGCAGGTGGATGTCGGCCGTGTTCAGCAGCGCGCCCAGCCTGTCGGCCGGCTGCAGGTCCAGAAAGCGCACGCGCGCCAGGCCCTCGCAGTCGGCTTGCAGCGGCGCCTTCTCGGGCCCCTGGCCGCAGAAGACGAACCAGAGATTCTCCTGGGGCTCAAGCAGCCGGGCGACCTGCGCCAAGGTGCCCAGGCCCTGCTTGCCGCCCATGTTGCCGGAGTACAGCGCCACCACGGCGTCTGCGGGAATGCCCAGCTCGGCGCGCAGGTTGTTGGCAGGGTCTGGGGTGATGGCATGGACGTCGATCCAGTTGGGCAGCAGCACCACGCGATCGGGGTCCACGCCCTTGTACAGCGCCAGGTCCAGCATGCGGCCCGAGATCGTCGACACGCGGTCGAAGCGCCGCATCAGCCAGCGTTCGGCGCGCAGCACCGCCGCGCGCAGCCCGGCGCCCTTGAGCAGGCCCAGGTCGAACGCCGCATCCACTTCGTAGTCCTGGATGTGCAGCCACGCCTTGGCGCCGCACAGCCGCGCCGCCAGCCAGGCCGCGGGCGCGCAGAACAAGGCCGGCTCGACCACCATGATCAGGTCCGGGCGGCCGGCCGCCGCGCGCAGCAGCGAGGGCAGGCTGGCCAGCGCGAAGCTGGCCAGGTGCAGCAGGCGCTTGGCGCCGCCGGGCCGCTTGGGCACCCACAGCGGCGCGCGCCGCACCGTGACGCCCGCGCGAGTTTCCTTGCGGTAGCGGCCGGCATGGTAGCCGTCGTGCACCTGCCATTGGGGGTAGTAGGGCGGCGCGGTGACCACGCTGACCTCATGCCCGCGGGCGGCCAGCCATTCGGCCAGTTCGGCGCTGTATTTGCCGATGCCGGTCAGTTCCGGCGCGTAGTTGATGCCGTACAGAAGGATCTTCATGCCGGCGGCGCCACGCGAGGCCTGACGGGCCGGCAGGGGTTGCCGTGGCACACCATGGCCGGCGGCAGGCTGCGAAACACCGAACTGCGCGCGCCCACCACGGCCTCGCGGCCGACGGTGACGCCGGGGCCGACGAACACATCGGTGGCGACCCAGGCGCCGTCTTCGATGCGCACGGCGCGCTCGCGTAGCGGAAAGTCGGGCTGCGCCGCGTCGTGGTCGGCGGCGCACAGGTAGCTGCGTTGCGACACCACGGCATGCGCGCCGATATGCACCGGGCCCAGGCTGTAGATCACCGCGTCGTCGCCGATCCAGGCGTAGTCGCCGATGTCCACCTTCCAGGGGTAGGTCACCGTGGCGCTCGGGCGGATCAGCACCTTCCTGCCCACCCGCGCCCCAAAGCGGCGCAGCAGCCAGCGGCGAAAGCCATACGCCACCTGCGGCGACCAGCGAAACAGCGACCCCTGCACCAGCCACCACAGCTGCACGGTCAGCGCCGAGCGGCCGCGCTGGCCGGGCGCGAGCGCGAACTGGTCCAGCCGTTGCAGCGCGCTCATTTGGCGGCTCCCGGCACGGCATCGCCCTGTTCGTCTGCGGCATCGGCCAGGCGGGCCTTGCGGATCTCTTCGGTCTTGATGCGGATCTGCCAGTAGTACATGGCGCGTGCCACGGCGTAGTCAAAGCCCGCGCGCCCGTCCAGGAAGCCCAGCCGCAGCACGTAGGAATGCAGGAACGAAATGGGCGCCTTGAACGGCATGGCCTGGAAGACGCGCTTGAGCAACGCCCGCGCGCCGACGTTGGCTTCGCGCGGGTCGTTCATCAGGCCCTTGATGCGCAGGTTGGCTTCCCAGTCGGAATAGCGGTTGTGCTTGTCGAAGTAGTGGTAGAGCGAATCGTGGTCGTTGTGCACCATGCGGGCGCGCAGCGCGAAGGTCTCGCCTTGCACCTGCGGCTGGTAGTGGCCTTCGACCTCCCACATGTGGGCCACGTCCAGGTCGTCGTAGTCCAGGAAGCGCGACTGGTCGCGGGCCAGCAGCGCCAGCTTGTAGACGCGGTGGCCATGCAGCAGCTTCTTGCCGCAGAACACGTAGTCGAACGGCACGAAGGCGCCGCCGGCGCCTGCCGCAAAGCGGGGCAGGCAGGCGCGGATCTCGTCGGCCAGCGCCGGCGTCATTTCCTCGTCGGCGTCCACGTACAGCACCACGGGGTGCGTGAACGGCAGCTGTTCCAGGCACCACTGCTTTTTCTTGGGGTACTTGCCGTTCCATTGGAAATTGGACACCTTGGCGCCCAGCGCGGTGGCCATGGCGCAGGTGGCATCGGTGCTGTTGGAGTCCACCACGAAGACTTCATCGAAGTCGGCCAGCGCCTTCAGGCACTTGGCGATATTGCGTTCCTCGTTCTTCGTCATCACGACGACGGATACCGGTATCTTTGACATGGTGCTTTCCTGTTCAGGACGCGCGGCGCCGCAGCAGCGGCTGGAACAGCGCGATGACATCTTGGCAATGTCGTTCGAGTGAAAAGGCGTCGGCGCGCTCGGGGCCCTGGGCGGCCAGCCGTTCGCGCATCTCGCCGTCGTCGGCCAGGCGGCGCACCGCCGCGGCCAGGGCTGCCGCGTCGCCCACCGGCACCAGCAGGCCGTAGCGGCCCGAGTCCAGGATTTCGGCCGGCCCGTGCGGACAATCGGTGGAAATCACCGGCACGCCCAGGCACAGGGCCTCGACCAGTACGTTGCCGAAGCTTTCGCGCAGCGAGGTCAGGGCAAAGGCGCCCGCCCCGGCGATCATCGGGAAGGGGTTGTCGACGTGGCCCGCCAGCGTCACCGGGCTGCGCGACGCGTGCGCATCGATGCGCTTTTGCAGCGCCGCGTGCTCCGAGCCTTCGCCCAGGATGGTGAAGCGGATGCCCGGGTCGTCCAGCAACGCGGCGGCGTCGATCAGGGTGGCGTAGTCCTTGACCGCTTCCAGGCGCCCGACGGCAACCACGTGATACGGCTGCGTGACGTCGCCCGCCGCCGGTAGCGGCGCGGGCCAGGCCGAGCTCTGTTCGCGCACGTCTTCCAGCGGCACGCCGTTGTAGATGGTGCGAACCTTGCCGCGCAGCGGCGGGAACATGCTGACCAGGTCTTCCTTGACGCCGCGCGACACCCCGACCACGGCGTCGTGGCGGCGGTAGGTCTGGCTGACCAGCCAGCATTTCAGGCGCCGCATGCGCGAGGCGCCGTAGTGGATGGCCGGGCTGCTGTGTTCGAACGCGACGGTGGCGAACTGCCCCCGCAGCACCTTCTTGGCCAGCACCACCAGCATGTTGCACAAGAGGCCGTGCGAGCAGACCACAGCGGGCTTGTCGCGCCGGATCTGCGCCACCAGGCGGGCGAAGGCCAGCGGCAGCCGCAGCCGCAGCGCACTGGGCGATTCCAGCACCGGCAGGGCCCGCGTCACCCTGGGATTGGCGATCGGATATTCGCGGTTGCGCGAGCGCAGCAGGAACAGCGACGCCGGTACGCCGCGCTGCGGCAGGGCATCGGCGATGAAGGCCACGCATCTTCCGACCCCGCCATGCAGGTCGGGCGCGACGAACAGGACATCAGGCATGGGGCATGACTCGCGGGTGCGCCCGGCGATCGACGTCCGGGCGGGGGCTGGGGGCCGCGGCGGCGGGGCGGGGCACGGGCATGGCGCGGGCATTGCGCATCAACGACAGGCAATAGCACAGCAGGAAGCCGGTGAAGGCGGTCTTGGGCGCGTACGCCAGGCCGCCCGACAGCGAATCGACGAAGATGTACATCGGTGCGGTGGCCAGCAGGTAGCGCCGATGCAGCTCCAGGCCGGGATGCGCGTAGCGTCGGAACAGGGTCAGCAGCAGGATCAGCAGCGGCGGCAGCATGATCATGATGGTGCCGACGACGCCGAACTTCATCAGGTAGAAGGCCCAGGAATTGTGGGCGAAGGTGCTGAGTTCGAAGCCGTTCTCGCCCATGACCCAGCTGCGAAAGCCGGCGCCCTTGCCGAACACCGGGCTTTCGGCAAACGAGTCCATCTGGCCTTGCATTTCCTGGATGCGGGCGCCGTAGCTGGAGTCTTCGTCCAGCCGTTCGACGCTGAAGACCCGGTTGGTCAGCACGTCCAGGTAGCCGATGCTGGCGAACACCAGCAGCCCGGCCACCGCGGCGGGGGCGAAGATCATCACCACGCGGCGCCGGATGTCCGAGCCGCTGGCCAGCATCATCGCCAGCAGCACCGATACCGCCAGCTGCAGGTACTGGCTGCGGTTCAGCGAGAACACCAGCGCCAGCAGCATGTACAGCGTCAGCATGTAGGCCTTGGGCCCGGACACGTTCAACGTCTTGCGAAAGTACAGCAGCGACACCACGCCGAACGGAATCGCCCAGACGCCCAGCCGCACGTTGCGCAGCGGATTGGCGACGTTGAAACCCTGCAACTGTTCCAGCAGCATCAGCGTGGCAACCGCCAGGCATGCCGCCACGATGTACTTCTGCAGCACTGCGTAGGCCTTGGGACTGTCGATGTCCTTGTAGCAAAGGAACGGCGTGCACAGGAAGTAGAAGACGATGCGCAGGTCGCGCGCGACGTCGCCGGTCTCGATGCCCGGATGGTGCAGCGATACCAGCAGCAGGTAGATCACCGACAGGGCCTGCAGGCCCAGCAGCATGCCCAGCGCGCCGCGCGGCAGGGCGTAGGCGCCGGGGTCTGCCAGCCGCAGCATCTTGACGAACAGGATCGCCACGAACAGCACGTCGAAGGGCGACAGCTTGAAGCTGCCCACGCCCAGGATGAAGCGGTCATCGTTCAGGGCCAGCGCGGTGAACGCGAACAGGCCCAGCAAATGCAAGGTGGAAAGGCGGCGGTGCGGTTGCATGGCGTCTCCATGGCGGGTGGCAGGCGTCAATGCGCGGCCCAGTCGTCGCGTCCCAACAGCTTGGTGGTCAGCTTCTCGAACAGGTAGGACAGGTCGCCCTGGCGGGCGTGGGCCGCCACCTTGGAGGCGCGGCACGACAGCTCGAACAGCTTGCCCAGCCCCGGTTCCGTGCGGCGGATGCGGTCCACGATCTGCGAGCGTTCTTCCAGCAGCACGTCCTGCATCAGCGCGGTCTTGGTTTCGTCGTGCGTGGTGTAGACGCCCATCGCGTCGGGCACGATCAGGTTCTTGCCGTCGCGCAGCAGGCGGCTCCAGAGTTCCAGGTCCATGCAGTAGCGCATGCTTTCCTGCAACAGGCCGTGCTTGCGCAACAGGTCGCGGCGAAAGATCGCGGCCTGGTTGGGAATCGACGCCTTCACCACTGTCAGCGTGCCACGGTTGACGGGGGTGTAGTGGATCTTGCGGAAGATGCGGTTGTTGGCGTCGGCCACGAACAGGTTGCCGCTGACGATCGGCGCGCGCCCCTTGGCGGCCGCCGCGCCCAGCTTGCGCAGCGCGCCGGGGTAGTACAGGTCATCGGAATTCTGCCAGCCGACGTAGTCGCCCGTGGCGCGTTCGAAGCCCTTGTTGATGGCGTGCGACTGGCCGCGGTCCGGGGCGCTTTCCCAATAGGTCAGGTAGCGCTCGTATTTGCGGATGATGTCCACGCTGCCGTCGGTGGAGCCGCCATCGATGATGATGTATTCCAGGCGCGGATAGCCCTGGTTCAGCACCGAGATGATGGTGCGTTCCAGGAAGCGGGCCTGGTTGAACGAGGGCGTCACGATGGTCACCTTGGGCAGCAGGCCCCCGGCGATCGGCGCGGGCGGACGCAACTCGCTGACGAAGTCGATGAGTTGACGCGAATACTCGTTGTGACGCTTGCGCATATAAGACCTCAACATGATGGCTACCGGGCCGCGGGCAATGCACCCGGGTAGTCTGGTCGGGATTGACGGATGGCGAGGGCCACGCCGGCCAGCGTGATCGCCGCGTAGGCCATGCGGCCCCAGGCCGCGGCATGTTCTCCGGCGGCCTGCACCAGGCCGGCCATGACGCACAGCATGGCCAGGCCGCCCAGGCCATTCAGAATGGCGACCGCGCGGGAATTGCCCAGCCCGAGCAGCGAGAAATGCGCGGCCGCGTTCAGTGACAGCAGGCCCGAGGCCACGATCAGCAGCCGGAAGGTGCCCAGGTGGCCGTGGGCCACGGCATCGCCCAGCAGCAGGTCGAGCAGCGGCTGGCTGACCGCCAGCACCGCCAGCGTGGCGCTGGCCGACAGCGCCAGGTTCCACAGCATCATGCGGCGGATTTCGGCCTCGGCCGCGCCGGGGTAGGGCGGGGATACCGACAGGCGGCTGACGCGCGGCATGGCCTTCTGGAAAATCGCCACCGATGCGGTGTGGATCATCTGGCCCACCTGAACGCCGACGGTATAGATCGCCAGCGCCGCCGGCCCCATCAGGCTGCCGACCAGCACCCGGTCAACCGAGCCGAAGGCCAGCGCGCTCAGGCTGTTCAGCCAGGACCAGCGCGAAAACCGGAATGCTTCGGCCATGGCGCCGCGGTCGCGCACGGGTCGCACCAGCACGCGGCCATAGCGGCGGGCGAACACGCGCATCTTGACCGAGCCGGCCAGCAGCAGCCCCAGGGCCTGGGCCAGCCCGGTCCAGGTGGGCGAGGCGGTCAGCCAGGCCGTGGCGCAGGCCAGCGCCATGGTGCCGCTGCGGCTGACGACCTCGCACAGCGCCGTGGCCCGGAAGTCTTCGCGGCCCTTCAGGCAGCCGGACATCAATTGGTCGTACTGCTGCGTCAGGTAGATGGCCAGCGCCGGCATCGCCAGCAGCGTCACGGCGACGCCGCCGAAGGTGGCCGCCGGCCAGCCCAGGTCCACCGCCAGCCACAGCACCATGGCCACCAGCGTCACCACGCCCAGCGCGCAGCCGATCAACGACATGGCCACGCCGGCCGCGCGCAGCGCGCCGCCCGGTTCGTGCATGCGTTCGGACACCAGCTTGGTGGCGGTGACCGCCGCGCCCAGGTTGGCGGCGTTGCCGAAGCCGGCCAGCGCGATGATCATGGAATACTGGCCAAAGCCCACCGTGCCCAGCTGGCGAAACAGCAAGGGCAGCGCCACCAGCGCCGCGACCGGGCCGATGCCGTATTCCACCAGCCCCCAGAACGAGGCATTGCCGGCGATGTGCTTCCTGATGAATCGGACCATCGGATAGCCTGTTGTCGGTTGTTGATTGGCCCTAGGCCACGGGCAGCGGATGGCGTGCCTGCTCGCGCAGGAAATGGCCATAGGCCAGCGTCACGCCATGGTGCAGCGAAATCTCGGGTTTCCAGCCCAGCGCGCGCACGCGCGACGAATCGAGCAGCTTGCGCGGCGTGCCATCGGGCTTGCTGGTGTCGTACACCACGCTGCCCTGGAAGCCCACCACCTGCGCCACCACCCGGGCCAGTTCGGCAATGGACAGGTCCTGGCCGGCGCCGATGTTGTAGATGCCCTCGGCCGCCGGCGATTCCATCAGCATCAGGCAGGCCTGCGCCAGGTCGTCCACGTACAGGAACTCGCGCAGCGGCGTGCCGGTGCCCCACAGCGTCACGCTCTCCTGGCCGGCTTCGCGGCCTTCGTGGAACTTGCGGATCAGCGCGGGCAGCACGTGGCTGCTGTGCAGGTCGTAGTTGTCGTGCGGCCCGTACAGGTTGGTGGGCATGGCGCAGATGAAGCGGGCGCCATGCTCGCGCTGGTAGGCCTCGCACAGCTTCAGGCCGGCGATCTTGGCGATGGCGTAGGGCTCGTTGGTGGCTTCCAGCGGGCCGGTCAGCAGCGCATCTTCGCGGATCGGCTGCGGCGCCTCGCGCGGGTAGATGCACGACGACCCCAGGAACAGCAGCTTGCGCACCCCGGCCGCGTAGGCGGCCCGGATCACGTTGCACTGGATCATCAGGTTGCGGTACAGGAAGTCCACCGGATGATTCTGGTTGGCCAGGATGCCGCCGACCTTGGCCGCGGCCAGGTACACCACGTCCACCGGGGTGGTCGAGAAGAAGCGGTGCACCTGGTTCTGGTTTTCCAGATCCAGTTCGGTGTGGCTGCGCGTAATGACGTTGCGATAGCCGCGCCGCTGCAATTCGCGCACCAGCGCGGCGCCCACCATGCCGCGGTGGCCCGCCACGAACACGCGTTGATCCAGGTTCGTCATGGCGGACTACTCCTTGTAGGCGTAGATTTCGTAGCCGTTCTGTTCCACCAGCGCATCGCGCCGGGCGTCCTTCAAGTCGCTCTCGACCATTTCCTTGACCAGCTGCGCGAACGTGGTGCGCGGCGACCAGCCCAGCTTTTCGCGCGCCTTGGTCGGGTCCCCCAGCAGGGTCTCGACCTCGGTCGGGCGGAAGTAGCGCGGGTCGACCCGCACGATGACCTGGCCGGGCTTGATGTCGTGCACCGGGCTGAACAGCACGGTGGCGGTCTCTTCCAGCCCTTCGCCTTCCCAGGCCAGCAGGATGCCCAGCTCGCGCGCCGCCGTATTGATGAACTCGCGCACGCTGTATTGCATGCCGGTGGCGATCACGTAGTCTTCCGGCTTGTCCTGTTGCAGCATCAGCCACTGCATTTCGACGTAGTCGCGGGCATGGCCCCAGTCGCGCAGCGCCGACAGATTGCCCAGGTACAGGCATTCCTGCAGCCCCAGCACGATGCGCGCCAGGCCGCGGGTGATCTTGCGGGTCACGAACGTTTCGCCGCGCTTGGGCGATTCGTGATTGAACAGGATGCCGTTGCAGGCGTACATGCCGTAGGCTTCGCGGTAGTTCACGCTGATCCAGTAGGCGTACAGCTTGGCGGCGGCGTAGGGGCTGCGCGGGTAGAAGGGGGTGGTTTCCTTCTGCGGCGTTTCCTGCACCAGGCCGTACAGCTCCGACGTCGAGGCCTGGTAGAAGCGGGCCTTGTCTTCCAGCTTCAGGATGCGGATCGCCTCCAGCAGGCGCAGCGTGCCCAGGCCGTCGGCGTTGGCGGTGTACTCGGGTTCTTCGAACGACACGCCCACGTGGCTTTGCGCGGCCAGGTTGTAGATCTCGTCGGGCTGCACCGATTGCACGATGCGGATCAGGCTGCACGAGTCCGTCATGTCGCCGTGATGCAGCACGAAGTTGCGCGGCTGGTCGTGGGGGTCCTGGTACAGGTGGTCGATGCGCGCGGTGTTGAACAGCGAGGCGCGCCGCTTGATGCCGTGGACTTCATAGCCCTTGGCCAGCAGGAACTCCGCCAGGTATGCGCCGTCTTGCCCAGTAACGCCGGTAATCAGTGCCCGTTTTGGCATGGTTTTATCCTTAAGACTTAGTCATTGCACGAAAAGAGCCGAAGGCTGCGGAACCGATGTTCAACGAGATTACTGTCGCACCCGCCGCAGAGATATCGGCCAAAAGGTCTAAGAGTTCAGCTTGGCGATAGGCAAAAAAGGATTGGATCCATTCGTCCAGCCCCCCCAGCACCGCCACCACCAACAGCGCCGTCAGCCCGGGCCGACGCTGCACCGAGGCGTAGATCAGCGCCGTCAGCACGGCATAGGCGGTCAGGTGCAGGCGCTTGTCCCCGAAGGTGTCCGACATCTGGGCGGCCAGCCCGGGCAGGTTGCCCACCGTGACCAGCACGCCGAAGAACGCCGCCGCGGCGGGCAGGCAGTAGCGCGCCACGCCCGGGCGCCAAAAGGATGAGGCCCGGCCCGGCGCGTCATACCCGGCCATACATGTCCTGGAAGCGCACGATGTCGTCCTCGCCCAGGTAGGCGCCGGACTGCACCTCGATGATTTCCAGCGGGATCTTGCCGGGGTTCTCCAGGCTGTGGACCTCGCCCAGGGGGATGTAGGTCGACTGGTTCTCGGTCAGCAGGTATTGCTTGTCGCCGTTGTAGATGCGCGCCGTGCCCGACACCACCACCCAGTGCTCGGCCCGGTGGTGGTGCATCTGCGACGACAGCCGCGCGCCCGGTTTGACCGTGATGCGCTTGACCTGGTAGCGCGGGCCGTGGCCCACCGAGTCGTACGAGCCCCAGGGGCGCTGCACTTCGCGGTGGTGGTTCATTTCGGACCGGTGCTGGGTCTTGAATACCTCCACCAGCCGCTTGACGTCCTGCGAACGCGTCTTATGGGCTACCAGCACGGCGTCGGCCGTCTCGATCACCACGATGTCGTCCAGCCCCACCGAGGCCACCAGGCGGCTGGTCGAATGGATGAGGCAGTTGCGCGAGTCCTCGACCATGACGTCGCCCGTCGTGGAATTGCCTTCGGCCGTCTTCTGGGCAATGCCCCAGACCGCGTCCCAGGCCCCGACGTCGCTCCAGGAGGCCGCCAGCGGGATGACCACGGCGCTGTCGGTGCGTTCCATGATGGCGTAGTCCATCGAATCGCTGGGGCAGGCCTCGAAGGCGGCGCCGTCCAGCTGGAACAGGGCGCTTTCGCCGTGGCCGGCGCTGACGGCCAGGCGCACCTGGGCCAATATCTTGGGTGCCAGCCGTTCCATTTCGGCCAGGAAGACCGAGGCCTGGAAGGCGAACATGCCGCTGTTCCAGTAGTAGCCGCCGTCCTCGATGAAGCGCTGCGCGACTTCCGGCGACGGCTTTTCGACGAAGCGGCGCACCCGGCGTGCCGGGGCCAGGTCGTCGGGTTCGGCGGCCTGGATGTAGCCATAGCCGCTCAGCGGCGCCGTGGGGGTGATGCCGAAGGTCACCAGCGCACCCTGGCGGGCGGCCTGGTAGGCCTGGGCAAAGGCCTCGGCCAGCACGGGGCCGTCTTCCAGCACGTGGTCGGACGGCATGATCAGCATCACCGGATCTTCGCCGTCGCGCATCGCCCGCAGGGTGGCCGCGGCAATCGCCGGGGCGGTGTTGCGGGCAAAGGGTTCCAGCACGATCTCGGCGTCCTGGATGTCCAGCTCCAGCGCCTGTTCGGCGGCGATGTAGCGGTGCGCCTCGTTGCAGACCAGCATCGGGCGCGCCTGGGCGCCGGCCGAGCCCAGCCGCCGCAAGGTGTTCTGCAGCAGGCTGCGGTCATCGGTCAAACGGATGAACTGCTTGGGCAACAGCTCTCGCGACAACGGCCACAGGCGCGAGCCGGAGCCGCCGCAAAGGATGACGGCCCGGTACGGGGGATGGGGGTTGGTCATGGCGCTGACTCCTTGAAGTAGGCCTGGGTGTACGGATGCGCGCCGGGATCGGCGGCGATGGCCGCGGGCGGCTGCCAGCGGTAGCGTCGGTGCTGCCCCAGCGGCAGGCTGGCGGTATCCAGCGCCAGCTGGGCTTCGTAGGCGAGAACGATGTAGTGCGTCGAGCGGCCGTTCTCGCCGGCAAAATTGGTGCCATAGAAGTGTTCGTACACGCCGCGCGGGCGCCAGGCCTGCGGCGGCAGCGTCAGGCCCAGTTCTTCGCGGGCCAGCCGGCGCAGCGCCTGGGCCAGCGTTTCGTCCTTGCGCACCCGGCCGCCCGGCACGAACCAGGCGCCCTGCGCGGGCGGGTTGCAGCGCAGCCCCGTCAGGTAGCGGCCTTCGGGGTCGCGCAGCAAGAGGTCGATGGACACCAGCGGCAGCATCTGTACCGCCCGGCGAAAGTCGTCTTCGGGCAGCAGGCCGGGGGCCGGCGCGGCGGGGCGAGGGGCAAGGCGGGCGCGTGCGCCGGCCACGGCGGGCCAGCCCAGGGGTTCAGTAGACATTTCGGCCCGTCCATCCGGATATCGCCGTGCGGGCGATGATCATCAGGTCCATCCGGAACGTCCAGTGCTGGATGTAGTAGATGTCGTGCTCGACCCGGTCGCTCATCTTGCGCAGCGTGTCGGTCTGGCCGCGCAGGCCGTTGACCTGCGCCCAACCGGTGATGCCGGGCTTGACGCGATGCCGCATCATGTAGCGCTGCACCAGGTCCTTGTACATCTCGTTGTGTTCCAGCGCGTGCGGGCGCGGGCCGACCACCGACATGTCGCCGCGCAGCACGTTCAGGAATTGCGGCAGCTCGTCCAGGCTGGTGCGGCGCAGGAACCCGCCGACGCGGGTGATGCGGGCATCGTTGCGCGTGGCCTGGGTGACCACGCCGTGTTCCTGGTGCACGGTCATGGTGCGGAACTTGTAGACATGGAAGACCTTGCCGTCCACGCCCAGGCGCGGCTGGGTGAACAGTACCGGCCCGCGCGACGTCAGCTTGACCAGGCACGCCACGCCCAGCATCAGGGGCGACAGGCCGATCAGGGCGCACAGCGCAAAGCTGCGGTCGAAGGCCTCCTTGGCCAGGCCGCGTACGCCGGCCGCCGGCAGGCTGTTCAGCTGGATGGCGGGCAGCCCCAGGAATTCGCCGATGCGGTGCCCCAGCAACTGGATCGACATCACGTCGGGTATCCAGCGGATATCCACCAGGTCGTTGCGCAGGTGGTACAGCACTTCGCGCAGTTCCTGGCCGGCCTCCATCGGCAGCACGATCCACACTTCGCGCACGTTGTGCTCGCGCACGAAGCCGTGCAGGGCATCCAGTTGATGCAGCCGCCGCACCTGTGGCGGCAGGCTTTCGTGCGGTTCGGCGTAGATGCCCGCGACCTCGTAGCCGGCCTCGCGATAGCGTTCCACCCGGCGCCACAGGTCGTGACCCAGCGCGCCGAAGCCCACCAGCAGTACGCGCTTCTTGTTCAGGCCGCGGTCGCGCGCCGCGCCCAGTACGGCGTAGACCGCCAGGCGTACGCCGGCCAGCGCCAGGGCGGCCGTGCCGAACCAGGTGGCCGCCCACATGCGCGATACCGCCGCGCTCTGATGCATGAGAAAACTGACCAGGATGCCCAGCGCGAACACCGTGGCCCAGGCGGCCAGGCTGCGCACCACCAGGTCGGTCAGCATGCGGCCGCGCCACGATACGTACAGCCGGAAGGCGGGGAACAGGGCGATGACGCCCAGGCCGCACAGGTAGATCAGGAACAGGTGGATCTGCGGCGGTTCCGCCAGGGTCTCGTCCGCGAACTTGAGCTCGGTGACGGCCAGGCCGCAGATGACGACGATTGCGGCATCCAGCATGCGGTACAGATAGCTGGAGCGGTTGAATCTTGCCGACGTGTCCGTGTGGGACGATTCCATCGCGAACTCCTGGGTGGGGGGAGTCGCCCTGCGGCCGCAAGGAAAACAACGGTGCACTGCCGCAAAGCATGTGGCTACCGTGGGAATCTTATTGAGTGCAAGAGCCACCCGAAACCTCCAAACGATGTAGGAGAAGGCTTAGGGCATCCGTCGAATGTGCGGGGGCTGGAAAAGAGAGTGGAATGTCGCAACCCGTTACGCATCGGGCTCCTTTCCAAGCAACGAAGTCATTCACAGTGGATTTGCCATGACGACATTTTTCGGAACGTTGAGCCGAGCCATCGCTGCCATCGCGCTCGTGTCCTCGCTAGGCGCTTGCGCCCTCTCTCCCGGCATGACCTTCAACGCCAAGCATCGCGTCGATCCGCTCGACCCGAACTCGGTCGCCGATATTCGGGAAATCACGCCCAGCCTCGTGCTGGAAGACAACCGTGCGCGCCAGGCGCTGCTGAACAACGATGGGGTGTCGAAGCTGGTCGACAAGACCGAGCCGTACCGCATCGGCCCTGGCGACATCCTTTCGATCGTGGTGTGGGATCACCCCGAACTCGTGCTTCCGACGCAAACCTACGCCATCGGGACTGGGGTGACCGAACTAGCCTTCGGGGATACCGCCTCGGGCATTCCGGGCTATACGGTCTCATCCTCTGGATATATCCAATTTCCCTATACAGGACTGCTGAAAGTGGCGGGCTTGACGGAACTTCAGGCGCGCAATCTCATAGTGAACAGTTCGGGTAAATACATCCAGGACCCGCAGATCACGGTGCGGGTGCTGGGCTACCGCAGCAAGCGGGTCTACGTCGAGGGCGAAGTCAAGACGCCTGGCACCGTCGCGATCAACGACATTCCCATGACCTTGCTGGAAGCGATCAACCGCGCGGGCGGCATCCTGCCCACCGGTGACCGCAGCAGCGTCTATGTCATCCGCGAAGGCAAGGCCACACGCGTCAACCTGCCCGCCCTGATCGAGCGTGGGCAGGACCTGAACCAGGTCATGCTGAAGTCGGGCGACATCGTCCGGGTGACGCCGCGCGACGAGAGCAAGGTGTTCGTGACGGGCGAAGTGACTACGCCCGCCTCGATTGTGATGAGGGATGGAAGACTGACGCTGAACGAAGCGCTGGGTGTGGCCGGCGGGCCCAACCAGATGACTGCGGACTCGTCACAGGTGTTTGTGGTGCGCAGTACCGAGCAGGCGACGCCGCTGGTGTTCCATCTGAACGCCGCATCGCCGCAGGCTTATGCGGTGGCGGAGAAGTTCGAGTTGCAACCCAAAGACGTCGTGTTCGTGGATACGGCAGCGCTGGTGCGGTGGAACCGCTTCATCAGCAACCTGTTCCCGAGTGCGCAAACGGTGCAGACCGTGCATTCCATCAAGTAATCGACCCGGGGCCCGCCCGGCGCCGTCCGGCGCGTGCGGGCCCCGACCCACGCCTTTGGGGGCGTCGCGACCGCGGCGGCGCCTATTCTTGGAGAGCTGCATGTCGTTGCCTATCGAATCGTTCGAGCCCTCCGTCCCGGCTCGCCAGCAGGAAACCCCGCTGTCCTCGCATGTGGACGCCATTTTCTCCAACCGATGGCTGATCATCGCCCTGACGTTGATTGCGCTGTTGGGCGCGGTCCTCTACGTCATGGTGACGCCGTCGGTCTACCAGGCGGACATCATCGTCCAGGTGGAGGAGGAACTCCCCCAAGGCCAGAACCGCAGCCTGCTGGGCGACGTCTCGGCCATTTTCGACACCAAGGCCGAGACCTCCGGCGAAATGGAAGTGCTGCGCTCGCGCATGGTGGTCGGGCCGGCCGTCGACAAGTTCAGGCTGTACATCCATGCCAAGCCGCGCTACTTCCCGGTGGTGGGTGAATGGCTGGCGCAGCGGCATGAAAGCCTGCCGTATCCGTCCGGGCTGCCGCGCGGCGGCTATGCCTGGGGCGGCGAGTCGATTTCGATTTCACAGCTGGACGTGCCCAACGAATGGCTGGGCAAGCCCTTTCGCATCACCACCCAGGGCGAAGGCGCCTTCACGCTGTTCGACAAGGTCACCGGGTCCACGTTCAAGGGCACGGTCGGCAAGCCCGAGCATTTCCTCTTGCCGGGCGGCGGCGCGATGGACGTGCACATCGATGCGCTCAGCGGGCGGCCGGGCACGGAATTCACCGTGTCGCGCACCTCGCGCCTGGCGGCCATCGAGGACGTGCAGTCGCGCCTGGGCATCTTCGAACGCGGCCGCACGTCGGGCGTCATCGGCGTCACGATGGAAGGCAACGACCCGGTGCTGACCACGGCCGTGCTGAACCAGATCGGCCAGGAATACGTGCAGCAGAACGTCAACCGCAAGTCGGCCCAGGCCGAGAAGTCGCTGGCGTTCCTGGACAAGCAATTGCCGCAGCTCAAGCAGGAACTGGACGCGGCTGAAACCAAGTACAACTCGCTGCGCAACAAGCGCGGCACCATCGACCTGAGCGAAGAGGCCAAGCTGATCCTGGCCCAATCGGTCGACGCCCAGACCAAGGTGATGGAACTGCGCTCCAAGCGCCAGGAACTGATCACCCGGTTCGCGCCGACCCACCCCAGCATCGTCGCCATCGACCGCCAGATCGCCTCGCTGACGGGCGACGTCAACCGGATCGGTGACAACATCAAGCAGTTGCCCGACCTGGAGCAGGACGTGGTGCGGCTGGTGCGCGACGTGCGCGTCAATACCGAGCTGTACACGGGCCTGCTCAACAACGCGCAGCAACTGCGCCTGATCCGCGCGGGCAAGGTCGGCAACGTGCGCATCCTGGACGCCGCGGTGCAGCCGGATAAGCCGGTGCGCCCCAAGGCCGCCATCATCATCGGCGTGGCCACCGCCATCGGGCTGATCTTCGGCGTGCTGTGCGCCTTCGTGCGCAACGCGCTGTTCGGCGGACTGTCCGAACCGGACGACGTCGAACGCTACACCGGCCTGCCGGTGCTGGCCGCCATTCCCCACAGCGACCTGCAGGACAAGCTGTGGCGCCGCAGCCGGCGCAAGAACGCGACCGTGCCGGCGCTGCTGGCGCAAAGCCAGGGCAATGCGCCACCCATCGAAAGCCTGCGGTCCTTCCGCAACGTGCTGCAGGCGTCGCTGCGCCAGTCCGCCAACAACATGGTCATGTTCACCGGGCCGGTGGCAGGGGTGGGCAAGTCGTTCCTGTCCGCCAACTTCGCCTTCATCCAGGGCGGGGTGGGCAAGCGCGTGCTGCTGATCGACGCCGACTTCCGCAAAGGCCAGCTGAACCGCTATTTCGGCGTGCCCAAGGAAGACGGCCTGTTCGAAGTGCTGTCGGGCACCATCCCGCTGGAACGCGTGCGCAAGCACAGCGTGTCCGAAGGCGTGGACTTCATCGCCACGGGCGCGGTCACCTTCGATCCGTCGGAATTGCTGGCCTCGCCGATCTTCGGCCAGACGCTGCGTGAACTGTCCAGCCAGTACGACATGGTGATCCTCGATACCGCGCCGGTGCTGTCCTCGCCGGATGCGGCCGTGGTCGGCACGCATGCGGCGGCGGTGATGGTGGTGGTGCGTTCCGGCATGAATACCGTGGGTGAGATCCGCGAGACGGCCAAGCGCCTGATCCAGGCGGGCGCGCCGGTGGACGGGGTGCTGTTCAACGGCTTGAAGCTGATGCCGGAGCGCTTCGGCTTCCGGTCCAAGTACGGCGGCTACCGCTACTCGCGGGCCGCGTACTACGGCGATTTCAAGCAGAACGGCCCCAAGTAACCCCGGCGGAGAACTGGCATGCATGGAACTTTTGGCTGGGAATCCCCGCAGATCCTGGATGCGGTCTTCAAGGCCTACGACATACGCGGCACGGTGCCGGACGAGATCGACGCGCGCTTCGCCCATAGCCTGGGCATGGCGGTGGGCGTGCGGGCGGTGGAACTGGGCGCGCGCGCCGTGGTGGTAGGGCGTGACGGCCGCCTGAGCAGCGTGGAACTGGCGGCGGCGCTGCAGGCCGGGCTGCGCTCGGCGGGCGTGCACGTCATCGACATCGGCATGGCCACCACGCCGATGGTGTATTTCGCGGCGCGCCTGATGGATACCGGCGCCGGCATTGCCGTGACCGGCAGCCACAATCCGCCGGCCCACAACGGTTTCAAGATCGTGCTGGACGGCGCCTCGCTGTATGGCGAGGGCATCACCGCGCTGCGCGATGCCATGCGCCTGCCGATCGAGTCCGCCAGCGTGGCGGGCGGTCGCACCCAGATGCAGATGCAGCCGTGCTACGCGGCACGGCTCTTGGGCGACATCCGCCTGTCGCGGCCCATGAAGGTCGCCATCGACTGCGGCAGCGGCGTGGCGGGGGCGGTGGCGCCGGCGCTGTTTCGCGCACTGGGCTGCGAGGTCACCGAGCTGTTCTGCGAGGTCGACGGCTCGTTTCCGGGCCACCATCCCGACCCGGCGGATCCGCAGAACCTGCAGGACCTGATCTATTGCCTGCGCTATTCGGACTGCGAGGTCGGCCTGGCCTTCGATGGCGACGGCGACCGGCTCGGCGTGGTCAGCAAGTCCGGCCAGATCATCTGGCCAGACCGGCAACTGATCCTGTTTGCCCGCGACGTACTGGCGCGCAACCCGGGCGCCGAGATTCTCTACGACGTCAAATGCAGCCGCCACGTGGCGCGCGCCGTCGTCGAGGCCGGCGGCAAGGCCACCATGTGCCGGACCGGGCATTCGCTGGTCAAGGCGAAGATGCGCGAAACCGGCGCGCTACTGGCTGGCGAGATGAGCGGCCACATCTTCTTCAAGGAACGCTGGTACGGCTTTGACGACGGCCTGTATGCCGCGGCCCGCCTGCTGGAGATCCTGTCCGCGGCGCCGGACCCCTCGGCCTTGCTCGAAAGCCTGCCGCAGTCCTGCGCCACCCCGGAAATCAAGCTGGAAACCGCCGAAGGCGAACACGTCGAACTGGTGGACGCCCTGCGCGAGAACGGGGAGTTTCCCGGCGCGCTGTCCATCAACGACCTGGACGGCGTGCGGGTCGACTACGCCGATGGCTTCGGCCTGGCGCGGCCGTCCAACACCACGTCGACGGTGGTGCTGCGTTTTGAAGGAGACACCGTGGCCGCCCTGGCCCGCATCGAGGAGGACTTCCGCAACGCGTTCCGGCGCATTGCACCTCATATCCGTTTACCGTTCTAAGGAGCATCACGCGATGGGAAAGGCGAATTTTGCGATAGAGGCCCTGGTCAACAGCGAGACGGCCGGGCTGGCCGGCAGCCCCGAATGGCTGGCGTTCGCGCAGTCGGCAAGCGATGCGCCGCTGGATGCCGCGGCGCTCAAGGTGATCGAAGCGGCGGGGCTGTGCGTGGACCTGACCATGCAGCGGCAGTCGGCGGCGCTGGATGCGGCCGCGGTGGCATTGCTGCGCGCCCGCGGGCTGGACGCGGCGCGCCAGGCGCTGTTCGCCGGGGGGCCGGTCAACTGGACCGAAGGCAAACCCGCCTGGCACACGGCGCTGCGAGCCGGCCGTACCCGCGAGCAGCCGGACGGGCAGGATGAAGATTCGGTGTGCGAATACGCGCGCATGGCCGATTTCGTGCGGCGTACCGACCAGACCGCTGATTTTTCCAGCGTGCTGCACATCGGCATCGGCGGCAGCGACTGGGGGCCGCGCCTGGCCATCCAGGCGTTCGGCGGGCCCGGCCAGCGCCGCCAGATCCGCTTCGTTTCCAATATCGACGGGCATGCCTTCCATGACGCCGTGGCCGGGCTGGACCCGCGCCGCTGCCTGGTGGTGGTGTCGTCCAAATCGTTCACCACCGCCGAGACGCTGCACAATGCGCGCGCCGCCATCGCCTGGCTCAAGCAGGGCGGCGTGGCCGACGTCTCCACCCACCTGGCGGCCGTGACCGCCAACGTGCCCGCCGCGCGCGCGCTGGGCGTGCCGTCCAGCCAGGTCTTTCGCATGTGCGACTGGGTGGGCGGGCGCTATTCCGTCTGGTCGGTGGCCGGCCTGTCCATCGCGCTGACCGTCGGGGCCGACGTGCTGATCGGCATGCGCGCCGGCGCCGAAGCGATGGACCAGCACTTCCAGCAGGCGCCCTTGGCCTCGAATGCGCCGGTGCAGCTGGCCCTGGCCGGGCTGGTCAACTGCAGCGTGCTGGGCCACAGTTCCCTGAACATTGCCGCCTACAGCGCCCGCCTGCTGCACCTGGTGACCTACCTGCAGCAGCTGGAAATGGAATCGCTGGGCAAGCGGGTCGCCGGTGACGGCAGCGAGGTCGGCGTGCCCACGGCCCCCATCATCTGGGGCATGCCGGGCACCGACGGCCAGCACACGTTCTTCCAGTGGCTGCACCAGAGCGCAGAAGGGGCGCCGGTGGATTTCATCGCCAGCCTGCAAGGGCATGCGGACAGCCCCGACGCGCATCGCATGCTGCTGGCCAACTGCCTGGCGCAGCGCCAGGCGCTGTTACGCGGCAAGTCCCTGCAACAGGCGCTGCTGGATGTGGCCCATGTCGATGATCCGGACAAGGCGTTGAGCCTCGCCCACCACATGGTGCACCCGGGCGGGCGGCCATCCACGCTGATCGTGCTGCGCCAGCTGGATCCGCGCGGCCTGGGCGCGCTGCTGGCACTGTACGAGCACAAGGTGTTCGTGCAGAGCGTGGTCTGGGGCATCAACCCCTTCGATCAATGGGGCGTGGAACTGGGCAAGCGGCTGGCCACCGGCATCGAGCGCGAACTGGCGGTGCCTGTGTCGGCCGGCGTGGTCGACTGGGGCCATGACGCCTCGACCTCGTACTGGATCGACCGCTACCGTGGCCATGCGCAGGCGCCGCGTCCGCGCCATGCCTGGGTGCCTGGCGTGGCCGCCCATCTCTGACGGAGCCGGGCCATGGCAGACATGCGGGTACTGGTCACCGGCGGCGCGGGCTATATCGGCGCCCACACGCTGGTGGCGATGCTGGCCGCGGGCCAGCGGCCGCTGGTGCTGGACAACTTCAGCAACGGCAGCCCCGAGGCCGTGCGGCGGGTCGAGCGCCTGTGCGGCGCGCGGATTCCCCTGGTGGAAGGGGACATCCGCGAGCCCGGCGGCGTGCAGGCGGTGCTGGCGCAGGCGGCGGCCGACGGCGATCCGGTGCAGGCGGTGTTGCACCTGGCGGGTTGCAAGGCCGTGGGCGAGTCCGTGGCCGACCCGCTCAAGTACTACGACAACAACGTGGCGGGCTCGCTGGCGCTGCTGCGCGCCATGCGCGAGACGGGCGTGGCGCGGCTGGTGTTCAGCTCGTCCGCCACGGTCTATGGCGAACCCCAGTCGCTGCCCTTCACCGAAGCCCACCCCCTGGCGCCCGCCAACCCCTACGGCCGCACCAAGCTGATGGTCGAGCAGATGCTGCGCGACCTGTGCGCGGCCCAAGCCGATTTCGGCGCGGTGACCTTGCGCTACTTCAACCCGATCGGCGCGCATCCCAGCGGCCAGATCGGCGAGAGCCCGCGCGACGTGCCCAACAATCTGTTCCCCTTCATCACCCAGGTGGCGGTGGGTCGGCGTCCCTTCCTGAACGTGTTCGGCAACGACTACGCGACGGCGGACGGCACCGGTGTGCGCGATTACCTGCACGTCATGGACCTGGCCCAGGGGCACGTGCAGGCGCTGGCCTATGCCGCCGGTCATCCCGGCTTCGTGGCGGTCAACCTGGGCACGGGGCAGGGCACCAGCGTGCTGGAACTGGTGCGGGCGTTCGAACGGGTCAACCAGTGCCGCATTCCGCTGCGCACGGTGGCGCGCCGGCCGGGCGACATCGAGCGGATGTGGGCCGATCCGGCCCTGGCGGCTTCGCTGCTGGGCTGGCGCAGCCGCCACGGGGTGGACGCCATGTGCGCCGACGGCTGGCGCTGGCAGCAAGGCAATCCCGAAGGCTACGAGGCCGATCCGCCTGCGGCATAACCCCAACAGCCTGTCGGACGAGTTCCGCGAACGGCGCGCAAGCGGTTACAGTTGACGGAAATATTGCGAAGCAGCATCGCCGCGCGGCCCGGCCGTCACCCGGCGATGCACCGTCAGCGAGGCACCCTCATGTTTGCATTCCATTCCTTGGCCGGCCTGCGCGCCGGTTTGTCCACCCTGGCGGGGCGGTCCCTATGAGCGGCCCGACCTACCTGCCGCCCGCCCACTGGAACCTGGACAGCATCGTGTCCGGCCTGCGCGAGGCCCGCGTGGCCTGGCGCGGCCCGCGCGGCCGCCTGCGCGAAGATGCCGGCCTGCGCGAATTCCCGTCCCAGGAAAGCCTGCGCCAGATCATCAAGGATCTCTGTGGCGCCTTGTTCCCGATGCGCCTGGGCCCCATCGACCTGCGCGAGGAAGTCGAAGACTTCTACGTCGGCCACACCATCGGCGCGGCGCTGGATGCCCTGCTGCACCAGGTCGGTCTGGAACTGCAATACGTCGGGCGCAACGATCCGACCCTGCAGGCCGACACGCAGCAGCGCGCCATCGAGATCGTGCGCCAGTTCGGCGCCGAGCTGCCGCGGGTGCGCGCCGCGCTCGACCTGGACGTGACCGCCGCCTACCAGGGCGACCCGGCCGCGCACAGCGTCGACGAAGTGCTGCTGTGCTATCCCGGCGTGGCGGCCATGATCCACCACCGCCTGGCCAACGTGCTGTACCGGCTGGGCGTGCCCATGCTGGCGCGCATCGTGGCCGAGATCGCCCATGCCGACACCGGCATCGACATCCACCCGGGCGCTACCATCGGCCGCAGCTTCTTCATCGACCACGGCACCGGTGTCGTGATCGGCGAAACCGCCATCATCGGCGACCGCGTGCGGCTCTACCAGATGGTCACGCTGGGCGCCAAGCGCTTCCCGCCGGGCGAAAACGGTGAGCTCAAGAAAGGCCTGGCGCGCCACCCGCTGATCGAAGATGATGTCGTGATCTACGCGGGCGCCACCATCCTGGGACGTGTCACCATCGGCAAGGGCTCGACCATCGGCGGCAACGTCTGGCTCACGCGCAGCGTGCCGCCGGGCAGCAACGTCACCCAGGCCAGCCTGGTCAGCGACATGCCGGATTGCGGCCTGGGCGGCTGACGCCCGCGGTCCCACGCCCTCGGAGCCACGATGGACACACGAGTTTCGGATCTGGCCGCGCTGCGCGGCTTCGTCGACCGCCACCCGCGGCTGTTCGTCCTGACCGGGGCGGGCGTCAGCACCGATTCCGGCATCCCCGACTATCGCGACACCGACGGCGAATGGAAGCGCAAGCCGCCCATGACCTTGCAGACGTTCATGGGCGACGACCTGGCACGGGCCCGCTACTGGGCCCGCAGCATGGTGGGCTGGCGCCGCTTCGGCCAGGTGCAGCCCAACGCCTCGCACCGCGCGCTGGCGCGGCTGCAGCATCGCGGCCTGGTGTCCATCCTGGTGACCCAGAACGTCGACGGCCTGCACGAGGCCGCCGGCAGCCGCGACGTGGTCGACCTGCATGGCCGGCTGGACGAAGTGCGCTGCATGAACTGCGACTGGCGGGGCGGCCGCCAGGCCTGGCAGGACACCCTGCACGAACGCAATCCCGACTGGATCGCCTTCGAGGCCGATGACGCACCCGACGGCGACGCCGACCTGGACGGCGTGGATTTCGCCTCCTTCCGCGTGCCGCCCTGTCCGCGCTGCGGCGGCATCGTCAAGCCCGACGTCGTGTTTTTTGGCGAAACCGTGCCGCGCGATCGGGTCGACCGGGCCAATGCCGGCCTGATGGCCGCCGATGCGGTCCTGGTGGCCGGTTCGTCGCTGATGGTCTATTCCGGTTACCGGTTTGTGACGGCGGCCGCCCGCAACGGCCTGCCGATAGCCGCCATCAACCTGGGCCGCACCCGCGCCGACAACCTGCTCACGCTCAAGGTAGCGCTGCCCTGCGCCGTGGCGCTGGAAGCCCTATAACGGGGACGGAGACCGGCCGGTTTTTGACCGGTTTAACCAAGTACCCGCCCCGTAAGGGTTTTTTCGCGCGGTTACAGAGCTTTCCATAGGGTTGTCCACAGATACTGTGGATAAATCCTAGGGATAACCCCGATTTTTAGCGACTTTTAACGCCGTGATCGCCGGGGTTCAGCCCTCGGCGTCGGGGATGGCATCGCCCATCAGGGCCTTGCGGGCGGCGTGCCAGCTGCCCGCATCCGGGGCATACAGCAGGCCGCCGCTGCGGTGGGTGGGCTTGTAGGGCGACCCGTCAAAGCGCGCCGCATAGCCGCCCGCTTCGCGGTGCAGCAGCCAGCCGGCGGCGTGGTCCCAGGCGGTCAGCTGGTTGTACAGGGCGACATGGCTGTGCCCGGCCGCCAGCATGCGGTATTCGTGGGCGGCGCAGCGCAGGCTGGCCGTGCTGCCCAGGCGCGACAGGTTGCCGTTGACCGTGGTGCGCAGCGGCTCGGGCAGGGCGCCGGTGGAAATCAGCCCGTCCATGTCTTCGGGCGGCGCCGGGGCGGCCACGGCCAGTGAGGCCTGCTTGCCGTTCTCGTATTCCATCCATGCGCCTTCGCCGCGCACGGCCAGCGCGCTGTCGCGATTGACGGGGTCGTAGATGACGCCGGCGATCACGTCGCCGCGATGGCAGGCGGCGATCATCATGCCGAACAGCGGCAGCCCGGCCACGTAGTTGCGGGTGCCGTCGATCGGGTCGATCAGGAACGCCAGGTCGGCGTCCACCAGCATGTTGAGCAGTGCCGGGTTGCGGGTCGAGGCTTCTTCGCCGATCAGCACGGCGCCGGGGTGCAGCTTGGACAGGCGCGCGGCGATCAGGCGTTCGGCGGCCTCGTCGGCGTCGGTGACCAGGTCGCGCGGCGAGGTCTTGTCGCGCACGGACCCCTCGGGCAGGTTGCGAAAGCGCGGCATGACTTCCGCCTGCGCCGCGTCTGCCAGGATGCTCGCCAGCCGGCGGGTGTCCTCACGGGTAAATGATCTGCTCATAGTCGCTCGTCCAGGGAACGCGCAAATCTATCACGCCTGGGCGGCAATTGATCGCGATTTATAACCGCATGAACTTAAAGGGAATTTTGCACCTGTGCAGGAGTTATCTGCCAGGTTGTCCACAATTCCTGGGGATAAACGGGACCCGAGCCCCGTTTATCCCGCCAGGACGGGCGCCGTGCGGCGCCCGGGCGATGCCGGGGCTCAGGCGCCCAGGTCGACGCAGAGGTACTTGATCTCCAGGTACTCTTCGATGCCGTACTTCGAGCCTTCGCGGCCCAGGCCCGATTGCTTGACGCCGCCGAACGGGCCGACTTCGTTGGAGATCAGGCCGGTGTTGATGCCGACGATGCCGTATTCCAGCGCTTCGGACACGCGCCAGATGCGGGCGTAGTCGCGGGTGAAGAAGTACGCGGCCAGGCCGAAGATGGTGTCATTGGCCATGCCGATGACCTCGTCTTCGGATTCGAAGCGGAACAGCGGCGCGACCGGGCCGAAGGTTTCTTCGGTGGCAAAGCGCATCGACTGCGTCACGTCGCGCACCACGGTGGGTTCGAAGAACGTGCCGCCCAGCGCATGTGGCTTGCCGCCGGCGATGACCTTGGCGCCGTGCGCGGTGGCGTCGGCAATGTGCTCCTGCACCTTTTCCACGGCGTTGGCGTCGATCAGCGGACCTTGCGTCACGCCGTCGCCAAAGCCGTCGCCCACCTTCATGGCGTTGACCTTGGCCACCAGGCGCTTGGCGATTTCCTCGTACACGCCGGCCTGCACGTAGATGCGGTTGGCGCAGACGCAGGTCTGGCCGGCGTTGCGGTACTTGGACGCCAGGATGCCGTCCACGGCGCGGTCCAGGTCGGCGTCGTCGAACACGATGAACGGCGCGTTGCCGCCCAGTTCCAGCGACAGCTTCTTGATGGTGGGGGCGCATTGCTCCATCAGCGTGCGGCCCACTTCGGTCGAACCGGTGAAGCTCAGCTTGCGCACCACGTCGCTTTCGCACAGCGCGGCGCCAATGTCGCGCGAGCTGCCCGTGATGACGTGGAACACACCGGCCGGCACGCCGGCTTCTTCGGCCAGCACGGCCAGCGCCAGCGCGGTCAGCGGGGTCTGCTGGGCGGGCTTGACCACCATGGTGCAGCCGGCGGCCAGCGCCGGGCCGACCTTGCGGGTGATCATCGCGGCCGGGAAGTTCCACGGCGTGATCGCGGCGGTCACGCCGATGGGCTGCTTGAGCGCCAGCAGGCGCTGGCCGGCCTTGGGGCTTTGCAGCACGTCGCCGTCGATGCGCTTGGCTTCTTCGGCGAACCACTCCAGGAACGATGCGGCGTAGGCGATCTCACCGGCGGCCTCGGTCACGGGCTTGCCCTGTTCCGAGGTCATGATGGCGGCCAGGTCCTGCTGGTTCTGCATCATCAGTTGCGACCACTTCAGCAGGATCGCGGCGCGTTCCTTGCCGGTCTTGGCGCTCCAGGCGGGCAGGGCGGCTTGCGCGCTGGCGATGGCCTGTTCGGTTTCCTTGCGGCCCAGCTTGGGCACGGACACGATGGTCTTGCCGGTGGACGGGTTGTCGACGGGGATCGACGGGCCATTGCCCGCGGCAACCCACTTGCCGTCGATGTAGCAGGCGTCACGCAGCAGTTCGGGACGCGAAAGGGGATGGGTCAAAGACGTCATTGCAAAAGTCTCCAATGGAATAGGTCCACCCCCGAAGCGCTGCGCGCTTCCCCCTCAAGGGGGCATGCCTGCGGACCGGCAGAGCCGGCTCCGCGGCATCTCGATCGGGCGGTACCCCGACAGGGGGGCGGGCCGTTATGGGGGGGCCAAGGCCGATTCTTAGGCGGCCAGCGACTCGGTCAGGATGGCCAGCGCGCGATCGAACTGGGCGTCGGGAATGGTCAAGGGGTACAGGAAGCGCAGAACGTTGCCGTACACCCCGCAGCTTAGCAAGATCAGGCCTTGTTCCAGGGCGCGGGCCTGCACGCGCTTGACGGCTTCGGCGTCGGGCTTGCCGTTGGCGTCGTTCAGTTCCAGCGCCACCATCGAGCCCAGGCCGCGCACGTCGGCGATGCCGGGCACCTTGCCGCGCAGGCCTTCCAGGTGGGCGCGCAGCTTGTCGCCCAGGGTGACCGAGCGTTCGCACAGCTTTTCTTCGGCGATCACGTCCAGCACGGCGTGGGCCGCGGCCACCGCCAGCGGGTTGCCGGCGTAGGTGCCGCCCAGGCCGCCCGCGGCCGGGCCGTCCATGACGTCGGCGCGGCCGACCACGCCCGAGATCGGGAAGCCGCCGCCCAGGCTCTTGGCCATGGTGATGAGGTCGGCCTGCACCGAGTGGTGCTCCATGGCGAACAGCTTGCCGGTGCGGCCAAAGCCGGTCTGCACTTCATCGGCGATCAGCAGGATGCCGTGCTCGTCGCAGACCTTGCGCAGCGCGGTCATGAGTTCGGGCGGGGTGATGTTGAAGCCGCCTTCGCCCTGCACCGGTTCGATGATGATGGCCGCCACGCGCTTGGGGTCGATGTCGACCTTGAACAGCAGGTCCAGCGCCTTGAGCGAATCGGCCACCGTGATGGCCTGCGTGGCGTTGGGGAAGGGCACGTGGTAGATGTCGCCCGGCATCGGGCCGAACGACAGCTTGTAGGGGGCGACCTTGCCGGTCAGCGCCATGCCCAGCATGGTGCGGCCGTGGAACGAGCCCGAGAAGGCGATGACGCCCGAACGGCCGGTGGCCGAGCGCGCGATCTTGACGGCGTTCTCGACGGCTTCGACGCCGGTGGTGAAGAAGGCGGACTTCTTCAGGCCGTCGATGGGGGCCAGGCGGTTGATGCGTTCGGCCAGCGAGATGTAGCCCTCGTAGGGCACGATCTGGTAGGCGGTGTGCGTGAAATTGTCGAGCTGGGCGCTGACGGCGGCCTTGACCTTGGGGTGCAGGTGGCCGGTGTTCAGCACCGCGATGCCGCCCGCGAAATCGATGTATTCCTTGCCGTTGGCGTCCCACAGCGTGGCGTTCTCGGCGCGCACGGCATAGAAATCACACATGACGCCGACGCCGCGCGGCGTGGCCAGGGAACGGCGGGTATTCAGGTCCTGATTCTTCATCTCAGCCTCGGATGGCAAGTGGGCGGGAAAAACCTTATTTAATGCTACTATGGCCCCATTGTTGGGAACCACTTTTATAAATCAGGTAGAACCAATTGCGGTCCATCGTTGGGGATTTGCTGCTGCTGCGCCTGGCCGATGCCGGCGGCGGGCCGATGAACAAGCGGCTCTACCATGGCATTCGAGAAGCCATCCTCGATGGTTCCATCGCGGCGGATTCGCGCCTGCCCGCCTCGCGCGACCTGGCCGCCGAACTCGGCATCGCCCGCAACACCGTGGTGCACGTCTACAGCCAGCTGCTGGCCGAAGGCTACACCCGCAGCCGCCAGGGCAACGGCACCTTCGTCAACGCCTCGCTGCCCGATTCCTACCTGGCCAGCGGCCGCCAGTCGCGCCGCGCACCCACCCCGCAGCCGCGTCCGGCGCTGTCCGCGCGCGGCGCCGCCATTGTCGACGGCGTCTCGGCCTCGCCCTACCAGTGGGGGGCGTTCATGCCCGGGGTGCCCGACCTGACCGAATTTCCCCACAAGAAATTCGGTCGCATCTTTTCCGCGCTGTGGCGCAACCCCTCGCCCGATCTGCTCACCTATGCCTACGGCGGCGGCCTGCCGGCGCTGCGCGAAGCCCTGGCCGAGCACCTGGCGCTGACGCGTTCCATCGACTGCGACCCCGACCAGATCCTGATCACCGAAGGCTCGCACCAGGCCATCGACCTGGCCACGCGCATCCTGGGCGAAGCCGGCGAAACCGCCTGGGTCGAAGACCCGGGCTACTGGGGCGCGCGCACGGTGCTGCAGGCCAACGGCCTGCACACGGTGCACCTGCCGGTCGACGAAGAAGGCATGCGCCTGCCGGAAGGCGGCGTCTTGCCCGGCGGCGCGCCGCCGCGCTTCATCTTCGTCACGCCGTCGCACCAGTATCCGCTGGGGCCGGTCATGTCGCTGGCGCGCCGCCGCCAGCTGCTGGCCGTGGCGCACCAGCACGGCAGCTGGATCATCGAAGACGACTACGACAGCGAATTCCGCTTTTCCGGCCGGCCCATCGCGTCGCTGCTGGGGCTGGAGCCCGATGCGCCCGTGATCTACATGGGCACCTTCAGCAAGACGCTGTATCCGGGGCTGCGCGTGGGCTACCTGGTGCTGCCCAAGCCCCTGACCGCCGCGTTCCAGGCGGCCCACGCCGAGCTGTACCGCGAAGGCCACCTGATGACGCACGCGGCGCTGGCCACCTTCATCGCCGAAGGCCACTACGCCGCCCACATCCGCCGCATGCGCATGCTGTATGCGCGCCGCCGCGCCATGCTGGTCAACCTGATCGAACGGCGCCTGGGGCCCGACTGGCTGCATCGCGACGCCAGCCTGGCGGGCCTGCACCTGGTGCTGACCTTGCCGACACACATGGACGACCTGCGCGTGGTGGACGTGGCGCGCCGCAAGGGCGTGCTGACGCGCGCGCTGTCGCGCTACTACGTGGGTGCCGAAGGGCGCCGCCCCGGGCTGCTGCTGGGCTATGCCTGCGTGCCCGAGCACGACATCGCCCGCAAATTCGAAGTGCTGCTGGAAAGCCTGGCGGAAGTGGCACGCACGTCGCCCGCGCCGCTGGCGTTGGCCGAGGCGGGCGGCTAGCGCTTGCCGCCGTGGCGCCGCATGCGGGGCCGCGCCATCCCCTTCAGGGCGGGCCGTCTTGCGTGCCGGGGGCGCGCAATGCCGCCTTGAATGCCGCGGCATTGCGCATGCCCTGGTCTTCGTAATTGGTGTTGAACACCGCGTGCGCCTGCGCGCTCTGCTGCGCCACTTGCTGAAAGCGGCGCACCAGTTCGGCCAGTTCCTCTTCCGAATATTCGTACTGGAAACGCCCCGACGACGCGCTGCCCGACGCGTTCCAGGTGGCCGTGTTGCGCCCGTGCAGGCGCAGCAGCGTCAGGTCGGGATGCGTGCATGCCCATACCGCGGGCACGCTGTTGTCAAAGCCCTGCGGCGCATCGACCACGGTATGCACCACCCCCAATTCGCGTTCCATCGCCAGCGTGGCCGCCGTGGCCTCGGGCGTCGCGAACCAGCTGCGATGGCGAAATTCCACTGACACCAGATGGTCTTCCAGCCGCCGCGCGCAATCGGCAACCCGCGCCATCCCGCGCGCATCCCGCTGGACCCAGGGCGGAAACTGAAAATGCACCGCGCCCAGCTTGTCGGCCATGCGCAGGGGCTCCAGCGCCAGCGTGTAGCGGCGCCACAGTTCATCGCGCAGGTCATCGGGCATGCCGCGGTGATAGATCACCGGTTCGGGCCAGTCGCCCAGTTCCTGGCGGATGTCGGCCGGCAATGCCGCCAGCGGCGTCTGGTGGCCGGTGAACAGCCGGTACGCCTTGATGTTGAAGACGAAGTCGTCCGGCGTGCGTTGCGCCCACAGGTAGGCGTTTTCCGCGCTGGGCAGGGCGTAGTAGCTGGAGTCCACCTCGGCCAGCGAAAAACGCGAGGCGTAAAAACGCAGCCGGGCGTCGGCGCTGTTGGCCTGGGGCGGATAGAAGCGGCCGCAGGCCAATAGCGTGGGGTCGGTCCAGGAAGCGGTGCCGGCAAGCAGGCGCATGGCGTTGGGGCAAGCACCGCGGGGGGGGGGCGGCACGACGGATAGGAAGCCTTCGATTTTTTCATTCTCGTGCCGTTTTTTCAATTTTTGTTGCAACTTGAGCGACGTTGGTTGTCATTGACGCCAGATCGTCGTGGTATTTCTTCCTGTCCATCGGGGATGTTGACCCCGAGGCGTATCGACACTCGTTGTCGGCGCGCAGGTGCAATGCGACATGGGAGTTTCCTGATGCTGACATTGGTGCTATTGCGTGTCGGGCCGCTGCGATGAGTGGCCTGTTCAATTCCGACGCCCGCCTCTATCGCCTGCAAGGCGAGGGTGCGCTGGCGTCGCTGCACGTCGAAGGCTGGACCGGCCGCGAGGCGCTGTCGGGCGTGGCGCAACTGCGCATCGTGGCGCTGTCCGACGATGCCGGCCTGTCGTTGCAAGACATGATCTCGCG
>PJUB01000207.1_pt1 | contig 36176 bp, 29 predicted proteins | sample 1512141 | NCBI WGS metagenome assembly PJUB01 (sample SAMN08177677, study PRJNA422409) | Soil metagenome, whole genome shotgun sequencing project. | isolation source: Soil enriched on filter paper: alkali lignin treatment | place: USA: Madison | collected 2015-01-15 | reverse complement strand
GCCCTGTTCCCGCAGGCCGTGCGCGGCAAATGGCAGTTCGTGATCGCCTGTTACCACGACCAGGGCCACGCCCCCTTCAAGGCCGTGTATGGCGACGACGGCGTTAACATCACCGTCGGCCTGCCGGTGGTGCGCGTGTCCGTGGACCACGGCACCGCGTTCGACATCGCGGGCCAGGGCATTGCCCGCGAAGACAGTCTGATCCTGGCCGCCGAGCGCGCCGCGCATCTGGCCCCGGGCTGGACGCATGTATGGGAAACTGCGCGGGCTCAAACAGGAGGTTGATTCCATGGCGCCCGCCACCGCTGACGATTTGCCCACGCTCGACCGCTCGGGTGACGTGCCGCTGCACGCCCAGATGGCCGCGCTGCTGCGCGGCGACATCCGCACCCGCAAGCTCGACGCCGGCGCCCTGCTGCCCAGCGAGGCGGCGCTGTGCGAGCGCTTCGGCGTGGCGCGCAGCGTGGTACGGCAGGCCTTGTCGGCGCTGGCCGCCGAAGGCCTGATCCAGCGCGAAGCGGGCCGCCCCGCCGTGGTGGCGGCGCCGCAGGAACACCGCCGGCTGGTGCAGCGGTCCACCGGCCTGTACGAGCAGTTCGCCCAGTCCGGCGTCGCGCTCAAGACCCGCGTGCTGGCGTTCGGCGCGGGTGAACCGCCCCAGGCCGTGGCCGCTTTCTTCGGCACGACCGACCTGCTGCTGCTGGAACGGCTGCGTCACGTGGCCGATGCACCGCTGGCCTATGTGCGGACCTGGCTGCCCGCCGCCGCCGTGCCCGGCCTGCGGGCCGCCGACCTCACCGATGCCTCGCTGCATGGCGTATTGACCCAGCGCTTCGGCTTGCGCCCTGGCGCCGGCCGCAACCAGATCCGCGCCGTGGCCGCCGATGCCACGCTGGCCAAGCTGCTGGACACCCAGTCCGGCACGCCGCTGCTGATGCTGGAAGGCCAGGGCATGGACCAGCACGGCCAGCCGCTGGAATGGTTCACCACCTGGCACCGGGCCGAAAAGCTGGTGTTCGACGTGGACGTGAGCGTGGCCCACGAAAGCGTCCAACCGCGGTTGCGAGGGGCCGAGTCGGCCGCCACGGCAACCCCTTGCGCCGGCCCCGACCCGCTGGCCCGCGCCGAAGCGCTCGTAGCCGAGCTTGCCGCCGAACTGGCACGACTGCGCGCCGACGCCTGACCGCGCCTACCCCGCCACCCGCCGCGCCAGCGCCTTGCGGTCGACCTTGCCCACCGCATTCTCCGGCAGCCGGTCCACCCACTGCACGTCCCTGGGCACATAGATACGCCCCAGCCGCGCCAGCACCTCGGCGCGCACGGCGGCCGCTTGTGGCGTGTCCGAGGCGGTTCCCCGCTGCACGAACGCCACCGGCACCTCGCCCAGGTCCGCATCCGGCGCGCCGACCACGCAGCAGGCGGCCACGCCCGGCATCGCCGTCACCACGCCTTCGATCAGTGCGGGCGAGATGTTCTCGCCGCCGCGGATGATCACATCCTTGATGCGGCCGGTGATGGTCAGGTAGCCCTCGGCATCGAATCGCCCCAGGTCGCCCGTGGCCAGCCGCGTGGGCGCCTGCCCGGCCGCTTCCGCCTCGATCCCCAGGTATCCCAGCATCAGGCTGCCGCCTTCGATGCAGATCTCGCCTTCGCCGCCCGCCGGCGCCTCACGGCCGTCCGGCAGGCGCAGCGTCACGCGCTGCCCGGCCAGCACCGTGCCGACCGAGCCGATGCGCCGCGCGTGGGGCGGGTTCATGGTGGACGTGCAGGTGGCTTCCGACAGCCCGTACGACACGATCAGCGGACACCCCAGGAACGCCTCGATGCGCCGGTGCAGCGCCTCGGTGATGGGCGCCGAACCGCACCGCGCGAAACGCAGCCCGGCCAGGCTCTCGGCATCGAACGCCAGGTCCAGCATGCGGGCATACATGGTGGGCACGCCGGTGATGATGGTGGGCCGCCACGTGCGCAGCAGGGCCGGCATGTCCTCGGCCCGAAAGCGCCCGGCCAGCGCCACGCAGGCCCCGGCCAGCAAGGGCGCGAACACCTGGTTGTTGAGCGCATTGGTATGGTGCAGCGGCATCACGTGCAGCAGGCGATCGGCCGGCGTCAGCCCGGTATGCGCCAGCACGCCGCGCGCGTTGTTCATCAAGCCGCCGTGGCTGAGCAGCACGCCCTTGGGGTGGCCGGTGCTGCCCGAGGTGAACAGCAGCAGGCCGGAGTCGCGCGCAGCGCGCGCCGGCCGCGGCCAGGCGGCGTCGCCCCGCGCCTGCTCCCGCGCCGGCAACAACCGCGCCTGCGCCAGGCCACTGGCCTGCGCGGTGGCGGCATGCGCGTCGTCGAACAGCATCCACGCCAGCCCCACCGCAGCCACCCGACGCGCGGTTTCCTCATGCGACAGGCGCGGCTCCAGCGGACAGGGGCAGGCGCCCGCGGCCATCACACCCAAGATCGCCACCAGCTGGGCCGGCGAACGTTCCATCGCCACCGCCACATAGTCGCCTGCCCGCACGCCCGCGGCGTGCAAGGCGTGGGCGGCGGCGCCGACCCGCCGGTGCAGGTCGCCGTAGGTCAGCACGTCGTCGGCCGCGAGAATGGCAGGGCGCTCCGCCCAGTCAGGCTGCGCCCACAGGCGCGCGCCGGCCGCCGTCACGGTGGCGTCGGTATCCATCAGCATCAGCGTTCCTTTCGATCCGGGCCCGGCGTCGCCGCAAGCAACGACGCCAGGCCGCGCGTCAGCGCAGCGTCACCGCCGCATCGCGTTCGAACTGGCCATCGGCGTCCAGCTCGCGCAGCGCGCGGGCCTCGGCCTCGGTCGGCAGCGGCGTGGGCTCGGCCCCGGTGGCATCGAAGACGAAGCCGGTGCGTTCGCGCACTTCTCCCAGGCTGGACTCGGGATGCCACGATTGCAGCGCCAGCCGGCCGTCGCGTTTGACGAACACCGCGATCGGCGTCACCACGCCATGGAACCCGCCCCACGAGGTCATGAAGTCCAGCTTCTCGACAAAGGCGCGGCGCGAATGCTCGGTGCGCCAGGTGCAGGCCCGCCGCGCGGTCGGCAGCATCACGGCGCCGCCGCCCCCGCCGGGCAGGCGCACCTTGGGCGCGTGCCAGTCACCGATGCAGGAATTGTTGGCGCAGCCCGCGCCGTCGATCTGCGCCGCGCCCAGAAAGGTCAGGTCCATGCGGCCGCGCGTGCACAGGTCGTAGAAGTCTTCGTTGGCGAAGATGGACGCGGTGCGCTCGGCCAGCACCGGGTCGGAACTGGACAGCGGAATGTGCGAGGGCCGCGGGTCCACGCCCCCGGCGACGTTGATGTAGACGAAGTCCCAGTCGTAAGCGCGCTTGGCCAGCAGGCAGGCCAGCATCGGCAAGGTGGAATTGACGCCGCTGAAGGTGATCTCGTCGGGGCGGATGAAGCGCGCCAGGTTCGTGACCACATACGAAAAGCCAGACCATTGCTCAGCCATGCGCCGCTCCTGCTTCGGGCGCCGCGGCCAGGTGGGCCGCCAGGTCGCCCTGCTTGTCCATGTAGGATTCCACCGCCGGGTAATCGATGGCGTAGTCCGGCCAGCACGACCCCGGCCAGGCCGCGCGCGGCAGCACGGTGAACGCCTGCACCATGAAGTACGGCACCAGCGTGGCCTCGGGCTGCGCCTCGAACACGGCGCTGTCCACGAGCTTTTCCGCCACCACCAGCACGCTGCCCGCGGCGCGCGACATGATGCGGTCCCAATGGGCGGTGCCGTACACGCGCACATTGCCCAGTGCGTCGACCTCGGACGCCTGGATCACCGCGAAATCCGGCCGCACCGCCGGCACCACCCAGGTCTTCTGGCCGCTGCCATAGGGGTCGTCCAGGCACTGCCAGCCATTGAGACGCGGCAGGTCGCTGCCGTGCAGGCCGCCACAAGGCTGGAATGGCACGCCGAAGGCCGCCGCCCGCAATCCGGCGGTCAGGCTGGCGCAGGCATGTTCTTCCAGCTCGACCTCGCCCTGCTCGATCGCCTTGCGATACCAGGGTGCCAGGCCGAAATTGCCTTCCATGGCGACGATGCCGGCGCGCACTTTCCTGAGCGCGCCGGCGCGGCACAGGATGTCCACGTCGTACCCCGGCGACTGCTTGACCAGTTCCAGGTCGCGCCGCCCCTGGCGGATCAGTTCACGCACGAACGCGAACGGCCCGCGGTGCAGGAAGCTGCCGCCCAGGGCGATCGACGCCCCGTCCGGCACCAGCGCCGCCAGTTCCGCCAGCGTGCGCTGCTTGTCTTTCTGGTTGAATCCCGAACCCATGCTGTCTCCTTGGTTTTTCCGGGGTGGTGCCGGGGGGCTGGCCGCTGGCCCGTCAACGGGCTTGCAGATAGGCCGCGACCCGCGCCTTCAGGCCCGGCTCGGCCGCCGACCGCACCAGGCGGGCCAGGTCGGTGTCGGGCTGCTCGGCCGAGAGGGCGGCGTACAGTTGCGTGCGACTGGCCGCCGACAGCGCCTGGGCCGTGTCTTCGGCCTCGCGCTCGACTTGCGGCCATTCGTCTTGGGGTGCCAGGCGGCTGGCAAAGCCATCGCGCAGCGCGTCGTCGGCGCTGAAAGTGCTGGCCTGCTCCAGGATCGTGCGGGCGCGTTCGGCGCCGACCAGCGTGCCGAAGCGGCGCGTGCCCAGCACCAGCCCGAACTTCAGGCCCGGCATGCGAAAGCTGGCATCCGGCGCGCTGACGCGCCATTTGCAGGCGCCGAACAGATCCACGCCTGCGCCGAAGTTGCGCCCGTGCGCCAGCCCCACGGTCAGGCAGGGCGAAGCGGCCACGCGTTGCAGCAAGGTGTCGATGCGCACGAAGCGCAGCAGCAGGTCGCCTTCGCTCTGGCTTTCCCAGTCGCCGAAATCAAAGCCGGCGCTGAAGTTGCGGCCTTCGCCGCGCAGCAGGATCACCTGGGCGCCTTGCGCGGCGGCGTCGTCCACCGCGGTGATCAGCGCCTCGACCAGGTCCGCGGACAGGGCATTCATTTTTTCAGGACGGGCCAGCGTCAGCGCGTGCACTGCGCCGCGCGTCTCGATGCGCAGTGCCGCGCTCATGCCGCCACCCCTTTCTTGCGCAGCGCGCCCAGCACTTCGTCGTTGTGCTCGCCCAGCGCGGGCGGCGGGCGCCGCAGCGCAGTGGTCTGGCCGTCAAAGCGCACCGGCAGGCCAAAGGTACGGGTGCGCACGCCGTTGGGCAGGTCCACGGGCTGCACCCAGCCCATGTGTTCGACCTGCGGATCGGCCAGCACTTCGGAATAGGTGTTGATGGGCGCGCAGGGCACGCCGGCGGCGCGAAAACGCGCCAGCCAGGTTGGGGCATCGTCGGCGGCGAAGAGGGCTTCCAGGATGTCGCGCAGCGCGTCCTGGTTGCGGGCGCGGGCGCTGGTGTCGGTAAAGCGCGGATCGGCGAGCAGGTCTTGGCGGCCCACCGTGACGCAGACGCTCTTCCACAAGGCGTTGTTGCCGGCCGCCATGCCGAAGTAGCCGCCCTTGCAGCGAAACGCCTGGTAGGGCGCGTTGCGCGGATGGGCCGAGCCGAGCTTGACCGGGTCGCGCCCGCTGCCGAAGAACTCGGAGGTCTGCAGCGCGGCGATGCCGAGCGTGGCGCCCAGCATCGGCACGTCGATGTGGGTGCCCTGGCCGCTGGCCTGGGCGGCGCGCAGGGCCGATGCGATGGCGAAGGCGCCATACAGGCCGGCCGAGAAATCGGCCACCGGCACGCCGCACTTGACGGGTTCGCCGCCGGCTTCGCCGGTGACGCTCATGAGGCCGCTCATGGCCTGGATGGTCAGGTCGAAGCCGCCTTCCTGGGCACGCGGACCGGACTGGCCGTAGGCCGAGATCGAGCAATACACCAGGCGGGGGTTGGCCTCCTGCAGCGCGGCGTAGCCCAGGCCCAGGCGATCCATGACGCCGGGGCGGTTGTTTTCGATGAGCACGTCGACGCTCAGGGCCAGTTCGCGCGCCAATGCCAGGTCGGCGGGGTCTTTCAGGTTCAGGGTGATCGACCGCTTGTTGCGGTTGAGCGAGGCGAAGTTCTCGCTGTAGCCCTGGCTGAGCGGCGGCCAGCTGCGCAAGGTGTCGCCGCCTTCGGGGTTTTCAAGCTTGATCACGTCGGCGCCCATGTCCGCCAGCAGCATGCCGCAGAAGGGTCCCGCGGCGACGTTGCAGATCTCGAGCACGGTAACGCCGGCCAATGCCGAGCTAGGAGTCATCGTCAACCTCTCGTTATACAAATTCAATATTTAGGATTGGAAAAAAAGTATAAAGCGGCACCTTGGCGCGTGGCATCCTGCCCGGCATCGCCGACCCTGTGAGCGGAAATTCCTAGAGCAATCCCTAGGTAAGGTGCTTAATTGTTGACCAGCATAGCACCGTGTGGAATTCTTGGTAAACCATTTGTTGAAAATCAAATCCTATTATTTAGGACTTATAAAAGGACCGCGGCGTTTCATCGCGCATCCGCGCCACGCGTGACGGCCCTGCCCCACCAAGGAGACTCGGATGAAACGTTTTTGGCGCATTGCCGCGGCGGCCGCGCTGACCCTGGCCGTCGCGGCCCCGACGCTGGCACAGACCTGGCCGAACAAGCCCGTACGCATGGTGGTGCCGTTTCCGCCAGGCGGCGCGACCGACGCGGCGGCGCGCATCTATGCACAGCAGTTGGGCGACTTTCTGGGGCAAAGCGTGGTGGTGGAAAACAAGGCGGGCGCGGGCGGCGAGATCGGGGCGGAATACGTGGCAAAGTCGGCGCCCGACGGCTATACGCTGCTGATGGGGGCGCTGGGCAGCCATGCGATCCATGCGGCGCTGCCGGACAAGCCGGGCTATGACTTCGGCACGGCATTCGTGGGGGTGTCGATGGCCACGAGCATGCCGATGGCGTTGGCGGTGAACAGCAAGATCGCGGCAAACAATGTGCAGGAGCTGATTGCGCTGGCCAAGCGGCAGCCGGGGACGCTGACATTCGGGTCGGCGGGGCCGGGGACGTCGCAGCACATGGCGGGCGAGCTGTTCCAGGCGCTGACCGGAACGCGGCTGATGCATGTGCCTTATCGGGGCAGCGGGCCGGCGATCACCGACTTGCTGGGGGGGCAGATCGATCTGGTGTTCGAGACGTTGCCGGCGCTGCTGCCGCAGGTGGCCAGCGGGAAGATCCGGCTGCTGGGGGTGACGACGGCGAAGCGGGCGACTGCACTGCCCGAGCTGCCTACGCTGATGGAACAAGGCGTGAAGGGATATTCGGTGGCGACGGCTTATGCGTTGTTGGCGCCGGCGGGGACGCCTGCGGCGATCGTGGAGCGGCTGTCGGCGGGGATGCAGCGGGCGGCCGCGTTGCCTGCGGTGCGGGAGGCTGCGTTGAAGCTGGGGGCGGATGCGGTGGGTAGTACGCCTGCGGATACGGATGTGGTGGTGAGGCAGGAGGTTGCTCGGTGGGGGGAGGTCGTCAGGTTGTCGGGGGGGCGGTAGTTTTTTTTATTGTGGCGTTTGGGGGTGTGGGTGCGCGGGAGGTGGGGTTCTTAAGTCGCGCTTGGCGCCGTCGGCGGGCGTAGGGCGGGGCTACGATTGCGGTCCGGAGCCTTCGCTCCGGACTACCCCGTTGTCATCGTCGTTGTCGCCTTCGGCGACTGCCTTCCGATTCCCTCGGGCGCAATCTACACGCCCCGCCCTACGCCCGCCGACGGCGCCAAGCGCTGGCGTTTTGGGGATGCCAACGGTTTGGGCGGGGGTGCTTGTTTGGGCGGCTTGGAATGCTGTTGGCGAATTGACTACCGCTTGGGGGTGTGGCGGTGGGGATTGAGGCTGGCGCTGATCCGCTTTTTTACTGGCCCAGGAAGCCTCGGCGGTAGCCCATGCCTTGGGAGATGGATTGGGCGCAGGCAGCGACGTCGGGGGCCAGTTGTTTCATGCGGGCGGCGCTCAGGCGGTCCAGGGGGCCGGAGATGCCGATGGCGGCGACGGGTTGGTCCAGGCTGTTGAAGAGGGTGACGGCCAGGCCGCCTACGCCTTCGCGCCATTCGCCGCGGTTGACGGCGTAGCCGGTGCGGACGACTTTGTGCAGTTCGTCTTTCAAGAGGGGCATGGAGACGATGGTGGAGGGGGTGTGGCGCGCGAGTTTGTCGGCGTAGCGTTCGACGTAGCCGTCGGGCTGGTAGGCGAGCAGGGCTTTGCCGGTGGCGACGGCATAGGCGGGGGCGCGGCCGCCAACCATGGAGTAGGCGCGAATGGGTTGGGGGCTGTCGATCTTGTCGACGTAGACGACGTCGAAGCCGTCCAGGACGGACAGGTGTACGGTTTCGCCGGTCTGGTCGGCCAGGGTGCGCATGAAGGGCGCGGCGAGTTTGCGGATGTCGAGTTGGCCGAGCTGGCGGGCGGCGAGCTCGAACAGGCGGACGGCGCCGCGGTAGCCGCCGCCGTCTTCGTCTTTGATGACGTAGCCGGCGTGGATGAGGGTTTGCAGGGTGCGGTGGGTGTTGCTGCGCGTGAGGCCGACGCGGGCCGCGAGCGCATCGATGGTGCGCGGCGGGTTGTCTACGTCGGTGACGGCCTCCAATACCATCAGCCCCTTGAGCAGTGTCTTGTCCATTGTTCTGGTATTTCCCAATATTTAGGACGCGAACATAGCACGGGCGCCGGCCCGCGAACAGGCCTCAGGCGGGCTGGACGGGCAGCGCGGCGCGCACGGCGGCGGAGCGGTCCCACAGGTTGGGGATGCTGGCCGCGGAATAACCGGAGACGAACGGTTTGGCCTGGCCGGTGGCGGGGTCGTACACATGGCGCGAGACGGCGCCGATGTTGCCGCCGTACAGGTGCACGCTGATCGAGACTTGATCGGCAAAGGCGTTGGAGACGCGGTGGATGTCGCCTTCTTGCGGTGACAGGCGTTCTACGTCGCCGGGGCGCAAGGTGTCGGGCTGGCCCAGGGTGGACAGCCGGCCGTCGGCCGCGCGGGTGTAGCGCTGGTTGACTTCGGCGCCGCGCAGCATGCCGACGTAGCCCCAGACTTCGTGGTCGTGCACGGGGGTTTGCTGGCCTGGGCCCCAGACGAAGCTGACGAGGCTGAAGCGTTCGAGGGGGTCGCAGTGCAGCAGGTATTGCTGGTAGTACTGCGGGTGGGGCACGGTACAGGCGTCGGGCAGCCAGTCGTCGTGGCGGATGAGGGCGGCGAATTCGGCTTCGAGTTCGGGGGACTGCGCCAGTCCGGCGGGCGTGGCCAGGCGGGTGGCGGTGGCGATGAAATGGCGCAACCGGTCCAGGCCGGCGGGTGCTTCGGACATGCTCGTGTCTCCGGGTCGGGCAGGGCCGCGTCCGGGCCTTGCCGTTGAACAATCCCAATCAGGCTGTCCAGTATCCATGATTCGGGACGTCGGCGGCAATGCCTGGCGGCGTGGGCGGCGCCGGCAACGCTTGACAGCCCCCTGCCCGCGCGTGCAGCGTAGCGGGCTGTTCACTTGAGAGGTTTCCGCGATGACCGCTGCCCCACTTTCCATTCCGCCCGCGCTGGCCGACACGTTGGCGCGGGCGGTGAACGTCGTCGTCTTCACGGGCGCCGGCGTGTCGGCCGAAAGCGGCATTGCGACGTTTCGCGATGCGCTTACGGGTCTGTGGTCGCGCTTTGACGCCAGCGCGCTGGCCACGCCCGAAGCGTTTGCGGCGCAGCCGGACAGGGTCTGGGGCTGGTACGAATGGCGACGTGCGCAGGTCGATCGCACTTCGCCGAATGCGGCGCATCGCGCGATTGCCGCGCTGGCCGGCCACGTGTCTGCGCTGACGCTGATCACGCAGAACGTCGACAACCTGCATGAACGCGCGGGCAGCGACGAGGTGCTGCATCTGCACGGCAGCCTGCATGCGCCGCGCTGTTCGCGCTGCGCGCGCCCCGCGACGTTTGCTGCGGAGGGCGCGGATGCGCTGGCTGACGAAGGCCGCGCGATCACGCCGCCGGCATGCGTGCACTGCGGCGCGCCGATACGGCCCGGGGTGGTGTGGTTTGGCGAAAGCCTGCCGACGGGCGCGTGGCAGGCCGCGCAAGCGGCCGCCGAGCAATGCGATCTGTTCCTGGCCATCGGCACGTCGGCGCTGGTGTATCCCGCGGCCGAGTTGCCGCTGCACGCGTTGCGGGCCGGGGCGACGGTCGTGCAGGTCAATCCCGCGGCCACGCCGCTGGATGCGCAGGCCCACTACAACGTGCGCGGCGCGGCCGCAGCAGTCATGCCACGCTTGCTGGAGGCGGCGGGGTTCTGAAACGCGGCGGTGCCGCGCGCCCCGCGATCGCCATCGCATGACCGCGACAAGGCGCGCCTGCGCAAGCCCGGGCGCTGCCTGTGCGCCAACCGCCCCGCTACCATTTGCAGCCGTCATCGCGCACGCTATCGGCCAGCAGCAACGGCAAGGCCAGCAATCCCAGATGGGCATGCGCGTCGCGGCAAGGCGGCCTGGCGCTTTGGGCGATGCCTTTGGCCAATGCCGATGGCTCGGCCCGCGGCTTGGGCGCGAGGTCCACGCGCGCTTGCCCACGCGCGCGCGGCGTGCCTTGCGCGGCGGCGTCTTCGCCGCGCCAGCGGAAATCATGCGGCGATACCGCGGCGGGCGCCGATGACGGCTTGGCCGTTGACGACGAGGCATTCGGCGATGCCGGGGTCGCCTGTTGTCTTGAGGGGATGGCGGGCGCGGCGGGGAGCCGCTTCGGTGGCGCCTGCCGACTGGCGGGTTCTTGAGGTCTGGCCGACGCTTGCGACCCGGCCGGCTCAGCGGATCCGCCCGGTTCCTGCGCCGGGGCTGGCTGCGCGGGCGGCGCCGCGCCGGCTCGGCCGGCAACACGTCCACGAAGAATGCCGCTTCCTGCCGTGGTGACCACGGCATGGCGGGCCGTTCGCCCGCCTCGCGCCACAGGCACCACGCCACCAGGGCATGCAGGCCACACGCGAGTCCGGCGGCCCACCAGGTGATGCGGTGCGCGCGCGGCGCGGATCGCGGGGTGTCGATCACAGGCGAAGACATCACGGCAACTGGGGCGGGCGCTGACGAACAACTCGCAATCTTGCTGGCATTCGGCCGCGCACAGCACGTTGCGCCGTGAAGATTTGTGAAGATGTTTGATGGCGAGAGGACTACGATGAACAAGCGTCGGCGATGCAGGGGAAACCCCAAATCTCACCGTACGCGCAGAGGGATACAGTGGCAGATAATCCTTGCAGCCCTGGAGATCATCATTCCGTTTTCCTGGAGACTTCCCGACGTGTTCGTGCGTTCGCCGGACGGTGTCCTGCACCGGGTGGTACGGCATGCCACGACCACGGAAACCATCGCCAAGCTCGAGAGCATTCCCAGCAATTACCACCTGGATTGCGAATGCATGCTCGACAACGGTGAAGCCCTGTGCTGGATCGGCGAGAATCTCTACCGCCAGATCAATGGCGGCACGATCTTCACCGCCGAGCCTGGCACCGCGCCGCCCCCTGACGCTCGCAAAAGCGCCAAGGCCAGAAATACGCTGCGGGATGCCTGCCGCCCCACCTCCACGCATAAACCACCCGCTGCAAAGAAAAGCGTCGTACCATCAGCTGTCGCAAGTCTAAAAACCGGCAACGATTGGAGCCTGATACGCGCCTGGCGCGAGCACCTGAATATCAGCACCGCTGATATGGCTGCCCGCCTGGGGGTGGATCACTCCATTTACATCGAATTGGAAAGGCCTCGCCCGCGGCCCCGCCAGATCATCCTGGACCGCATCTCGGAAGCCCTGGGCGTCTCACCCGACCAGCTCGATGATTCATCGTTAGGAGGACATGTCCATTGATATCGACCGGGGTCCTCCCGACCCTGGCCCGAACCCATGGCAATGTTCGAGCAACCTTGGCGCCGCGTGAAAGACGGCCCCGCGCATCGGAGGTACTTCACATGCTCGGAACCGCAAGACGATTGACCGACGTCCTGGCTACCGCGCCGGACGGTACGCTGTACCGCATCGAACGCTTCGTTTCGGACCCGGACGCCTATTCGGCCCTGGGAACGCCCCGCTTCGATCCCAAGACGCATTGCGTCTGCCGCACCAGCTCAGGCGAAAAGGTCGCGTGGCTGGGCGGACAGGTCTACCAGCTGATCAAGAACGGCACCTGCCTGACGGCAATGGACCGACGACGCGGCTGACGCCCGCATCCCCCCCTACCTGCCTCGCCGCCCGCCGGCCTTCTGCGCGAACCGCGCCACGACGAACTCCACGAACGTCGTGAGCTTGGGCAGCGCCTGCCTGTCTTTGGCGTACAGCAACGTGATGGGCCGGGCGGCCGGCCAATGCGGCTGCAGGATGGGCACCAGCCTGCCTGCGCGCACATCGTCGGCCAGCAGGATCTCAGGCTGCAGCACGATGCCGAAACCGGCCAGTGCCGCCTGCCGTAGGGCCTGGCCATTGTTGGAAATGAAGCGGCTGGTCGGCGGGTAATCGGCGTCGCCGCCCGCGCCATCAGCCAGGCGCCAGCCCGTACGGCGCCCCCAATACGAAAAGTCCAGGCACTGGTGGCGGGCCAGGTCGGCGGGCGTGGCCGGCGTGCCGTAGCGGGCCAGGTAGGCGGGCGCGGCGCAGATGATCATCTGGTAGCTGCCGATGCGACGCGCAACCAGCCCCGAATCCTGCGGCTCGCCAATGCGCACCGCCAGGTCGTAGCGCGAGGCGACCATGTCCTCGACGACGTCGCTCAAGGCCAGCTCGACACTGACGTCCGGATAAAGGCCCAGGTAATCCGCCACGGCGGGCGCCAGGGCCACCGAGCCGAACGATACGGTCGAGGTGATGCGCAGCGTGCCACGCGGGGCCACGCGCAGCGCTTCGGCGCCCTGCTCCGCGTCGCGGATGTCGGCCAGGATGGCCTTGCACCGCACATAGTAGGCCTGGCCCGCTTCGGTCAGGCTCTGCCGGCGGGTGGTGCGGTTCATCAGGCGCAGCCCCAGCCGCGCCTCCAGCCCCTTGATGTGCTTGGCGGCCATGGCGGGCGACATCTCGTGGCGCGCGGCTGCGGCCGTCAGGCTGCCCAGCTCGACCACCGCCACGAAGATCTCCATGCTGAGCAGACGATCCATGAATTACGCACCCTGAGTGTGAAGTGTTCCAACCATTCCTGGATTTTTCCATAGGAATGCCCGCGGCAGAATGCTTTCATGCGCTGGCGGACGGTCCGCGGCGCCCCATTCACTGATCAACAGGAAACCACCATGAAAATCCTTCTAGTCGGCGCCAGCGGCACCGTCGGCCGCGCCGTGGCCCAGGAACTCGGCCAGCGCCACGACATCATCGCCGTGGGCAAGACCCAGGGCCAATACCAGGTGGACATCACCCGTAGCGACAGCATCCGCGCCCTGTTCGAACGCGTGGGCAAGGTCGATGCCATCGTCTCCACCGCCGGCGCGCTGCACTTCGGCCCGCTGGCGGAAATGACCGCCGAACAATTCAAGATCGGCCTGCACGACAAGCTGCTGGGCCAGGTCGACCTGGCACTGATCGGCCAGCACTACCTGAACCAGGGCGGCTCGATCACGCTGACCAGCGGCATCGTCAGCGACGAGCCCATCCGCTTCGGCGCCAATGCCTCGGCCGTGAACTCGGCCATCGATGGTTTCGTGCGGGGAGCGGCCGTGGAACTGGCAGGCGCGCGCATCAACTCGGTCAGCCCGACGGTGCTGCAGGAATCGTGGGAAGGCTATGGCCCCTACTTCCTGGGTTTCGAAGCCGCCCCCGCCAAGCGCGTGGCGCTGGCCTACAGCCGCAGCGTCGAAGGGGCCCAGACGGGCCAGACCTACCGCGTCTGGTAACGCGAAGCGCGCGGGTACAGCAGGAACGCGCGCGTTCCACCAGACCAGGGCGCATCTCGCGATTCACCAAAGCAAACGGCCTGACGGAAAACCGTCAGGCCGTTCAAATAAGGTGGCGCGCCCGGCAGGATTCGAACCTACGACCCCCTGGTTCGTAGCCAGGTACTCTATCCAGCTGAGCTACGGGCGCGCTAAAGAGGCGTGTTTATAACATGAAGCAGGATGGGTCTGCAAATCAGCGCGGCGGATTTTCGCGCCGGGGCAGCGCTGCGCATGGCTTGCGCCACGTCAAATGGCGCCCACGCAGGCCGCAGTACGCTGGACTGGCCGGCACGCATGCCGCCCCCCTACCCGCGCCATGGCCAAGAAATTTCCCTTGCATCCCAAGCACCCCGAACGCATCTGCTGGGGCTGCGACCGCTACTGCCCGACCGACGCGCTGGCCTGCGGCAATGGCTCGGGCCGCACCCTGCACCCCGCCGAACTGCTGGGCGACGATTGGTACACCGTTGGCCACTGGGACCTGGAAGACAGCGAAGACAAGCCTGTCGCGCCGGCCCACCCCGCCACGGACTGAAAGACGCCGGTCAAACGCGATATCCCGATGCACAAGATACGTGCACACAACGCGTGCCACGCATCACACCCACGAAACCCGCGGGCAAAACAAAAAGGCCTTCGATGCGAGATCAAAGGCCTTTTCATTTTTACTGCGTATTTCTTGACGTTTTTCTTTGCGGTATTTGGCGCGCCCGGCAGGATTCGAACCTACGACCCCCTGGTTCGTAGCCAGGTACTCTATCCAGCTGAGCTACGGGCGCTCCGGCAAAGAGGCAAAATTATATCAGAATAATCTTACCGCCGCACTGCATTTGCTTTCGTTTTCGCTTTCGTTTTTCACGATTCACGATTTCCATTGAAGCCCGTGCAGGAATTTCAATGGCGCGCCCGGCAGGATTCGAACCTACGACCCCCTGGTTCGTAGCCAGGTACTCTATCCAGCTGAGCTACGGGCGCGTGAAAAAGCAAGCCTTGAATCATAGCGTTGTTTCGCAAAGTGTGCAAGTCAGGGGGGATAGATGCCGTCATGCAGCGCGGCTCCATCGCGGTCCGCGCGCCGCGCCGACTCGCCCCTTAGCCGCGCGCCGGCACGCCCAACATGCGCAAGTAGGCGTCGGCGATGTCGGTAGCGAAATCCGTGACGTCCGACAACCGGGCCAGGATCGCGTCGTCGGTTGCGCAGTGCACGCCGGCGTAGATCAACAGCGCCGTCATGCGGGGATTGTCCAGCTTCCAGGCGCCGGCCCGCATGCCGGCCTCGAGGATGCCCTTCAATTGCCGGATCACGTCGTTCTCGGTATGGCCCTCGCGCGCATGGTGATGCGTGTGCGTGAAGACGATGTCGTGCACCCGGTACGTCCGCAGATAGGTCGTGACGTTGGCGTGGATCCAGACGCGCAGCCGCCCGACCCAGTCGTCTTCATCGCACGCGGAGATCGCCTCGTCCAGCGCCTGCACGAAGTGGCGCACGTAACGCTCGGCCAGTGCGGCCAGCATTTCCTGCTTGGACGGGAAATAGACGTAGAACGTGCCCTTGGCCACGCCCGCCGCTTCCGTGATCTCGCTGATGGTGGTGGCGTCCACGCCCTTTTCCAGGAACAGCGCCTGGGCCGCACCCATCAGTTCGTCCAGCCGCACTTCCGGCGGCTTGGTGCGCGACGGCGCCGCCTTGCGCGCGGATTCGTCTGCGGGGATGTCGGTCATAGCTTTCACTCGGGTTTCACCAATTTCACAAGTCTAAGGGAAATCCGTGCCTGCCCGCCCGGCGTACAGCTTGCCGACAGCAGAACGTCACATCGATAGAACCTGGCGTCTCTAGCCTAGCGGCCGTTAACGATGCCGGCTGTCATCCGGCGATCCCGTGGCGCCATGACAGGGCGCCGCCCTATCCGCATAGGTCTACAACCATGTCTGAAAAAGAAAAGCGCGCGAACGCGCAGGCTGCCGCGACGCCGACGGCCGCCGATTCCGTGAACGCCGACTCGCCCGTCCGCGCCACCCGCCGGGGCTTCCTGACCGGCATCGCCGCGCTCGGCGCCAGCGCCGCCACGCTGGGCGCGCTGGCCGGGTGCTCCAGCGATAGCGATGACGACAACGACAGCACCACGACGCCCCCGCCGCCGGCCGCGCCGCCCGCCGCGCCCGACGTGACCGCGCAGTTGCGCAAGAACGTCAAGACGCTGGTCGTGATCTTCGCCGAGAACCGCAGCTTCAATAACCTGTTCGCCAATTTCCCCGGCGTGGAAAAGCCGCTGTCCGCGCTGACCGCCGCCGACTACACGCAGAACGACCGCGACGGCACCCCGCTGTCGGTGTTGCCGCCCGTGTGGGGCGGCATGGTGCCCACCTCGCAACAGGCCAACCACATCACCTACCAGGTCGACCAGGCCGCGCCCTACATGAACAACCTGGCCAACGCGCCGTTCGACCTGCGCGGTCCGCAGGGCGAACCGCTGCCGCAAGGCGTGGTCACGCGCGACCTCTGGCACGTGTTCTACCAGAACCAGATGCAGATCAACGGCGGCAAGAACGACCGCTTCGTGGCCTGGGCCGACTCGGGCGCACTGGTCATGGGCCACTACAGTGATTCCGCCTACAACCTGCGCCTGTGGAAGCTGGCCCAGGAATTCGTGCTGTGCGACAACTTCTTCCAGGGCGCATTCGGCGGCTCGTTCCTGAACCACCAGTACCTGGTGGCGGGCCGTCCGCCGTTCTATCCCAACGCCACCACGTCGGTCGCCAGCACCCAGATCGCGCAGTTGCAAAGCAGCGACCCCGCGGACCCGCGCCTGCAACCCAAGCCCACCTCGCCTGCCAGCGCCCTCACCGGCATTCCGCAGTTCGGCGCCAGCGCGCTGACGCCGGACGGCTATGGCGTCAACACCATGGCCCCGCCCTACTGGCCGTCGTTCTCGCGCGATGCCACGCATCCCGAACTGGCCGACGCCACCAGCCCGCAGACCATGGTGCCGCAGGACCACAGCAACATCGGCGACCTGATGAGCGCCAAGGGCCTGGACTGGGCCTGGTACGCCGGCGGCTGGCAAGCGGCGGTCGACTCGACGGCCAACACCGGCTTTCCGTCGTCGCCCAACTTCCAGGCGCACCACCAGCCGTTCAACTACTTCAAGAGCACCGGCCCCGGCACCGCGGCCCGCACCGCGCACCTGCGCGACGGCGGCCTGGGCGACCTGTCGTCGACCAACAAATTCCTGGCCGACGCCGAAGCCGGCAAGCTGCCCCCGCTGACGTTCTACAAGCCGCAAGGCAACCTGAACATGCACGCCGGCTACGCCGACGTGGACTCGGGCGATCGCCACATCGCCCACATCGTCGACAGCCTGCGCAAGAGCGCGCAATGGGACAACATGGTGGTGGTCATCACCGTGGACGAAAACGGCGGCTGGTGGGACCACGTGGCGCCGCCCCAAGGCGACCGCTGGGGCCCCGGCACGCGCATCCCGACCCTCGTCGTATCCCCCTTCGCCAGGAAGGGCGCCGTCGACCACACCCTCTACGACACCGGCTCGATCCTGCGCCTGGCCACGCGCCTGTTCGACCTGCCCACGCTTGACGGCCTGAAGGCCCGCGACGACGCCATGAAGGCCCGCGGCCAGCAGCCCATGGGCGACTTGACCAACGCGCTGGCGTTCAGCGCGTAAGGGGCCAGGCCCGCGGCCGGCGCCCCGTGCGTCGGCCGCGGGCATGCCGCCAGGCGGTGCCGCATGCGAGAATGCGCCATCCCCCCTGGATGGTTCCACCTTGAAACACCTGCTCGCCGGCCTGGACAGACTGGATGATTTCGACGAAATCATCGACGTGCGCTCGCCGCTGGAATTCGCCGACGACCACATCCCCGGCGCCGTGAACGCGCCGGTGTTCAGCAACGACGAGCGCGCCCGCGTGGGCACGCTGTACCGTCAATCGCCCTTCGAGGCGACCCGCCTGGGGGCCACGCTGGTGGCGCGCAACATCGCCGCCCACCTGGACACCACCTTTGCCGACCGCCCGCAGGGCTGGCGACCGCTGATCTACTGCTGGCGCGGCGGCAAGCGGTCGGGTTCGATGACCGTGATGTTCAACATGATCGGCTGGCGCGCCCGCCAGCTCGACGGCGGCTACAAGACCTACCGCCGCGCCACGCTCGATACGCTGGACACCCTGCCGCCCACGCTGCGTTTCGTGGTGCTCACCGGCCCCACCGGCAGCGGCAAGACGCGCCTGCTTGGCGCCCTGGCGCAGGCCGGCGCGCAAACACTCGACCTGGAGGCGCTGGCCGCCCACCGTGGCTCGTTGCTGGGCGGCTGGCCCGGCACCGCGCAGCCCACGCAAAAAGGGTTCGACACCCGCCTGGCTTGCGGCCTGCGCCAGTTCGATCCGGCCCGGCCGGTCTTCGTCGAAGCCGAAAGCCGCAAGATCGGCGCGGTAGCGCTGCCGGCGACGCTGTTGGCAGCCATGCACCAAGGCGCCTGCGTCGCCGTCACCGCCAGCCGCGAAGACCGCGCGGCCTTTCTGCAGCAGGACTACGCGCAGCTGTTCGCGCATCCCGAGTGGTTCAAGGCACAGCTGCAACGCATGGTCGGCCTGCACAGCCGCGACACCGTTGCCGCCTGGCACGGCATGATCGACGAGGGCCGCCGCGCCGACCTGGCGCGCGAACTGATCGAGCGGCACTACGACCCCACCTACCTGCGCAGCAGCCAGGCCCATTTCACGCATCTTGCGCAGGCCTTGCCGCTGACCTTCCGTCCCAACGACGCCGACGTCGTGGCGCAGGCGCGCGCATTGCTCGACCGCCTGGCCTGATCTGGCCAGCCAACGACGGACGACGCACGCCCCCTCGTCAAGGCATTGAATCGCGCTCGCGGGTTTGAGAATCTTCTGGTTTTCAGTCGCTTACCACTCCTGCCAATCAATGCAGCGCTTTTGAGAATCGTCCTGTTTTTTAGTGTCCTGCCGCAACGCAACATGAAGGCTACCGATACGTCATCGCCTTTGTCCGGTGCGTGCCAGTACGCTTGAACAATGCGGAGTGTCTCCGGCCGGGTTCTGATCGATGTGTACGGGTGCGCCAAGGCCAAGGGCCAAGGAGCCCTCAATGCGCATCCCCCTGAACCCCATCATGCTGGGCGTGCTGGCCGCCACGCTGCCCGCCTTTTCCGGCCCTGCCCTGGCCGCGGACTTCGCCCAGGTCCTCGTCAATGACCCGGCCGGCGGCACGCAAGTCACGCTGAACCCCGGCGACACCGTCACGCATGCCGGCACCGGCGGCGCCATCGACGTTTCCGTAGCCGGCAACGCCGTGCGCGGCGACGGCATCGCCGTCAATGCCGGCTCGGCCTCGGCGCGCACCACCATCGGCGTGCGCGCCAGCGCCGGCGGCAGCGCTGCGCTGACGGGCAGCACCATCAAGACGCTGGGCGACGGCCAGGGCGCGCACGGCCTGGCCGCCATCGGCGCCGGCAGCCTGATCACCGCCGCGCACACCGACATTTCCACGCAAGGCGCCTATTCGCATGGTGTCTACGCACAGAACGGCGGCCGCATCGAGCTGGACGGCGGCAGCGTCACCACGTCGGGCAGCGGCAGCAGCGGCCTGCGCGCCGAAGGCGCCAATGCCGTCATCACCGCCAAGGACGTCACCGTCGCCACATCGCTATACAACGCGGGCGGCGCCTACGTCGACAGCGGCGGTCGCATCGCCATAGAAGGCGGCACCATCACCGTCACCGGCAATCTTGCACCTGGCGTGAACGTGAATGACCAGAATTCCCTCGTGACCTTGCGCGGCACCGTGGTCAACGCGGCCAACGGCGCCGGCGCCCGCGTCGAAGGCGGCCGTTTCGAGATGGACGGTGGCAGCATCACGTCAAGCGGCGCGGCGATCATGCTCAGTTCGGGCAGCGGCCCCGCCTCGGTTGCCGACATCCGCAACGCCACGCTCGTGTCCACCGGCGACGTCAGCTACGGCCTGAACATCAACGCGACGAACACCTCGGCCGTGGTGGACAATGTGTCCATCTCGGCCCTGGGCTACCTGGGCACCGGCGTGTGGCTGCCGTCCACCGGCACGGCCTTCACGGCCAACCGCTTTGACATCACGTCGGCGCACCTGGGCATCGACAACCGCGCCGGCGTGGTCACGCTGACCGACGGCACCGTCAAGACCCTGGGCAACAACGCCCATGGCCTGTATGTGTCGCGCGAATACGGCAGCTCGGCCACCATCCAGGCCACCCGCGTCGACATCGATACCCAGGGCGACGGCGCGGTCGGCGTGCTGGCGCGCGTGGGCGGCGCCGCCATCACGCTGGAAGACGTCAACGTCACCACCCGCGGTGCCACCGCCTATGGCCTGTTTGCCAGCGGCACCGGCGCCAGCCTGTCGGCGCGCAACACCGTCGTCAACACGTCCGGCGCCAATGCGTCCGGGCTGTCGATGAGCAACCGCGCCGCCGTGACCCTGGACAACACCCGCTTCACCTTGCAGGGCGCGGGCGCCAACGGCATCTGGAGCTACCTGACGGCCGCCGGGCTGAGCAACAGCGTCGTGCTGCGCAATGGCAGCCAGATCAGCACCCAGGACGGCGTGGGCCTGCTCGCCTCCGGCGGCGGCCATACCTTCCTGGTGTCGGATTCCAACATCACGACACGCACGGGCGGCGATATCGATAGCGGCGTGTTGCTGCATTCGCGCTCGGTCACCGTGACCAGCGGCGGCGTGTCGACCGTGATCGAAAGCGAACAGGTCAACCTGGACGCGTCGAACGCCGTATTGACTGGCGACGTGCTGGCCGACAGCGGCATCGTGGACGTATCGCTCAAGAACGGCTCGGCGCTGACCGGCGCGCTGGTACAACGCGGCCCCGGCCGCATCAACAGCCTGACGCTGGACAGCGCCAGCGCCTGGACCGTGCGCAACGACTCCAGCCTGGGCACGCTGAACAACGCCGGTACCGTGGCCTTCGCCGCGCCGGCCGGCGGCACGGGTTTCAAGACGCTGACGGTCAACAACTACGTCGGCGGCGGCACGCTGGTGCTCAACACGCAACTGGGCGACGATGCGTCGCCCACCGACAAGCTCGTCATCGACGGCGGCACCACGTCGGGCAACACGTCGCTGCGCATCGTCAACGCGGGCGGCGACGGTGGCCAGACCCAATACGGCATCCGGGTCGTCGAGACCGTCAACGGCGGCACCACCACCCCCGACGCGTTCCGCCTGGACAGCGGGTCCACCGGCTACCGCGCCAGCGCCGCCACCGTGTCCCTGAACGGCTACGACTACAGCCTGGTGCGCGGCGGCAACGGCGGCGTGGCACCGGACTGGTACCTGACGTCCGACTACACGCCGCCCACGGCGCCGCCGGGCCCCACCGACCCGACGAACCCGACCGATCCCGACGTCCCCGCCCCGCCCGTGACGCCGCCCGAGCCAGTGCTGCCCGGCAACGGCTTCAAGAACGTATCGCCGGAAAGCGGCGCCTGGGCCGGCAACCGCCTGGCCAGCACGCGCCTGTTCACGCACAGCCTGCATGACCGCGTACCGGCCTATGCCGATGGCGACGCCACTGCGGCGACCGGCCGCGGCTTGTGGGCCCGGGTGCAGGGGCGCCACGACAGCGGCCTGCGCATGTCGGAAGGGCGAGTCGATGTCGATACCGATAGCGCCATGGTGCAGTTGGGCGGCGACCTGTTCAAGGCTGCCGTCGGCCAGGACGGCGCCGCCTACGCCGGCCTGATGGGCGGCTATGGCGATGCGCGCTCGCGCGCCGTGTCGACGCTGATGCTTCCCGGCGCCCATGCATCGACCCATGCGCGGGCCCGCGGCAAGGTCTCCGGCTACGCGGTGGGGGTATACGGCACCTACTACGCCAACGATCTCACCCGCCTGGGCGCCTATGCCGACACCTGGCTGCAGTACGGCCGCTACCGCAACCAGATCAGCAGCGAACTGGGATCGGTCCGCTATCGTTCCGACGTCTGGAGCGCCTCGCTGGAAGCCGGCTACGCGATCCAGCCCTTTGCGGCCGGCTCGACGCTGGAAGCCCTGGTGATCGAACCGAATGCGCAGGTCATCTACAGCCGTTATGACGCCAAGGACGCCACGCTACAAGGCACCCGCATGCGCAGCGACGCCGACAATGCCTGGCAATCACGCGTGGGCGTGCGCGTGTATCCGCGCACCGCGCCCCAGGCCGACAAGCCGGCGGTGCGCCCGTTCCTCGAGACCAATTGGCTGCACAACGGCGGCAATCCGAAGGTGCGCATGGGCGAGAACACCCTGGCAGCGCAGCCGGCGCGCAACGCGCTGGAATTGAAACTGGGCGCGGAAGGCCGCGTGGGCAAGCGGGTGCAAGTGTCCGGCCACGTGTTCGGCCAGGCCGGCGAACACGATCAGCGCGGCTATGGCGGGATGCTCAATGTCAGCTACCGCTGGTAGCCTGCGCCCGGGCAGCGCCGCGCCCGGTTCACACCTCGGCCAGCGCCTGGCCCAGCGCCGCCGTCAAGGCGGCCAGGCCGGCGCGGGCGTCGTCGTTCAGGCCGCCCGCCACCAACCGGTCTTCGGCATGCTGCGTCAACTGCTGCAGATCGCGCGCCTGCACCGCCGCGAAACCGCCCCGCATGCGGTGCAGCACTTTGCGCAGCGCCTGGGCGTCGCCGGCGGCCTGCGCCTGCTCCAGCCTCGCCAGGTCCTGGCCCATGGTCTGCAGAAAGACCTCGCGGTACTTCGCGGGTATCGCCGGCACGGCCGGCGCCGCGGGCAAGGGTGCCGGCCGTGCCGGGGCCACGTCAGCCCCGCCTCGACAGGCGCGCAACTGATTCCACAACAGGCTCAGCTTGATCGGCTTGACCAGCCAGTGGTTCATGCCCGCCGCCTTGCAGCGGGCTTCTTCGTCTTTCAGGGCGTTGGCCGTCACGCCGATGATGGGCACCGCGGCATCCAGCGCACGCAAGGCGCCCGCCAATTCATAGCCGTTCATGCGCGGCATGTTCACGTCCGTCAACACCACGTCGAACGGTGCGATGTGCCATTGCGCCAGGGCCTCGGCGCCATCCGGCGCCACCGTCACCTGGCAGCCCAGCTGCTCAAGCTGGTCGCGCATGGTGACCTGGTTGATCGGGTTGTCTTCGGCCACCAGCACCCGCAGGTTCAGCGGCGCATAGCGTACCGCGACCGTTTCGCGAACCACGTCGGCGTCGCCAGCCGCACAACGCGCCACCGCAAAACCGATGCTGAACAGATCGTGCCGGTCGGCCGGGTAAGGCGTCGCGGCCAGGGGTTCGCCGCCCCCTGCCGACACCACCAGCCCGGGCCACGGCACGGGGGGCATCACATCGCCGGCAATATGCACGTCGACCAGCACCCCGTCCTGCGCGCCGTCGCGAGGCGGCTGCGCCGGCGCCAGGCAGGCCGAGGCGCCCCAATGCGCCAGCCACAGGCAGATGTTCTCGCTCAGTTCCTTGCGCGAGCTGCGCACATACACACGCACGCCGGCCAGATCGGGCGCGGGCGCCGGCCGCGCCTCGGCCACATCGAGATCGATGGCCAGCGAAAAGCTGCTGCCCAGGCCGGGCTCGCTGGTGACCTGGATGCTGCTGCCCATCAGCTCGGCCAGGCTGGCGCAGATGGACAAGCCGATGCCGGCCCCGCGCACCAGATGCGAGCCGCTGTCGATCTGGTAGAACGGCTCGAACAGGCGGACCTGGTTTTCGGCGCTGATGCCCACGCCGCTATCGACCACCTGCATATGCAGCCGCACCCGGCCGCCCGGCAGGTCTTCGGCCCGCAACCGCGTCACGACATGGCCGGAATCGGTGAACTTGATCGCGTTGTTGACCAGGTTGTTCAGGATCTGCCTGACCCGCCCGCCATCGCCCATGACGCAGGCCGGCACCGCCGTATCGACGCAGCTGTAGATCACCAGGCCCTTCTGCTCGGCCATGCCGGCATACGAGGCCACGCAGGCCTGCACCAGTTCGCGCGGATCGAAGCGGTCCATTTCCAGCGCCAGCTGTCCCGATTCGATCTTGGTGATATCCAGGATGTCGCTGATCAACTGCTGCAGGATCACCGACGAATCCTGGATGCGGTCCACGTGGCGGCGCTGCGCCTCGTCCAGCTGCGTCAGGGACAGCACTTCCAGCGTGCCCAGCACGCCATACAGCGGCGTGCGGATCTCGTGGCTCATCGTGGCCAGGAAGGTCGACTTGGCCTCGTTGGCGCGGTCGGCCTGCTGCTTGGCCTGCGCCAGGGTGTGTTCCATCTCGGCGCGGGCGCTGATGTCGGCAAACGCGCACAGCACCACGTCCTGCTTCTTGTAGCGGGTGGGCGCGAAGGCCACGAATAGCGGCCGGTCATCATGGGTGCGGAAGGTTTCGATCGTGCCCGGCGCCGTCGCCCCCAGCACCTGGCGCAGCAGCTTGTTGGCATCCGGCGAATCGTGCAGCTGTTCGCCCACCCCGATACCCAGCCACTGCGCCGCCAGGGCATTGCCGAACACCACCCGCCCCTCGGGCCGCGACAGCACGCATAGCGCGACCGGCGCCGTGTCCAGCACGGTGCGGCTGAATTCCTCGCTTTCGACCATGTCCAGGTGCGCCAGCTCGGCGGGCTGGATCACGCGCCGGTTGTACCAGAACAGATAGCCGGCGCCCGCGGCCAGGCCGATGCCGAACATCAGCAGCACCGCCACCGGCAGCCACATGTTGGCGCGAAAGAAGCCGCCATAGCCCACGCGGTAGAAGGCGGTCCAGGTCGCGGTGCGGTCCGCGATGCGCAGGATCAGGCCTTGCGAGGTGAAATGAAATCCGGCCTTCGCCACTTGCGGCGGCGGCCCCTCGCCGATCAGCACCGTGCCGTCCTGGCGCTGCAGCCAGAACTGGTCGTACAGCGGCACGTTCAACACCCGCTCGGCGACACTGACGCGGCTGCGGTTGAGCAACGACACCGCATAGACGTTGCGCCGCTGGGTCACCGTGCCGTCCCGGGTATTCAACGGCAGCATCACCGGCAGCATGGCGATCATGGAGTGGGGCAGGTCCGGATCGCGCAGCCAGGTGACTTTGGCGCCGTCGCCAAGGGTGCGATCATCCGGATCGGTGCCGCCGGACGCCGTGTGTACCGCATCCACCACCGACAGGAAGGCCGCCCGGGTCAACGGCTCATAGCCGGAAACGGCCGAGATCGCCGGCACGCTCAGGCTCAGTTGCTGGCCCGGAGAAATGATGAACAGCGGCGACGCCGGAAACACCGACGCCGCCCAGCGGGTGGAATAGAAATCCGACATGTAGCCGCCGATGCCGAAGAACACCCCATCCACCACCGGACACGAATCCGGGCTTTGGCACAGCAGCGAAAACGGCATGGCCGCAATCGCGTGCTGGCCATCGAAGAATTCCCACGACGCCCGTTCGAAACCCGGCGTCTCGCTCACCGGGGTCGCCGATACCAGTCGATGGCCGTCCGGGTTCTGGCCCTGCGCACGCAGGCCCTGCAAAATGGTTTCATGGGCGCGGACATAGCCCGTCAGGATCGAGAAATCGATACGCAGCTTTTCCTCTTCCTGCTGCAGGATGCGCTGGCCGCCCCAATACAGGACCCCGCCCAGCACCAGCAACAACGGCAGTACGCCAAACAGCGCGATATTGAGCCGGCGCGAGGCGCGGATGACCTTGATGAGCGGCGTGTCCAGTTTCATTTGCAACCCGCCTGGTCGGGAATCGCCAGCAATGGCGCGGGCGCCGCCTCGTTGCCGGGTTCGTTGGCCAGCAGGCCATTGAACGTGGGCAGGTCGACCGCCGCCGAAATCAGGAAACCCTGCACGCAGTCGCAGCCGATGCGGCGCAGGAATTGCAGGTCTTCGAGCGTTTCCACGCCCTCCGCCGTGACTTGCAGCCCGAGTTGCCGGCCCAGCAGCACGGACGACACCAGCGCGGCCGCGCGAACCTCGTCGCCTGCGGCGCCATGGACAAAGGCGCGGTCTATCTTCAGTTCGGTGAACGGAGTCGAGATCAGGCTGTACATCGAACTATATCCCTTGCCGAAGTCGTCTTGCGACAGGCCGAACCCCTTCAACCGCAAGCGACTGGCCCCCATGTAGTAGTTGCCGGGCGTCACGGTCATGTCGTCCTCGAGGAGTTCGAATGTTACGTCTTCGGCCGGGATGCCGCCATGGGTAACCTGTTCGTACAGTTCGTCCGGCAGTTGCGGCCGGTCCAGCAGGCTGACCGGCAGATTCACTGACACCGGGATGCGGTGTCCCAGGCGCCGCCAGGCACGGCTGGCCGCCAGGCTGTCTTCGAGCATGCGCATCAGCAGCTCCAGGTCCAGCCCATAGTCGCGCACGGTGCGCAGGAACGATCCCGGCATCATCAACCCCAGCCCGCGATGCCGCCAGCGCACCAGCGCCTCGGCCCCGACGATGGCGCCGGTCGCCAGGGACTTCTTGGGCTGGAACCACGCCTGGATGCTGCCGTCGCGCAGCGCGGCCACCACGCTTTGGCGGTCCAGCAGGCTGCGGGCATCGTCCTCATCGCCCTGCGGCGTCGGCAGGCCTTCGACCGGCCGGTGCCGCAGGCGGTCCGCCAGGCCCGCGATCTGTTCGCGCGTCACCGGCTTGACGAAGGCCCCCAGCATCGCAAAGCCGCTTTCCTTGGCCATCAGGCCGATGCTGTTGGCGATCCGGCGCGAACACGCGGTGGCGATCGCCAGGATCGGCCGCAGGTTCAGGCGCGCCAGCGCGTGGATGAACTGGGCCCCGTCCATCCCGGGCATGCTGACATCCATCACCACCAGGTGATAGCCCTCGTCGCGGATTCGCGCCAACGCGTCCGGCGCGCTCTCCAGCGTATCCACGCGGCCAAAGCCGGCCTCTTCCAGCAGGTCTTTCAACTGCAGGCACTGCAAGGCGTGATCGTCCAGCACCAGCACTTTGTAATCGGACAGCCTGTTCACTTCAGTTCCTTTGCGATGCCATGCAAGGTTTGCGCCAGTGCCATGAACGGCAGCGGCTTGGACAACACCTGGCTCATGCCTGCCGCCAGTGCACGCTGGGCGACCTCGGCCGCCGAACTCGACGTCAGGCCGATGAGCGGGCCGGCATAGCCGCCGTCCCGCAACGACCGCGCCAGTTCGAATCCGTTGACGATGGGCATGTTCAGGTCCGTCAGCACCAGGTCGAAGCGCTCGGCGTCCCAACGCCGCAGCGCTTGCCCGCCGTCGGACGCCAGCGTCACCGTGCAGCCCAGATGTTCCAGCTGTTCCTGCAGGATCAGCTGGTTGATGGCGTTGTCTTCCACGACCAGCACCCGCAAGCCCAGGCGCCGCGGCCGGGCGCCGTCCGGATCCTGCTCGCCGCCTTCCTCGCCATCCTGCGCCATCCGCACCGCGCGGCAGATGCTGGCCGGATTGCAGGCGCTGGCCAGGCTCTGGCGGCCGGCAGAGGCCATGAACGCCTCTTGCCCCGCCCCCGGCGCCAGCACGCGCACCCGCGGCTGGCACCAGCGCGGCGCCGCCGCGGCCGGCGGCCAGGCCTGCACCAGCACGGCGCCCGCCAGGTCGGCCGCGTCCGACTGCCTGCGGTAAGGCAAGGCGATCGCGCCGCACGCATTCAACCAACTGCACACGTTGCCCACCACCTCGGGCACCGCGCCATCCACATAGACCGCGTGCGGCTGCAACTCGACCGGCGCCGCCGCCGACGCCTCGTCCGTCGCGGTCGGCAAGGTCAGGCAGAATGAAATGCTGGTCCCCAGCCCTTCCTCGCTGATCACCGACAAGGTCCCCCCCATCAGATCCGACAGGCGCCGGCATATGGTCAGGCCCAGGCCGGTGCCGGCGACATCCCCATCCTGCCCCGTCGGCCCACGGAAATAGGGTTCGAACAGGCGTGTGCGATGGCTCTCGCAGATGCCCGGCCCGGTGTCCGCCACCTGAAAGCGCAGCCGCACGCGCCCCGGTCCGTCGGGTTCGGCGCGGGCCCGCAGCACCACCCTGCCCGACTCGGTGAACTTGATCGCGTTGCTGACCAGATTGTTCAGGATCTGCAGCACGCGGATGGCATCGCCCTGCGTCGTCGGCGGCATGCCGACCTCGGTAATGGCATACAGGTCCAGGCCCTTGGCCTGCGCCCGGGCCAGGTAATTGGCCACCACCTGTTCCACCACGTCCGCCGGCGAGAAGGGGCCGATTTCCAGCTCTTCCCGCCCCGCCTCGATACGCGAGAGGTCCAGCGTGCCGTTGATGGTGCGCAGCAACGTCGACGACGACTGCTGGATGGTCCGCAGGTACTGCTCCTGCTGGCCGGACAGGCCGGTCAGCGCCAGCAGTTCCAGCGTGCCCAGGATGCCGTACAGCGGCGTGCGGATTTCGTGGCTGATGGTGGCAAAGAACATGGCCTTGGATTCGCTGGCCTGGTCGGTCGCCAGCTTGGCGCTGCGCAGCGCGCGTTCCACCCCTTTCTGCGCCGTGATGTCGCTGATCCCGCACAACACCACGTCTTCGGATTGGTACGTCGTCGCGGCAAACGTCAGGTAGGCGCTGCGGCCATCGGCCAGCGCATATTCCTTGCCGCCCGTCTGCGCGCCCGCCTGGCGCAGCGTTTCACGCCATTGGTCCTGCTCGCCCAGCCACTGCCGCGCGGCCGCATTGGACAACAGCAAGGCCCCGTCCGAGCGCCGCAGCAGGCACAGGCCCACGGGCGCCACTTCGACGATCTTCTGGTTCAGCGCCACACTGTCGACCAGGGCTTCGTACTGCCGCAACGCAGGCCTGACCAGCCGGTTCCGGATATGGCGCACTGCCAGCAGCACGATGGCGATCAGCAGCGCCGCCACCCCGCCCGCCGTCCAGAACGAACGCGCGCCATCTTCCAGCAGATCGCTGATCGGCACGAAATACGCCAGCCGCCAACCTGCCTCGCCCACCGACTTCACCAGCACCAGCGTCTGCGGCCACCAGCCGTCGCCCTGCAACCGGAATGCATCGTGCGACAGGTGTGCGGCCGTCTCGTCGACGCGCGCCGGCAGATTGCCGCTGTGCAGCGCCATCACGCCGTTGCCGTCATACAAGGCGTAGCTCGCGCCGCCGCTTGCGCACTGCGCCTGGCCGACCACCGCGCCCAGTCCGCCCATCTCCAGCCCGATCCAGGTCTGCTCGGCGCCGTCGATATCCACGGGGGTGTACAGGAACAATCGATTGGCCGGATCCATCGGCGGACGCAGCCACACCAGCGGCGTGCGGCCATCGCGACCCGCGCCGGTATCGCGCTGGCGCAGCGCGTGCGCCAGCCAGCGGGAGATATCGTCAGGCAAGGGGGACGTGGCCGCCGCCGTGCCGCCGGCAGCCGCCGCAAGCGCGCCGTCCGCGGCCCGGGCTGCCAGTCGGCGGACCGCCTTATCGGTCGGCGAGGCGTACACGATCTGCGCCTGCAACCGCGCGACGTCCGCGCGATCGCGCGGGGTCAGGATCAGCGCCCACTCATAGCCCCCGTCCGTCTCGACTAGCGGGTCGACGCTGATCTGCCCGGTCTCGCCAAACGTGCGCGGCGTGCGCGACACGGGCATGCGATCGGTATTGCGCACCGCCGATGCCGCCACCGACCGCAGCAACGCCTCGCGCTGGTCGAAATACAGCTGTGCGTTGTAGGCGCCGGCATTCATCCGGCGGCGGTATTTCGAGACTTCCCCCGTGAACGACCAATAGGCGTACAGCGCCGTTCCCACCAGAATGCAGGCCGTCAGGGCGACGGCGAACAGGTGAAGAAGAAGCATGGGCAAACCCGGGGCCGCCGCCGTCAATGCTTCCCGCATGCGGGGCTTTACGATCATGAAATGATCATAAATTTCGACGTCGGCGGCAGGGTTGAGAATATTCTCAAAGGCGGTGCGTCCTGCCAGGCTTGCTACCGAAAGGACTGCGTGAACCCGCAAGGTTTCATCGTCCTACTTGTGGCAACCTGCGTCACCGATCAGTTGAACAGCGGCTTCGCCCGCCTGCGAGGCCAACCGGTCTCCCTGACGATGGACAGCCTGGGCGTGCCCAGCAGCGAGCGCACCATTGCAGGCCGTCACGTCTATACCTGGACGAACACCGAAGTCGACGAGCAGCAACGCATCCGCAACATCTCGTACGATGGCACGATCGACGCCCGTGCCAAGTATGCGCAGGCGTTGAACCATTGACGCCTTGACCGACTGATCCGATCCCAGCCCGCGAATGCCGTCGCCAACGCGCCGGGCCCGGGCACTCAAGGAGCCCCCTCTTGCCTGCCGACGCAGACTCCTCCCGCAATCCCGCCAACGCGGTGCCCACCCACAAACACGACCTGCTCGGCGCAGAGATCATCGTGGCGTCGGGCTATCCCGCCGTGCACGCGCAATTGCCTGCCCTGCTCGTCTGGATGCAGGACATCAACTGGCCCGTCGCCCGCGTGCTGGCGCCCTTTCTGGCCAGCATCGGCGCGCCGCTGGCCGACCACGTGCGCACGATCCTCGCGTCCGATGACCCCATCTGGACCTACAACGTTCTGGCCTATCTGGTCAGCGCATCCGCCCCCCTCGCCCTGGCGGTGGAACCGCAGTTGACGCGCCTGGCGGCGCAGCCCAGCCAGGCCGAGCGCAACGAAGGCGTCGACGAACTCGCCGGCCAGATCCTGGCCACGCTGCACGCAAGCCGCTAAAGGCACCGCGACAAAACCGCCCCCCATCCTCCCGCAAATGTAAAAGAAGTAAACACTTTGAAGCGACGCGGCGCAGGCCTGGGCTGCCACGCGCGACGTGCCGCACGCTCGCCGCAATCCCATCGCCCTATGAAGCGCCCCCGCTTTTCCCGAACCTTGCCCGATGGGAACCCCGGCAACGCCGATCTGCCGGGCAAAACGGGGTACGAACAGGCTGTTGAATCCACGCCACACCCCCCCTCGCCAGCGTCACAGGCTGCTGGCATGATGCGGCGCGTAGGGAACCTGTCTGGCATCTGAACAAGGAAAACAAACGTGCGATTCAGCTTTTTCAAAGCCCTGGCGGCCTGCCTGTTCGGCGCCGTATTGAGCGGCTGCACCACCTGGGACGTGGCGATGATGCGCCACAAGGGCAAACCGGTGAACGACATCGTGGCCGAATGGGGCGTGCCCGACCGCGTCTACGCCAGCGAAGACCTGCCGGTCGGCCAGTTGGTCTACCAGTGGCAGACCTCCGGCGAAGTCTCGTGGGACGAAGCGGTGGGTACCTTCTATGTGCCCCCGCCCGGCGGCGTCAGCTACGGTTTCGGCAACAACACCGGCACCATCTATCAACGACGCACGGGCGTGGCCAGCTGCTACACCATGCTGCACGTCAATGAGCAAGGCATCGTCGTCGGCGGTGACCTCGTCAACCACGGCACGACCTGCAAGATGTGGTGATGGCAATGCGCCGCGCGCCGCTGATGCGCCCCGCCGGCCGGCCCACCTCGGACAACCCGCGAGAACACACCCGATGACGACCATGAAAGCCACCTCCGCTGCCCTGCTCGCCCTGGCCTTGCTGGCCAGCCCCGCCTTCGCCGCCGAAAAGAAACCCACCGCCGGCGACATCTCGCGCGCCATCGCCTATGCCGACGTGATGCGTGCCTTTGCCTACAGCGAACAAGCCGAGAAGTACAAGGCACGCTACGACAAGATCGGCCCCAGCCAGGACGGCCTCGAAGCCATGACCAACGCCGCCAACCTGATGACCCTGGCCAACCAGGCCATGCGCGCCGCCTGCGCCCGCGAACCGCACTATGTCGAGAAAGGCATCGAGGCGTTTCGTTGCAGCAAGATCAAGTAGTCGCCTGGCGGCAGTGCCAAACGAAAAAGCCCGCAGAACGAAAGTTCTGCGGGCTTTTATTCAGCTTGGCAAAGCCAGGCTGAGAATCTGGCGGAGATGGTGGGATTCGAACCCACGATGCAGTTTTTAGCCACATACTCCCTTAGCAGGGGAGCCCCTTCAGCCTCTCGGGCACATCTCCGAAGAGAACGAGATTCTAGCACGACTTTTCAACGGTTTTCCCCTGGCGGGGCCTGCCCGTGAAAAAAATCGTGCCGGAACTGCGCTCCTCAGGCCTTGGTGGCCGGCGCCTGGTCCAGGCCGAAGGCCTTGTGCAGTGCGCGCACGCCCAATTCCATGTACTTGTCGTCGATGATGACCGAGGTCTTGATTTCGCTGGTGCTGATCATCTGGATGTTGATGCCTTCTTGCGAAAGCGTCTGGAACATCAGGCTGGCCACGCCGACGTGCGAACGCATGCCGATGCCGACGATCGAGACCTTGGCGACCTTCTCGTCGGTGGACAGTTCGCGAGCGCCCACGGCGGGAATGACTTCGCGCTTGAGCAGGTCGACGGCGCGGGCGAACTCGTTGCGGTTCACGGTGAACGAGAAATCGGTCGTGCCGGCCACGGACTGGTTCTGCACGATCATGTCGACATCGATATTGGCGGCGGCAACCGGGCCCAGGATCGAGAAGGCGATGCCGGGCTTGTCGGGAACGCCCAGCAGGGTGATTTTGGCTTCGTCGCGGCTGAAGGCGATGCCGGAGACAACGGCGGCTTCCATTTTTTCGTCTTCCTCAAAAGTAATCAGCGTGCCCGAAACCATTTCCTGGTCGAGCGGGATGAGCGGGTCGGTCAGGGACGACAGGACCCGCGTCGGCACACGGTATTTGCCGGCGAATTCCACCGAGCGGATCTGCAGGACCTTGGAGCCCAGCGACGCCATTTCCAGCATTTCCTCGAAGGAAACGACGGCCATGCGGCGCGCTTCGGGCACCACCCGCGGATCGGTCGTGTAGACGCCATCCACATCGGTGTAGATCAGGCATTCATCGGCCTTGAGCGCCGCCGCCACGGCCACGGCCGAGGTGTCGGAGCCGCCACGGCCCAGCGTCGTGATGTGGCCTTCCGGGTCCACGCCCTGGAAGCCCGTGACGATGACCACGCGGCCGGCGTCGAGGTCGGCGCGGATGCGGGCGTCGTCGATGGACGTGATGCGCGCTTTGGTGAACGACGAATCGGTGCGCACCGGCACTTGCCAGCCCGCGTAGCTGCGGGCAGCCACGCCTTCGGCTTGCAGCGCGATGGCCAACAGGCCGCTGCTGGCCTGTTCGCCGGTGGCGGCGATCATGTCGAGCTCGCGGGCGTCGGGCTGGGGCGTAATTTCGCGGGCCAGGCCCAGCAGACGATTGGTTTCGCCTGCCATGGCCGAGGGCACCACGACAACCTGGTGGCCGGCAGCGTGCCACTTCGCGACGCGTCGCGCCACGTTCCGGATGCGCTCTACCGAGCCCATCGAGGTACCGCCATATTTATGAACGATCAGGGACATCTCGTACTCTGGCTGGGAACCCGCCGCAAGTGTTGACGGGCAAAACCTCATATTCTATCGCGGCGGTAAAAATTTGCGCAGGTCGTGGAATTTTCTTTCCATCGCACGGTCATTTTTCGCGAAATTTGTCGTCTTTCGCCGAATCTTCCGGATTCGCAGCCGGGTTCCCGCGGGCGTTTGCCGACGGCTGGCCCGTCGCTGGGCGGGGTTCCAGCCATACCCGCCCCCGATGGCAGCGGATCACGTGCCCGGCCTGCTCCACCCGCAACTGGCGGTCGTGCCCCAGGCTGTGCAGTTCCCGCAGTTGACGCAGCAGGTCGCGCAGGCGCGCGTCGGTCGGCATGCGGGCGCCGTTCTGCGCCAGCCAGTAGCGCAGCGCCTGGGCCTGGCGCGCCGGCGACAGCCTGCGCCAGGCGGCCAACGAAAAACTGGCGCCATCCGGTCCGGGCTCCAGGCCGGCCAGGTCGTCGCGGGCGACTTCGTCCAGGATCTCGGCGGCTTCGGCCATGTGACGGGCGTGGCGGGCGACGATGGCGCGCCAGCCGGGCCAGCGGCCATCCAGCGCCGGCGCCAGCAGCGCGCGCAAGGCGGCACGGGTGTAGCGGGGATCGGCGTTGGTGGGGTCTTGCACGGGCCGCCAGCCAGTGGCGTCGGCGAACTGATCCGCGGCGTGCAGGATGGCCTGCCTGCCCTCGTCCAGCCAGGGGCGCAGGTAGGTGACGCCATCGCGGCGGGTCAAGGGCGCCATGGCCGCCATGCCGGCCAGCCCGGTGCCGCGCAAGAGGCGCAGCAATACGGTTTCGGCCTGATCGTTGCGGTGGTGGGCCAGCAGCACCGCCGTCACGCCGTCAGCCTGGGCCAGGCGGGCCAGCGCGGCGTAGCGGGCGTCGCGCGCGGCGGCCTCGATGCCTTGGCCGCTGGCCTCGTCCACCTGGACCCGGGCCAGCCGGAGCGGCAGCTCCAGCAGGCCGGCCAGGGCCTGCACCTGCCGACTCCAATCGTCGGCCGCCGCTTGCAAGCCGTGATGCACATGGAACAGCACCACGTCGATGCCCGCGGCCCGGGCGACGGCGGCCGCATGCACGGCCAGCATGGCCGAGTCCGCGCCGCCGCTGACGGCCACGGCGATGCGACCCGGCGGTTGCGGCAGGCACTGCAAGGCGCGGCGCAGGGCGCCGGCCAGGTCGGGCGATACGGGATACGACTGCCCCGCGCTGGCCGCTTCGGAAGGATCGAACGCGGTGGGGGGGCAGGTCATGGCGGACGGCGCTGGGCAGGCCTGCCGCGGCGCCGGCACGGGCCGGCGCGCGGGGCGCCTCAGGCGCGCACTTCCTGGTAGGCGCCGTAGGACAGCAGGCGCTGGACGCGCTGTTCCACGAGCTGCTCGGGCGTCATGCCCTGCAGCTGGCGCAGGGCGTCGCCCAGCGCGCGACGCAACAGGCGCGCCATGACGCGCGGGTCGCGGTGGGCGCCGCCCACCGGTTCGTTGATGACGCGGTCGACCAGGCCCAGGTCTTTCAGGCGCGGGGCGATGATGGCCAGCGCCTCGGCGGCCTCGGGGGCCTTGTCGGCGCTGCGCCACAGGATGGACGCGCAGCCTTCGGGCGAGATCACGGCGTAGGTCGCGTACTGCAGCATCAGCACGGCGTTGCCCACGGCGATGGCCAGGGCGCCGCCCGAGCCGCCTTCGCCGATGATCGTGACGATCACGGGCACTTTCAGTTCGGCCATGGCATACAGGTTGTGGCCGATGGCTTCGGACTGGCCGCGCTCTTCGGCGCCGATGCCGGGATAGGCGCCGGGGGTGTCCACGAAGGTGAACACGGGGATGCCGAACTTTTCGGCCAGGCGCATCAGGCGCAGGGCCTTGCGATAGCCTTCCGGACGCGGCATGCCGAAATTGCGGGCGGCGCGTTCCTTGGTGTCGCGGCCTTTCTGGTGGCCGATCACCATGCAGGGCGTGCCGTTAAAGCGCGCCAGGCCGCCCACGATGGACTGGTCGTCGGCGTACATGCGGTCGCCGTGCAGTTCATGGAAGTCGGTGAAGATTTCGCGCACGTAGTCCAGCGTATAGGGACGCTGGGGGTGGCGGGCGACGAGCGCCGTCTGCCAGGGCGTGAGCCTGGCGTAGATTTCCTTGGCCAGCGACTGGCTTTTCTGCTGCAGACGCCCGATCTCGTCGGAGATGTCTACCGCCGAATCGGCCTGCACGTAGCGCAGCTGCTCGATCTTGTTCTCAAGCTCGGCGAGCGGCTGTTCAAATTCCAGAAATGTATTGCGCATGTAGTGTGGTTCCGTAGATGGGCGACCTGGTTTGCGTCAGTATTGGACCGGCGTCGGTTCCAGACTGCGCCACAGATACCAGGTAGCCACGGTACGCCAGGGTTGCCACGCCAACGAGACTTCGCGAGCCTCGAAGCGCGAGACAGGCTCGCCGCTGAAATAGTGTAGCGAGATTGCCTTGAGCAACCCAGGATCATCCAGCGGCAGGACATCAGGCCGCTGCAGATTGAAAATCAAAAACATCTCCGCCGTCCAGCGTCCGATGCCCCGGATGGCGGTCAATTCGGAAATGACGGCCTCGTCGTCCATGGCCGCCCACTTTTCGGGGTGGACCCGGCGTTCGCCGAAATGCACGGCCAGATCCAGCACGTATTCGGCCTTGCGCTGGGACAGGCCGGCGGCGCGCAGGCCCTCCAGGCCGACGCGCAGCACCGCCACGGGGGTGGGCCGCTTGCCGGCGGCTTCCAGGAACTTGTCCCAGACGGCGTCGGCCGCCTTGGCCGAGACCTGCTGGCCGATGATCGCCCGCGCCAGCGTCACGAAAGGCGTGCCGCGCGAGGTCAGCCAGACCTCGGGGTGCTGGGGAATGATCTTTTTCAGGATGCGGTCGCGCCGCATCAGGTGGGCGACGGCGGCTTCCCAATACTCAGGCTTGGGAATGTCGGTAT
>PJUB01000206.1_pt1 | contig 36178 bp, 42 predicted proteins | sample 1512141 | NCBI WGS metagenome assembly PJUB01 (sample SAMN08177677, study PRJNA422409) | Soil metagenome, whole genome shotgun sequencing project. | isolation source: Soil enriched on filter paper: alkali lignin treatment | place: USA: Madison | collected 2015-01-15 | reverse complement strand
CGCATGGCGCTGGATCGCAGCGGCCTGGCCGACCGGATCGGCCGCGACAAGATTTTTGCCAGCCCCGAGCAGGCGGTCGAAGCCATCGAGCGTTGGCGCCAGGGGCCGGCGCCGGCCACGCTGAGCTGAAGCGTGGCGCGGGCCCGGGTTGCCCATTGGGTGGCCGGGCCGCTGCGGTTCCTACCCGGCATGGGCATGCCGAATGCCTCAATCGATGATGTGATAGCCGCCGTCGATATACAAGGTCTGCCCCGTCATCAGGCGGGCGGCGTCGGTGGCGAGCCAGGCGGTGGCCTCGCCGACGTCATCGATGGACACCAAACTGCGCGCCGGGGCCTTGGCCTGGGCGCGGTCCAGCAAGGCGTCGAATTCATGGATGCCCGAGGCGGCCCGGGTTTTGAGCGGCCCGGGGGAAATCGCATGCACGCGGATGCCCTGGGGGCCGAGCTCGGCGGCCAGGTAGCGGGTGGCCGATTCCAGCGCGGCCTTGACCGGGCCCATCATGTTGTAGTGCTCGACCACCATCTGCGAGCCGTAGTAGCTCATGCAGAACAGCGCGCCGCCGCCCGGCATCAGCGGCTCGGCCAGCTTGGCCATGCGGATGAACGACCAGCAAGACACATCCATCGCCTGCAGGAAGCCGGCGCGCGAGCAGTCGGTGACGCGCCCGTGCAGGTCGTCGCGCGGCGCGTAGGCAATGGAGTGCAGCACGAAGTCCAGGCCGCCCCACTGTTCGGTGATGCGGTCGAAGACGGCTTCGAGCTGGCCGTCCTGCAACAGGTCCAGCGGCATCAGCAGGGACGCGTCCACTTGCCGCGCCAGCGGTTCGACGTGCGGTCGCGCCTTGTCGTTCAGGTAGGTCACCGCCAGTTCCGCGCCCAGGGCGCGAAAGGCCTTGGCGCAGCCCCAGGCGATGGAATCGGCGTTGGCAATGCCGGTGACCAGGCCGCGCTTGCCGGCCAGGGGAAGCGGGGCGTTCATCGTTGTTTCACCAGGTCCAGGGTGTGCTGTGCAATGACGAGTTCTTCGTTGGTGCGCACGACGTAGACGCCGATGCGGCTGTCGTCGCTGGAAATGCGCGGGCCGTGGCGGGCGTTGCGCTCGGGGTCGAGCTTGATGCCCAGCCAGCCCCAGTGTTCGCTGATGGCCTGGCGGATCTCGGCCGAGTTCTCGCCGACCCCGGCGGTGAAGACGATGCCGTCGATGCCGTTCATGGCGCAGCCCAGCCCGATCATGCCTTCGGCCACGCGCCAGGCGAAGTACGACAGCGCCAGCTTGGCCGACGGCGCGTCGCTGGCCAGCAGCTCGCGCATGTCGTTGCTGATGCCGGACAGGCCCTTCATGCCGCAGTCGTGGTAGAGCGTGTGCTCGATCTCGTCGTGGGTCATGCCCTGTTCCATCATCCACAGCACCACGCCGGCATCCAGCCGGCCGGGGCGCGTGCCCATGGGCAGGCCTTCCAGGGCGGTGAAGCCCATGGTGCTGTCCACGCTCTTGCCCTGGTGCATGGCGCAGGCGGACACGCCCGAACCCAGGTGCGCGGCAATGATCTTGCCCATGGCGATTTCGGGCAGCGCCTGGCGCAGGCGCTGGGCAATGTATTCGTACGACAGGCCATGAAAGCCATAGCGGCGCACGCCTTGCTGGTAGAGCTTGTCGGGCAGGGCGTAGCGATCGGCGACGTCGGAATGGCTGCGGTGGAAGGCGGTGTCAAAGCACGCCACCTGAGGAATCCAGGGGCGCCGCTCGCGGATCACGCGGATGGGGGCCAGGTTGTTGGGCTGGTGCAGCGGCGCCAGGGGCGTGTAGGCGTCGAGCTGCGCCAGGATGGCATCGTCGACCAGCACCGGTTGGGACAGGTCGGGGCCGCCGTGCACCACGCGGTGGCCCACGGCCAGCGGCGCGCCGCCCAGGTGACCGCTGAGCCAGGTGCCGACCACTTCCTGGCCGTTGGGCACGTCGGGCGCATGGCTGGGCGCGATGTCGCGTTCCACCAGCGTCTGGCCGGCGGCGTCGCGCACGCGCAGGCGCGGGTGGCGGGTGCCGATGCCTTCGAGCTGGCCGCCCAGCCGCGGAGCCAGGGCCGCTTTGTCGTCGATGTCGTACAGGTAGAACTTGATGCTGGAACTGCCGGCGTTGATGACCAGGATGGTGTCGGACATGGGCAATGGCCTTTAGATGCAACGGACAAGAGGCGATGGAATCGCCGCGACGGGCAAGGTGCGACAAACGCTGCGGCAGACTTGCCGCGGCGGGCGGGGCCGCAGCCCCGCCTCGCTACGCCAGCGGACGGGCCTGCTGCTGGGCCAGATGGTGCGCGTAGATCGCGGCCACCGCGCAGGACGCCAGGCGCGAGCGCGGGCTGTCCGCGCGGCTGGTCAGGATGATGGGCACGCGCGCGCCCAGCACGATGCCGGCGGCCTCGGCGTTGGCCAGGAAGGTCAGGTTCTTGGCCAGCATGTTGCCGGCTTCCAGGTCGGGCACCACCAGTACCTGGGCCACGCCGGCCACGGGTGAGCGTATGCCCTTGATGCGGGCGGCGTCGGGGCTGATGGCGTTGTCCAGCGCCAGCGGGCCGTCCAGCACGCCGCCTGCGATCTGGCCGCGGTCGGCCATTTTGCACAGCGCGGCGGCCTCGATGGTGCTGGGAATGCTGGGGGTGACCTGTTCCACCGCCGACAGGATCGCCACGCGCGGCTCGCCCAGCCCCAGCCCATGGTGCAGGTCGATCACGTTGCGGATGATGTCGGCCTTGGTTTCCAGGTCGGGGAAGATGTTGATGGCGGCATCCGTGATGAACAGCGGCTCGGCATAGGTGGGCACTTCCATGATGAACACATGGCTGATGCGCCGTCCGCTGCGCAGGCCCGTGGTGCGCGCCACCACTTCGTGCATCAGCTCATCGGTGTGCAGGCTGCCCTTCATGAGCAGCGAGGCTTCGCCGCTGCGCACCAGGGCGACGGCGGTCTCGGCCGCGGCGTGGCTGTGCGGCACGTCGACGATGCGGGCGTCGCCCAGGTTCAGCTTGAACTGCGCGGCGGTGTCGCGGATCTTGTGCTCCGGGCCCACCAGGATGGGTCGCAACAGGCCCAGGTCGCGCGCTTCCAGCGCGGCCGACAGCGACGGCTCGTCGCAGGGGTGGGCAATGGCGCACAGTGCGGGGTCCAGCGTTTGCGCGCGGGCGATGAGCTTGTCGTAATGCGTGGAGGTGGGCAGACTCATTCGGATTCGACGTGGGCGGGTTGACGGGCGCTCGCGGTCTTGGTCGCGGCGGCTTGCTTGGCAGCGGCTTTCTTCGCGGCGGGCTTGCGGGCCGCGGCTTTCCTGGGCGCGGCCTTGGCATCAGGGCGGGGGGCGGCGGCCTTGGCGGCAGGCTTGGCCGCGGGCGCCGCAGCCTTGGCGGCCTTGACCGGCGCGCGCCGGGTCTTGGCGGGCTGGGCGGCGGCCGGGGCCTCTTGCCGGGCGGCCGCGATGCGGGGGCGCTTGCGCGCCGCGGGCGGCGCCAGGCGCTGGGCCGCGCGTTCAGCCGTCAGGAAGATCTGTTCCATCTCGGCCAGGCTCTGGCGCGCGGCCGGGCTCATCGGCTCGGCCGCTTCCAGCACGTGCTTCATCGAATCCAGCGCCTCGCGAATGGCGTCGGGCGGCGAGCTTTCCAGCAGGTGCGGCATGGTCTGCAAGACCGCGGCGGAATCCAGCCGCATCATCATCGCCTGGTCGCGCACGATGTCCTTGAATTCCTGCAGCGTCATGCTGTTGCCGGCTTCGGCGCGCATCTTGCGGATCAGCGCGAAGCTGCGTTCGTCCAGCCCGCCTTCTGCCCCCGCCACGTACAGCAGCATGCGGATGGCGGCCACGCGCAGGCCGCCTTCCTGCAGTAGCGAACGCAGCTCGGCGGCGCGTTCTTCCATGAAGCGGCGGTGTTCCGGCGACACGCCGGGGTGGCGGCGCGGCACGCCGTCCTTGCCGCCCAGGCCGGCCAGGTCTTGCACCAGCGGCGAACCATAGACGCTCATGAAGGTGCGCTCGTCGGCCGAATCGCGCAGTTCCTGGAAGATGTTCAGGCCGGTCTCGATCAGGTTCGAGAACATTTCCTGGGCGATCAGGAACGGATTGGCGGGCGAGACCGGCTGGCGGTGTTCGCGTACCTGCTCGGCCACCTTTGCGATGGGGGCGACGAGCGGATTGCGGTCGGACACCAGTTCGTAGGGCAGGCGCAGCGGATGCAGGCGCTGGCTCCATTCGGCCGATTGCGGCGTGACCGCGGCGCGCACCCAGGGCTGCACGAAGCTGCGGTACATGCCCAGGTTGATGTCCGAGATGCGGGCAACGGCCTTGAAGCGGCGGTCGTCGTCTTCCTTGCGGTCGACGATGGCGCGCACGTCATCCATCTTGCGCTGCTCGAACGACAGCACGTAGTTGCCGTAGGCCAGGTCGGCGTTGGGCGTGTCCGGCGTCTTGTCGGTGATTTCCGCCTGGTAGATGCCGGGCGGCAGCACATCGATCATGTCGATGTTCGAGGTGAATTCCTGGTGTTCTTTGCGCGCCACGCTGCCCGACACGAAGATGCCCAGGTGGCCGATGCTTTCATGGACGGCGTAGACGATGGTCTGGTCGTGCGCCAGCACTTCGGCGTCGTCCTGGTACAGGTCGGGGATCCAGCCCAGGGCCTGCGGCGGCGGCGTGATGTTGTCGCCCTTGGAGCAGAACACCACGATGGGCGAGCGGATGTTGCGCAGGTCGATGCGGATGCCGTCCGAGGTCACCAGGCCCGAGGACGACAGGCGGTTGCCGACGAACAGGTTGTCGACGATGTACTGGATTTCCGGCCCGTTCAAAAAGACGTGGCCGCCCCACCATTTTTCGAAGCTCAGGTAGCGCCCGGCCTCGGTGTCGACCTTGGAATACAGGTTGTACTGCTTGGACCACAGCGTGTTGGCGGGATTCAGGTTTTCGAAGTTCTGCACCAGCCAGGCGCCATCGAAGGTGCCGTTGCCCAGGTCGCTGGTCAGGGCGGTAAGCCAGCTGCCGCCCAGCAGGCCGCCGGCGTAGCGCATCGGGTTCATGCCGCGCCAGCCCGCCCAGTACGACAGCGGCGCCCCGGCGATGATGATGGGCCCGAACAGCTCCGGGCGCACCGCGGCGGTCATCATGATCTGCCAGCCGGCCTGGCAGTTGGCCACCACCACCGGCTTGCCTTCGGCGTCCGGATGCAGGGCGATGATCTTTTCCAGGAAGTGGGCTTCGGCCGCCATCACGTCTTCGACGGTCTGGGTAGGCATGGGCCGGGGCAGGAAGGTGGCGAAGTAGCAGGGGTGGCCGGCGCGTACCGCCACGCCGATCTCGCTTTCGGGCTTGAAGCCGCCGATGCCGGGGCCGTGCCCGGCGCGGGGGTCCACCACCAGGAAGGGGCGCTTGATGGGGTCGACCACCACGCCTTCGGGCGGCTTGATGCGCAGCAGGCCGTAATTGACTGGCCGGTCCAGTTCGCGGCCGTCCAGCACCAGTTCGTATTCCATGCTGAGCACGTTGGGGGCCCGCTTGGCCATGTGCTCGTGATATTGGTTGCCGCGCTGGCGCATCACGTCGGCATAGAGCACGGCGCGCTGCCAGGCGTCCACGGCGTATTCATAGGCGGCCGTCCAGGGATTGAAGGACGGGGCGGGGACGCGATCGTTGCCGGATTCGGCCATGGCGATCTCCTGTAGGGATGCTGCCGGCGGCAACGTTGCCGCCGGGCGGGTTCCCAGTGGAACCAGCTGACTTGACCCCCCCATTACACCTGATTGAATGTTGCATCGCAACATGGGTGGGATTGATGCAGGTCAAACACGGGCGGACTATCCGTCCCTCCGGGTGTTCCGCCCCCCGGGCGACGCGTCAGGGTGCGTCGTGGCAGACGGCCTCGATGCGGTTGCCCGACGGGTCCAGCAGAAACGCGGCGTAGTAATGCGGATGGTAGTGCGGCCGCAGGCCGGGCGCGCCGTCGTCGCGGCCGCCATGGGCCAGCCCGGCAGCGTGAAAGGCGTCCACCACCGCGCGGCTGGCGGCCTTGAAGCACCAATGGCGGCGGGTGCCGGCCAGCGGTTCGGCGGCATCGGCCAGGATGGAAATGTAGGTGTGCCCGGCATCGCCGGGCCGGCAGCGTTCGCCGTAGCCCAGGGCATCGGGGCGGTCGTAGACCTTGGCCGCGCCCAGCGCCTGCATGACGGCATCGTAGAAGGGCCGGGCGGCGTCCAGCCCAGCGACGGTCAGGGAGACGTGATCCAGCAATTGCATGGCGGCTGCGGCAGGTGGGCTAGCTGCGGGCTGCCGCGTTGTGCTCGAGCCATTTGCGCACCGACGGGCGCTGCCATTGCGCTTGGGCATAGTCGCGCAGCGGATCGGGCAGGCCGTCCAGCCACAGGCGCCGCAGCGCCACCGCCAGGTCGACGTCGGCAATGCACCAGTCGTCGAACAGGGTCGACTGGCCGGCGCCGATCAGGGCGCTCGCGACGTGGATCAGCTTGGCCGCCGCCGCGTGGCCGGCGTCGGACAGGGGCTGGCCGGGCTGGTCGTAGAACACGGTTTCGGTGGGGCGTTCCTGGCGCAGGGCGGCCAGGTCGCTGCGCAGCCAGGCCTGCAACTGCCGGGCACGGGCACGGTCGCGCGCATCGGCCGGATACAGCGCCGTACAGGCCGGCGCCGGGTGCAGGTCTTCCAGGTATTCCGTGATGGCGGTGGATTCGGTCAGGTTGAAATCGCCATGCGTCAGCGCCGGCACGCGTGCGGTCAGGGCGCGGCACTGGTAGGGCTGCATGCGTTGCTCACCCGCGTCCAGGTCGATCAGGCGCACTTCGAAGGGCAGTTGTTTTTCAGTCAGCGCCACATAGGCCGACATGGCGTAGGGGCTGAGGAACTGGGAATCGACGAACAGCGTAAACGGGGCGCCCAAGTGCTTCTCCGGTGTGGCGGTGATGAGGGGTTACGTAGGAGGGGTCGTAGGATGAAGCGTAACGCAACTGAAATTCAGCGTGTCGCGCGGGCGCGTCAGTCGACGATGAAGAGCTTGGCGCCGGTCGCCGTGGACGAGCGGTGCGGCTCGGCCTGGTCGGCCACCTGGTAGCTCATGCCGGGCGTCAACACGAAGCGGCGGCCGTCTTCCAGCTCGGTGTGCAGTTCGCCTTCCAGGCAGAACAGGATGTGGCCCTTGCTGCACCAGTGGTCGGCCAGGTAGCCGGCGGTGTATTCGACCATGCGCACGCGTATGTCGCCGAACTGGCGGGTGCGCCAGTAGGCCATGCCGGTATCGCCGGGGTGTTCGGTCGCCTCGACGGCGGACCAGTCGGTGGTGCCGAAGGGGATGTTGCTCATCTTCATGGGATGTCCTTTGCCAGGGGGGCGCCGCGGCGGCGCCCGGTAGGGGAATCGTGGGCGGCTCAGGCGGCCAGCTTCTTTTGCCAGAACATGGCGCGGCCGGTGTCTTCGTCCAGCGAATAGCCTTCAAAGCCCAGCTTGCGGTACAGGCCCTGTGCGACGTCGTTGCCTTCCAGCACTTCCAGCGTGATCTTGCAGCAGCCCATCTGGCGGGCGCGGGTTTCCAGCGCGGCCAGCAGCTGCTTGCCCACGCCCAGGCCCTGGAAGCGCGGCGAAACGGCCAGATCATGCAGGTTCACCAGCGGACGGCAGGCGAACGTGGAAAAGCCCTCCAGGTAGATCGCCACGCCAGCCGCCTGGCCGTCGACCCGGGCCAGCAGTGCGTGCGCGGTGGGGCGGCGGGCCAGTTCGCCGATCAGGTTCTGACGAGCGTAGTCGGGCAAGGGCGAATTGCCGCCCATGGGGCCGCTGGCGTATTCGTTGAGCATGGCCAGCACTTGCTCGCCGTGTTCCGGGTGGTTGAAGTCGACGTCGATGATTTCCAGCACGATCGGTTCCTGTTCGTTGGTGGCGGCCTGGCGCAACGGGCGCGGGGCCGCCGGCCCGGTCTGCGCGACCGGACCGCAGCCTGCAATTATGCGCGAAGCGGCAAACTTGGTGAATCGCATTGAAAAATCGGCCGCCAGCCCCTATCTTCTTTGTATTCAGGGCCGAATCCGGCGCGAGCCGCCTTTGGCTGCAACCCCAACCATGGGCTGGAAAATGGAGTTCAAGGACTACTACAGCATTCTTGGTGTGGAGCGTGGCGCCTCCGAAGACGAGATCCGGCGCTCCTACCGCAAGCTCGCCCGCAAATACCACCCCGACGTCAGCAAGGAAAGCGACGCCGAGGCGCGCATGCGCGACGTCAACGAAGCCTACGACGTGCTGCGCGACAAGGAAAAGCGCGAAGCCTACGACAACCTCGCGGCCGGCGTATCGCCCGGCGGCGGCTTCCAGCCGCCTCCCGGCTGGGACGAAGGCTTCGAATTCCACCGCGGCGCGGCGCCTGGCGACGAAGCCCAGTTCAGCGAATTCTTCTCGTCGCTGTTCGGTGGCCGCGGCCGCCGCGCGGCGGGCCAGGGCGCGCAGCAGGAATTCCGCGCCCGCGGCGACGACCATCACGCGGCCATCGAGGTCGACCTCGAAGATGCGCTGAAGGGCGCCACGCGCGACATCAGCCTGCGGTCCATGCAGGTCGATGACCAGGGCCGCCCGCAAATGCAGACGCGCACGCTCAGCGTGCGCATTCCGCCCGGCGTGCGCGAAGGCCAGTTCATCCGCCTGGCGGGGCAGGGCATGCCCGGCTATGGCGGTGGCGAAAACGGCGACCTGTACCTGGAAGTGCGCTTCAAGCCGCACGCCCGCTACCGCGCCGAAGGGCGCGACCTCTACATGACGCTGCCGGTCGCCCCCTGGGAGGCGGCGCTGGGCGCCAAGGTCAATGCGCCCACGCCGGGCGGCACCGTCGAAGTCGCCATCCCGGCCGGCTCCGGCAACGGCCGCAAGCTGCGTCTGCGGGGGCGCGGCATTCCGGGTGATCCGCCCGGCGACCTGTACCTGGTGCTCGAGCTGGCCCTGCCGCCGGCCGACACCGAGGCCGCCAAGGAGGCCTACCGCAAGCTGCAGCAAGACCTGCCGTTCAACCCGCGGCGCCACCTGGGGGTCTGATCATGAAGAAACTCGTCATCACCAGCGCCACCGTGGTGGGCAAATCGCAACCGCTTACGGCCGACGACCTGGCCCGCGCCTGCGGCGCCGAAGTGGAATGGGTCGCGCAACTGGTCGAAGTCGGCATCGTCGAGGCCGCCGGGCAGCAACCCGCGCACTGGCGCTTCTACAGCATGGACCTGCAACGCGCGCTGGACGCACGCCGCCTGGAACGCGATTTCGGCGCGGGCCTGGATGCCGTGGCGCTGATCCTGGACCTCAGCCAGGAAGTGCGGCGCCTGAAGGCGCAACTGCGTGCGCTGGGCGGCAGCGACTAACCCAGGAGACCGACCATGCTGACCCTCTATCACGCGCCGCGCTCGCGGTCGTTCCGGATACTCTGGCTGCTGGAAGAACTGGGCGTACCGTAACCGACTCGGCCTATGCCGAACGGCTGGCGGCGCGCCCGGCGATGCATCGCGCCTTGCAGCGCGACGGAGACATCGGCGAGTCCTGATGCCCGGCCACGCAGGCCGCCTGGAGGGTTCTGGCCGAACCGGGTTGGCGCAACGGGCCTTGCCGGGCGGTGTTTACTTCAGCCGCTCGCGCAGGTCTGCCTGCCATTGCGACGGGCGGCCCAGGTAGCGGCCCGGTTCCAGCAGCGTATAGGCGCCGTTCATTTCCAGCGCCAGCGTCGGAAAGCCCGAGCCGCCCACCCGCGTCAGCAGCGCCCGGCTGTCGGCGATGTGGCGCGCGGCGGCCTCGCCGTCGGCTTGCGCATACGCGGCGCGGAAGGCCTCGGCATCCAGCCCGATGTCTTCGGCCAGCCGTTGCAGTTCAGCGGGGTCGGCGATGCGCAGGCCTTGCACGTAGTGCGCGCGCTGCAGCCGCTTGAGCAGGTCCAGGCCGCGGCCCGCCAGCGTCTGCGCGGCCAGGACCGCGGTGGTGGGCGGGGCCGAATCGAACACTGCACCGGGGTCGCGCAGCAGGCCGTCGGTATAGTCCACGCCGAATTCCTGGCCGGTGAGGCCGGCGATGCGCGCATCGTGCGGCATGACGTAGCGGCGCAGGGCGTCGGTGACCGGCTGGACGTTGCTGCCGGTCATCATGCCGCCGCCGTGGGGCGCGATCGTCAGGCCCGCGATGCCGCGGGCGGCCTCGATCAGCGGCGCGGCGCCATAACACCAGCCGCAAAGCGGGTCATAGATGTAATGCAGGGTGGGGGAAGAGGTAGCCATGGCGCCATGGTAGTGGCGCGCCCGCGCCGGACATAGCCCGGCGCGGTTGCCAGAGTGTTGCGTCCGCCGCGCGGATCAGCCGGCGATCTGCACGCCGACCCAGAACAGGCCGGCCGCCAGCAGCATCGAGGCGGGCAGGGTCAGGATCCAGGCCAGCAGGATGTTGCGCACCGTGCCTCCCTGCAGGCCGCTCTTGTTGGCGATCATGGTGCCGGCCACGCCGGACGACAGCACGTGGGTGGTCGAGACGGGCAGGCTGAACACATTGGCCAGGCCGATGGCGCCCACCGCCGTCAGCTGGGCCGACATGCCCTGGGCGTAGGTCATGCCCTGCTTGCCGATCTTTTCGCCCACCGTCAGCACCACGCGGCGCCAGCCCACCATGGTGCCGGCGCCCAGCGCCAGCGCCACCGCCACGATCACCCAGAAGGGCGCGTACTCGGTGGTGGCGGTCAGGTCGGCGCGCAGGCGTTGCAGGTCGGTGCGTTCACGGGCCGGCAGGCCTTCGATGCGCGCCACCTTCTTGGCCGTGTCGTCCAGGCACAGCAGGTAGCGGCGCACGTCGATGCGCTTGGCCGCCGACAGGTCGGCATAGTTGCTGACGCCATGCAGGTCGGCCTGCAGCGCGTCGATGGTGGGCAGGGTCAGCTCGGGATCGCAGCGGAAATTGCGCGGCAGGTCCGAGGCCGAACCGGCGCGCTTGAGCGCCAGGAAGTCGCCCAGCATGGCTTCGTTGCGCTGGTAGAAGGCGGACAGGTGGGTGGCCGCGTCGCGGGTGCGTTCGATCTGGTAGGTGGTGCTATTGGTGTCCAGCACGAAGTTGGCCGGCACGATGCCGATCAGCACCAGCATGATCAGGCCGATGCCCTTCTGGCCGTCGTTCGAGCCGTGCACGAAGCTCACGCCCATCGCCGACAGCACCAGCACCAGGCGGTTCCAGAACGGCGGGTGCTTTTTATTGTCGATGGCGCGGCGCTGCTCGGGCGTCTTGTGCATCTTGGATAGCGGCAGCCAGCGCTTGAGCGCCAGCAACAGCCCGCCGGCCACCAGGAAGCCCGCCACCGGCGACACCACCAGCGAGGCGCCGATGTCGATCGCCTTGCCCCAGTTGACGCCGTCCGCCAGGGGCAGGTCGGTCATCAGGGCATTGGCCAGGCCCACGCCCAGGATCGAGCCGATCAGCGTGTGCGAGCTGGACGCGGGAATGCCGAAATACCAGGTGCCCAGGTTCCAGGCGATGGCGGCGGCCAGCATGGCGAACACCATGGCCAGTCCGCGCCCCGTGTCCACGTTGATCAGCAGTTCCACCGGCAGCAGGTGGACGATGGCGTAGGCCACGCCCACGCCGCCCAGCAGCACGCCCAGGAAGTTGAAGATGCCGGAAAGCACCACCGCCAGGTGCGGCGGCATCGCCTTGGTGTAGATGACCGTCGCGACGGCATTTGCCGTGTCATGAAAGCCATTGATGAATTCGAAGGCCAGGACGAATGTCAGGGCCAGCGCAAGGCTGAGGCCGACCCAGAGGTCTAGGCCATGGAAGAGGGAGAACATGGAGGGCGGGGAGAGGTTCCGGCGAGGCCCAGATTATTACAGATTTGTGACCTGTCCCTGGTTGCTTGGCGCAACTTCGACGGCATGGTGGACACGCCTCGCGGCGGGGGCGAGCGGCCCTGCGACCGGCGGCCCTGGCGCCCAGGGCGCAGTCCCCTTGGCCCCCTGCGCGCGCGCCCCCGGGCCGGCCCCTAGAACTTCTGGTACTGGAACTCGATCTCGATCGGCTTGCCCAGGTTGGCCGAGGTGTCGGCCTGGATCATCATGACGGCCAGCAGCCCCAGGTACAGCAGGCACAGCCACAGGGTTTTCTTCATCGCGGGCCCTCCTTGGCGGGCTGGGGAGAAAAAAGGGGCATCATGGCCGGAACATCTCGGCGATGCGCTGGTTGACCCGCAGCCAGCCCAGTTCGCCCAGGTGCTGCACGTCGCGCAGGGTGCCGACCTCGTAGGGGGCGCCGTACATGTCCATGCAGGTCATGGCGTAGCGGGCGCACAGGGCGTTGACCTCGTGCTGGATCGGGGTGAAGCGGTCCAGGTCCTTGAACACCAGCGGGTGCAGCGGCTGCATCACGAACAGCGCGTTCACGCCGTGGTTGCGCAGCAGCTGCATCAGCGCGGCCAGCTCGCGCAATTCGTCCTTGCCGGTCAGCGGCTGGGGCTGGAACGCGGTCTTGCCGCCCGCCGGCACGGCTTGCAGGTATTTGTCGAAGAAGTCGTCGCGCACCGCATAGCGGTTGCGGGCCATTTGCGCCTGCTCGGCGTCCTGCGCCTCGCGCGCCAACGCGTCCCAGTCCACCACGCGGGCGGCAGCGCCCGGGCCGGCCATTTCGTTTTCCGGAGCCGGGGCGGCATACGCGGGCGCCCACAGGTCCACCAGCCGCTGGCGGAACACGTACGCCTGCTCGGCGGCCATGGACCAGGCCACGCGGGCATCGCCCTTGTCGTGCAGCCAGCGCGCGACCTGTTCGCGCCCCTCGGGCTGGCGCAGCAGGCGGGGCAAGAGAGGATTGGCGTGTTCGCGGAATTCGTCCGGCCCCAGGCCGCCGTCGCCATCGAACCAGCCCGGCGACACCATCACCACCACCCGCGAGGCGGGCGACAGGTCGTCGGCCAGGGCGGCCAGCACCAGTTGCATGCCCAGCGATTGAAAGCCGGAATGGCCGTAGGCCATGACCGGCATCTGCAATTCGTCGGCCAGGAACCGGTACGGCACGAAACGCAGGTCGGTGCTGGTGAGTTCGGACGAGCCCAGCACCACCAGCCGGTCGCCGGTGCGCAGCGCCTGGCTCAGGCGCGACAGGTTGCGGGTCTGGTCCTGCAGGGTGTTGCCCAGGTTGTGGATGTAGACGCCCGCCGAGGCGGCGGGCGCCGGGCCGGTCCGCAGGGCCAGCGAGTGGCAGGCGCCCCAGCCCGCGGCCACGGCAACGGCCAGGGCCAGCGCTGCCGCCAGCGCATGCTGCCCAAGGGTGCGTTTGAACATGAGGAACCAGGAAGGCGCGGCGCGCGTCTCAAGTGAGGGATCGGATTGTGAGCGGATGTTATCCAGGCGCCATGACCGAGACAAGTGCGCAAACCCGAGGGTGCCCGCCGATTCCCCTTTTTGCGACAACCTCTGGCCGAGCCCGCCGCGTCCGCGTCCGGCTGGGCCGCCGAAGAATGCGATAGCATCCTGCCATGACTACCCCTACCCGAATCGCCCGCCGCCACCCCGACGAACTGATCATCGGCCTGGTGTCGATTTCCGACCGCGCCTCGACCGGCGCCTACCAGGACCAGGGCCTGCCCGCCCTGCGCGAATGGCTGGGCGGCGCCCTGGCCTCGCCCTGGCAGGCCGTGGACCGCCTGATCCCCGACGAGCCTGCGCGCATTTCCGAGACGCTGATCGAACTGGTCGATACCTGCGGCTGCGACCTGGTGCTGACCACCGGCGGCACCGGCCCGGCCCGGCGCGACGTCACGCCCGAGGCCACCCTGGCCGTCGGCACCAAGGAAATGCCCGGCTTTGGCGAACAGATGCGCCAGATCAGCCTGCGTTTCGTGCCCACCGCCATCCTGTCGCGGCAGGTGGCCGTCATCCGCGAGCGGCCTTCGCACGCCGCCCTGATCGTGAACCTGCCGGGCCAGCCCAAGGCCATTCGCGAAACGCTGGAAGGCCTGAAGGCCGACGACGGGTCGACCCTGGTGCCGGGCATCTTTGCCGCCATTCCCTATTGCATCGACCTGATCGGCGGCCCCTATGCCGAGACCCATCCCGAGGTCATCGCCGCCTTCCGCCCCAAATCGGCGCGCCGCCCGCAGCCTGCCCCCGGGGACGCTGCGGTATAGTTGGCCGCCCCCTTTTTACACCTCAGCCAGAGAGCCGTCCCATGAAGGTCCGTACTGCCTTGTCCCTTACCGCCGTCCTGCTCGCCGTGTCGGCCTGCGCCAACGTCAAAGACGTGCGCGACCGCGATCCGGTGTTCTACGGGTCCACCCAGCGCTCGGCCGAGGACTACACCAATTGCGTCGCCTCGGCCTGGAAGGGCATTGGCGTGAATTTCGAGCGCAAGGCGGTGCGCAACGGTTTTGAACTGATCCAGCAGGACAGCCTGGGCGTCGAGGCCGTGCTGACCACCACCACCTGGAAGGGCAAGACCGAAGCCCGCCTGTCCACCCGCATCACGCGGCGCGACCAGAGCCTGATCGAACCGGCCAACCTGTGCCTGCAACAGTGATGCCGCAACGCCGAGACATGCTGCGGCTGGGGCTGGCCGCAGCCGCCGTCTGCCTGGGCCTGCCGGCCCGGGCCCAGCAGGCCGCCGGCCCGCAGGCCGGTTTCATCACCCGCAAGCTCAATGCGCCGGTGCCGGGCGGCGTGGCCGTACTGGCGCTGGGCGACGGCGCCCGCGCGCCCGAAGTCACCTACCGCGACCGCCGCGTGCTGGTGCTGCGCGAAGACGGCAAGCAGTGGATCGCCGTGGTCGGCATTCCGCTGGCGGTCAAGCCGGGCGCGCAGGAAATCTCGGTGCGCGACGGCAGTGCCACGCGCCAGGTGCCCTTCACCGTGCGCGCCAAGGAATACGTGGCGCAGCACATCACGCTGAAGAACCCGCGCCAGGTCAATCCGGATCCGGACGACATGAAGCGCATCGAACGCGAGATGGCCGAGCAAAGCGCTGCCAACCGCGCGTATCGCGCGGGCGTCACGCCCAGCAACGTGCTGCTGGACCGCCCGGTCACCGGCGGCCGCCTGTCCAGCCCGTTCGGCCTGCGCCGTTTTTTCAACGGCGAAGAACGCAATCCGCATTCCGGCCTGGATTTCGCCGTGCCGGCCGGTACGCCGATCAAGGCGCCGGCCGCGGGCGTGGTGTCGCTGGTGGGGGATTACTTCTTCAACGGCAAGACGGTGTTCCTGGACCATGGCCAGGGCTTCGTCAGCATGTTCTGCCACATGTCGGCCATCGACGTGAAGGTGGGCGATGAGGTGCCGCGCGGCGGCCTGGTGGGCAAGGTCGGGGCCACCGGTCGGGCGACCGGCCCGCACCTGCACTGGAATGTCAGCCTGAACGATGCGCGGGTGGACCCCGCGATCTTCATCGGCGCCTTCAAGCCCTGACGTTGCGCGGCGCGCGCGGGCGCGCCGGGGCCACGGTCAGGCGGTGACGGCTTGCGCCTGCGGTTCGGGCGCGGCCGGCGCGGTGGCCGGCTGTTGCAGGGCGATGCGGTGCAGCACGAACTGGTGCATGCGCTCGGCATACATCATCTGGTCCAGCATGCCGTGCAGCTGCACTTCCTGCTCATCCAGGCAATTGTCGTACTTGGTCTTGGCTTCGGCGTAGGTCAGGCCGGTGTTGCGCAGGCTGTTGATGAACGCCTCGCGCGATTGATGAAGCAGGCGCAGGCCTTCTTCCCCCTTGGCGAATCGTCTTCGCGTCAGAGAGAGCTGGTCGGCGGCTTCTTTCAATTCCTGTGTCAGATCCATCTTGCTTCGTGCGTGTTCCGCCGGGCCTGGCGGCTGGGCGCCATTTTTTCATGAACCGGGGTCTTCTGCATTACTACGGCAGGGCGCGGGCAAGGTTAAGGGCAAGCCGCGCTGAAGCAAGCGGTGGGGGGCCGGCGCACAGGCCGGCCCGGAGCCGGGCGTTTTAGCGGCGGTATTGCTGGGGACGGTGCGGCGCGGGAGCGCGTTCGTCCTTGTGGCGGAAGTTGATGCGGCCCTTGGTCAGGTCGTACGGCGACATTTCCAGGGTGACGCGATCGCCCGCCAGGATGCGGATGCGGTGCTTGCGGATGCGGCCCGAGGCGTAGGCGCCCACTTCGATGCCGTTGTCCAGTTTGACGCGGTAGCGGCTATCGGGCAGCACTTCGTCAACGATGCCATCCAATTCGATGAGTTCTTCTTTAGCCATTTTCTACTCCTTGATCATTGCGCGCCGCCATGCCGTCGGCATGGCGCGCCGCAGGGGCGGCGGGCGCGTTGGACCTTGATATCCAGGTCCGGCGGTTTGAACGTAAAACGTTCGGGCAAGCGCGGGTAGGGGCCACGGCATCCCGGGTGGATGTCTGAAATGACGGATACTCGCGCCGCGAGGGCGGTGTGCGCGCGATGCGCGGCTTGGTCGCGGTTTGGCGCGGGTAGCGCGTAGCCGGAAGAAGCGGGTTGGAGCGTCTGCTGCAGTGCCGGGCGGCGCGGTTGCTGCAATGCGCTGCGGGACAGTCGTAGGTTTCGCCCAAGAAAACCGGTTGCCGTTCCGACCCGCCACCGCAAGGTTGGCGCGCAGAGTGAAATAAGCCCGGTTTTTGCGGAAAAATCACGGACTTATGTTACTTCAAAGCGCAATATTTAGCCAGTTTTTATCTGCCGCCAGGGCGTGATAGTTGCTATTGAACGACTTCCCCGCGCCAGGCAGGCTTGGCTGGCGCGGGGTGGCAAACCGTGACTAGCGCGCAGGAATGCGGGCCTGATAGTCGGCTTCCCGGCGCTGCAGCGCCGACCAGAACGGGCCCGGGCTGCGCCCGGCCAGGCGGGCGGACAGCACGCCCAGGTGGGTGTGCCAGCCGCCGGCCACGTCGACCATGTCCTCGCGGGTGGCGAGTTTGCGGTGGGTCAGCACCAGCAGGGTGTCATGGCCCTGCGGCGACAGTTCGAACGTCACTTCCGACGGTTCGCCGCGCGAGCCGCCCCAGGTAAAGGCCAACAGCCGCGGCGGCTCGCAGCGGGTGATGACGCCATGCGTGGTGACCCCGTTTTCGTAGGGCTTGTAGGGGTCGGGCGTGGGTTCGGCGACGGACGACAGGTCGGCGTGCACGAAGCGCAGGGTGACGCCACCGCCTTCGCGCAGGTCCATGTCGCCGGTGGCCAGCCATTGGCCGCGCTTGTCGGATTCGGTCAGGAAGGCCCAGACGCGCTCGACGCTGCCGGGGAGGACGCGGGTGAAGGTCAGGGACTCGGGGCCGGTGACGACGCCGTATTCACTCATGTTGCTCTCCTTGGGGACTGGCCGGGGGCGTGTGGGCGGCGAGCGCGGCGGCCAGCGCGTCCAGCTTGCCGGACCAGAATCGTTCATAGAAGCGCAGCCATTGCATGGCCTCGGCCATGGGAGCCGGTTCCAGGCTGCAGACATGGTTGCGGCCCTTGACGGTGCGCCGCAGCAGGCCGGCCCGTTCCAGTGCCTGCACGTGCTTGGAGGCGCCCGCAAAGCTCATGCGCAAAGGCGCGGCCAGTTCACCGATGCTGCGGTCCCCCTCGGCCAGGCTGCGCAGCATGTCGCGCCGCGTGGGGTCGGCCAGCGCGCGAAAGACGGCATCCAGGGTGGGGGAGGGCATAAGTTCAACCATAGGGTTGAATATATCCCCCTTTTCGTCAGAAGTTCAACCCCTGGGTTGAATATTCAGGTGACCGCGTGCGGCAGCTCCGCGTCAGCGCGCTCGTAGGCCCCGGGGTGTTGGGGCAGGGTGTCGGTGATGTCGAACCACGGCGCCTTGCTGGCCACGTGGCAATGCGCGCCGGGCTTGACGCCCGGATCGTCGTCCAGCGCGCCCAGCGGCAGGCCGTAGATGTCCGGGGTCTGGTCGAAGCGGCTGAGCAGCGGCGTGCCGCAGGCTTCGCAGAAGCCGCGGTAGTTGCCCGGCGACGAGCAGTACCACGTGACGTGGTTTTCCCCCTTGGTCCAGGCGAAGTCCTTGGCCTGGACCGTGGCCCGGCTGCGGAACGCCGCGCCGTGCGATTTGCGACACATGGCGCAATGGCAATTGAGGGCGTCGGTGAGCGGGCCGCTGATTTCGTAGGCAACGCGGCCGCAGAGGCAGGAACCTTTGATCATGATGAGCGCCTGGCGAAGGGGGGATTCCTTGAATATACCCGCGGCCCGCGACCGTGGCGCGACCTTATATGACGGATGTCTTTCAGTCCGTTGCCATGCCCCCATTTTCCGCCAAATGATTCGATCGTCAGGTCATCGCGCTGTCATGCCGCGTAAACAGAATGCGCCCATGAACTACCCAAGGGGATTCGACGATGACAACCGCCATCGAAGTGCAAGGCCTGAGCAAATCCTTCCATCCCGGCGCGCTGGCGCTGGACAACGTCAGCCTGCGCGTGGCCGACGGTGAAATGGTGGCGCTGCTGGGCGCCTCGGGCTCGGGCAAGTCCACCCTGCTGCGCCATCTGGCCGGCTTCGTGGCGGGCGACGCCGGGCAGGGCAGCGTGACCGTCAATGGCCAGCTGATCCAGCGCAATGGCCGCCTGTCGCGCAACGTGCGCGCCGCCCGCGCCGGCATCGGCTTCGTGTTCCAGCAATTCAACCTGGTGGGCCGCCTGCCGGTGATCACCAATGTGCTGACCGGCCTGCTGCCGCGTGTGCCGATGTGGCGCAGCCTGATTCGCGTGTTCCTGCGCGCCGAAGTCCGCCAAGGCCTCGATGCGCTTGCCCAGGTTGGTATAGACGACTATGCATTTCAGCGCGCCTCGACGCTGTCCGGCGGCCAGCAGCAGCGTGCGGCCATCGCCCGCACGCTGGTGCAGAACGCCCGCGTGATCCTGGCCGACGAACCGATCGCCTCGCTCGACCCGGAATCGTCGCGCCGCGTGATGGACACGCTGGCGCAGATCAACCGCACCCGCAAGGTGGCCGTGGTGGTGTCGCTGCACCAGGTCGACGTGGCTCTGCGCTACTGCCCGCGGGTGGTGGCGCTGCGCCACGGCAAGGTGGTCTACGACGGTCCGTCGGCCGACCTGACGCCCGCCATGCTGCGCGAGCTGTACGGCTCGGAACTGAGCGAGCTGCTGCCCGAATACACGCCGCCGGTCATGCCGCTGCCCGGCCTGGCGCCGCTTTCCCGACAGGCCTGCGCCGCCTGACCCACCGCCTTCCCACCCGGAGCTTTTCCCATGCTACGCAGAACCTTTTGCGCCCTGATCGCCGCCGCCGCCCTGTCCACGCAGGCCCACGCCCAGGACGCCAAGCCGCTGAACTTCGGCATCATCTCGACCGAATCGTCGACCAACCTGAAGTCGGTCTGGCAACCGGTCATCGACGACCTGAGCCGCGCCATTGGCGTGCCGGTCAAGCCTTTCTTCGCGTCCGACTACGCGGGCATCATCGAAGGCATGCGTTTCAACAAGGTGCAGGTCGCCTGGTACGGCAACAAGGCCGCCATCGAGGCGGTGGACCGCGCCAACGGCGAAGTGTTCGCCTCGGTGATCGACAAGGACGGCAACCCGGGCTACTGGTCGCTGCTGATCGTCAACAAGGACAGTGACCTGAAGACGCTGGACGACGTGCTCAAGCGCCGCGGCCAGCTCAGCTACGGCGCGGGCGATCCCAATTCCACGTCCGGCACCGCCGTGCCTGGCTACTACCTGTGGGCCGCCAACAAGATCGAACCCAAGACCTTCTTCAAGACGGTGCGGTCGAGCAACCACGAAGCCAACCTGCTGTCGGTCATCAACAAGCAGGTGGACGTGGCCGTGAACAACACCGAGGCGCTGGAGCGCTATCGCCTGAGCACCGGCAAGGACGCCAACGACAGCGTGCGCATCCTGTGGAAGTCGCCGTTGATCCCGGCCGATCCCCTGGTCATGCGCACCGACCTGCCGGCCGACATGAAGACCAGGATCCGCGACTTCTTCGTGAACTACGGCAAGGGCAAGGATGCCGAGCGTGAACTGGCCAACCTGAAGGCGCTGACCTACCAGGGCTTCCGCGCGTCGGACAACCAGCAACTGGTGCCGATCCGCCAGATCGAACTGGCCCGCGAAAAGGCCAAGGTCGAAGGCGACGCCACCATCAGCCAGGCCGAAAAGCAGAAGCAGCTGGCCGAACTGGACCGCAAGCTGGCCAGCCTGGGCCAACCGGCCACGGCCAAGCAGTAACGATGCCGCGCGCGCGGGCGCCTGACCCCCGGGCGTCGGCGCGCGTTCATCGCCCTCTTCACCTGGAAAAGATATGACCCTGGCCGTGCCCACTTCCCGTTCTTCCGCCGCGCCGCGCTCGTCGCTGCCGGTCCTGCTCGTCTGGGCCGTCGTGCTGGCGCTGCTGGTGATGTCCTGGCGCGGCGCCGACATGCGGCCGCTGGATCTGCTGCGGGACTCCGGCAACATGGCGCAGTTTGCCGCCGACTTCTTCCCGCCCAATTTCCGCGATTGGCGCATGTACCTGGACGAGATGGTCGTGACGGTGCAGATCGCCGTGTGGGGCACGTTCCTGGCGATCGTGCTGGCGGTGCCGCTGGGCCTGCTGTGCTCGTCGAACATGGTGCCGGCCTGGGTCTACCAGCCGATGCGGCGCCTGATGGATGCCTGCCGCGCCATCAATGAAATGGTGTTTGCCATGCTGTTCATCGTGGCGGTGGGCCTGGGCCCGTTCGCCGGGGTGCTGGCGCTGTGGGTGCACACGACCGGCGTGCTGGCCAAGCTGTTTTCGGAAGCGGTCGAGGCCATCGACCCGCGACCGGTCGAAGGCGTGCGCGCCACCGGTGCCAACGCGCTCGAAGAAATCGTCTACGGCGTGATCCCGCAGGTACTGCCGCTGTGGATCTCGTATTCGCTGTACCGCTTCGAGTCGAACGTGCGCTCGGCCTCGGTGGTCGGCATCGTGGGCGCGGGCGGCATCGGCACCGTGCTCTGGGAAATCATCCGCAGCTTCCGCTACGCCGAGACCTGCGCGGTGATGATCATCATCGTCGCGTTCGTGGTGGTGATCGACATGGCGTCCTCGCGCATCCGCCGGGCGTTGATCTAGCGGCCGGCGCGCCCAGGCGGCGGGCAAGGCGGGGCCGGGGCCATGGCCCCGGCATCTGCTCCGTCAGCCCTGCGGCCCCAGCATGAGAAAGGCGGGCAACGCCAGCAGCCCCGCCAGCCGGGCCGCAGCGATGTCATCGGCCGACAGGGCCTCGCGCGGCATCAGGAAGTTCACGGTGCCCAGGCAGGCCTGGCCATACACCACCGGTACGTTGATGACCGACCGCAGACCCAGTTCGCGGATGGCGTCATGGTCGTTGAAGAATTCGCGGATGGCATCGGTGCCTTCCCCGATGAACAGCTTGCGTTCAAGCAGCACGTGGCGGCCCCAGGCGGTGCCGCGCTTGTCCTTGCTGCCGCCCGGCGGGTAGGCCTGCGGATTGGAACTGTACAGGCGCACCACGCGCATGCGCTCGGCATCGTGGCGGTTGATGGTGCACAGCGTGTGGCCCAGCGTGGCGTGGGCATGGGCATCGACCGCGGCGAAGGCGGCCGGCGCCGAGGCCTCGGCGTAGGCCTGCGCCAGGCGTTCCAGGGCCGTATCCACGGCGTCCAGAGGATCGGTCATTCTGCCGTGATCCCCAGTTCCTTGATGAGCTTGCCGTACTTGTCGGCATCGCGCGCCAGCACCTTGGAAAACTGTTCCGGCGTGGTGTCCATCAGCAGCACGCCCATGTCGGCCATCTTCTTGATGACCTCGGGACGCTTCAGGATGCGGTTGATTTCCTGGTTGAGGCGGGCGGTCAGCTCCGGCGGCATGCCGGCCGGGCCGAAGGCGCCGTACCACACCGACAGCTCATAGCCGGGCAAGGTTTCGGCTACCGTGGGGACGTCGGGCAGCAGCGGCGAGCGCTGTTCTTCGGTGACGGCCAGCAGCTTGAGCTTGCCGGTCTGCACGTGCGGCAAGGTCTGCGTGCCGGCGCTGAACAGCACCTGCGTGCGCCCGGCCACCGTGTCCAGCACGGCGGGCGCGCCGCCGCGGTAGGGGATGTGCATCATCTTCACGCCGGCGGCCTTTTCGAACAGCGCGGCGCTGAGATGGTTGGTGGATCCCTGGCCGGCCGACGCGTAGGCGACGGTGCCGGGGTTGGCCTTGGCGTAGGCGATGAATTCCTTCAGGTTGGACGCCGGCACCGACGGATGCACCACCATGGTGTTGGTCACCAGCGCCAGTTCGGCGATGGGCGTGAAGTCCTTGACCCCGTCGAACGGCATGCTGGAGTACAGCGCCTGGTTCATCGTGTGGGTGCTCATCGAGCCCACCAGCAGCGTATAGCCGTCGGGTTTGGCGCGGGCCACGAAGGTGGTGCCGATGTTGCCCGACGCGCCCGAGCGGTTCTCGACAATGACCGGTTGGCCGAGCGATTGCGTCAGCCCTTCGGACAGCACGCGCGCCAGGATGTCGGTGGACCCGCCCGCGGCCCACGGCACGATCAGGGTGATGGGCTTTTCGGGCCAGGCGGCATGCGCCAGCGCGGGGCCGGCAAGCGCCACGCCCAGGGTGCAGGCGCGCAGCAGTCGTTGGATGAGCTTCATGGTGTTTACCCCTTGCAATGTGGCCGGTCTGGTCGCCGGCTGGATGGAAATGTGTTCAGTGCGGGCAGGATCTAACGGCCAACGGCGTAGCCCTGCATGCCGCGCGGATTGGCGCCGGCGCGCAGCAGCAGGCCGCCACCGGCCGCGGGCTCGCGGGTGCAGGCGCTGATGCGGCCTTCGGACCAGTCCGGCCCCACGCGCACCTCGTGGCCCGCGTCGCGCAAGGCCTGCACGGTGTGCTCCGGCAGACGCGCTTCGACGGTCAATCGGTTCAGCGTCAGCGCGCGCGGCCAGAACGAGCCCGGAAAGTGGTCGATGTGCCAGGACGGCGCCTCGATGGCTTCCTGCAGATTCATGCCCAGGGCGTGGCGCAGGAAGAACGCCACGGTCCATTGGTCCTGCTGGTCGCCGCCCGGCGTGCCGAACGCCATGTAGGGCAGGCCGTCGCGCAGCACCAGGCCGGGCGACAGCGTCGTGTTGGGCCGCTTGCCGGGTTGCAACTGGCCGGGCACGCCTTCATCCAGCCAGGTCATCTGCAACCGCGTGGTCAGAGGAAAGCCCAGGCCCGGCACGACCGGGCTGGACGACAGCCAGCCGCCCGATGGGGTGGCAGCCACCATGTTGCCGTCGCGGTCGATGACGTCGATCTGGCAGGTGTCGCCCACGAAGATCTCGCGCTCGGCCCATTCGGCCACGGGCGGCAGCGCGGCAAACGTCGGCTCGCCGACGCCGAAGCGCGTATCGGACGCGGCCAGCGTGCGCACGGCCGCGCCCAGATCGGGCAGGTGCGGCGCGCGGCCGCCAGGGCTGCCGGGGCGCAGCGTGTCCGAGGCACGCGCGCCGATCGTGGCGGCGCGCTTGCGGGCGTAGTCATCGCTGAGCAGGTCGGCCAGCGGCACGTCGACGAAGTCGGGGTCGCCATACCAGGCGGCGCGGTCGGCGAAGGCCAGCTTGGCGGCCTCGGCCACGCCGTGCACGAACTGCGGCGAACAGGGGTCGGTGCCCAGGTCCAGGTGGCGCAGCAGCGCCAGTTGCTGCAAATGCGCCGGGCCTTGCGACCAGATCCCGCACTTGGCCACGGTGTAGCGGCCATATCGGACCGTGGCCGGCTCGTCGTAGCGGGCGCGCCAGTCGGCCAGGTCGGCCTTGCGCAGCAGGCCGCGATTACGTTGGCCGGTGGTGTCGCGCACTTCCTCCTGGGTGTAGTAGCGGTCGATCTCGTCGGCCACGAAGCCGCGGTACCAGACGTCCAGCGCGGCATCGATGCGGCCGCGGCGGTCGGTCGAGGCGGCATGCGCCTCGTCCAGGATGCGGGTGTAGGTGGCGGCGATGGCCGGCGTGCGCATCAGCGCATCGGGCGCGGGCACGCGGCCGCCGGGCAACCACACGGCGGCCGAGCTGGTCCATTCGTCGCGGAACAGGGCCTGCACCGCCAGGATGGCCTGCGTGATGCGCGGCACCAGCGGAAAGCCGTTGCGGGCGTAGTCGATGGCCGGTCGCAGCACGTCGGCCAGTTCCCAGGTGCCATAGTCGCGCAGCAGGGTCAGCCAGGCGCCGAACGCACCGGGCACCGTGGCGGGCAGCAACCCGATGCCGGGTACCAGGTCCACGCCCAGGCCGCGAAAGTAGCCGGGCGTGGCCAATGCCGGCGCGGGGCCCTGGCCGCACAGCGCCCGCATGCGGCCTTCGGCTTCGCTCCAGAACAGGATAGGCACTTCACCGCCCGGGCCGTTCAGGTGGGGTTCCACGATCTGCAGCGTGAAGCCGCCCGCGATCGCGGCGTCGAAGGCGTTGCCGCCACGTTCCAGCACGCTCATGGCCACCTGCGAGGCCAGCCAATGCGTGGACGAGACAACACCGAAGGTGCCGCGGATTTCAGGTCGGGTGGTGAACGTGGGGGTGGACATGGGCGGTCGAGGCGGCAGGGGCAGGGCGGCGGTGAACGGCCCCAGTATAGGGTCGTGAAATAACTGCAAAACCCTTTATTGGCATAATTGAATAACCATAAGGTTATAGGAATGCGCGTCGTGATCTGGGACCCCTCCCGTCTTGCCAGCCGCCTCAAGCAGCGCCACCTGGTGCTGCTGGCCAACATTGCCCGGCATGGCACGCTGACCCGCGTGGCGGCGGCTACGGGTATCAGCCAGCCGGCGGCAACCAAGGCGCTGGCCGAGCTGGAAGATATTTTCGGCGCGCCGCTGTTCCTGCGCACGGGCCGCGGCCTGCAGGCCACGCCCCTGGGCGAGCTGGCGCTGGTGCGCGCCCGCCACCTGCAGAACGATCTGGACGTGTGGGCGCGCGAAGTCGCCGCGCTGCACGATGGCCGCGCCGCGCACCTGCACGTGGGGGTGGTGCCGTATGTGTCGAGCGCGCTGCTGACCGCGGCGATCAGCCGGCTGCACCAGCGCCATGGCGTGACGCTGACGTTGCACCGCGCCACCACCGACCACCTGGTGCCGATGCTGCGGCGGCACGAGCTGGACTGCATCATCAGCCGCGCCACCTCGACCGTGGCGTTGGACGACCTGAGCCACCGGGTGCTGTACCGCCAGCGGCCGCGCCTGATCGCGCACAGCCGGCTGGCGCAGCGCCTGGCCCGCCGCAAGCCGGACTGGGCGGGGCTGGCCGAGATGGATTGGGTGCTACCGGCCGCCAACACGCCGACGCGCCAGCTGATCGTCGAGCATTTCATCCGCGCCGGCCTGCGTTCGCCGTCGCCGGTGCTGGAGGCCTATTCCACCGACGTCATCGAAGGCATGCTGAGTGCCAACGATGCGCTGATGTCGGTGGTGCCGGAAGACATTGCGCGCGAGATCTGCCAGCGCGGCAAGCTGGGCATGGTGCCCTGGGATTTCGGCTGGGAGTTGCCGCCGATCAACCTGATCCGGCGGCGGCGTGAACAGGCGCTGGCGGCGGAAGACCGGTTCTCGGAAATATTGCTGGAACTGTGCGCGCTCGCGTCAGACGGCCAGCCTGTCGCGGGCGATATCCAGTAGTTCTGCCGCCGCGGCTTCGGGGGCGCCGTTGTTGCCCACCCGCAGCAGGCGGCAGCCCTCGGGCACGCCGAAGTCCTGCGCCGCGCGCGCCAGGCGCGACGCAATCTGTTCAGGCGTTTCACGGCCGCGTTCGGCCAATCGCTGCGCGAGCCGGGCGGGGTCGACCGTGATCTCGACCGCCGTCAGGGCCGGATAGCGCTGGTACGCGTCGGCCAGATGCGCGCGCGAGCCGTTGATGATGACCGCCGCGCCGCAGCCCAGCCAGGTATCGACCTCGATGCCGATGCCGTAGAAGAGGCCATGGCTGGCCCAGCGCAGGGCGAAGCAGCCCAGCGCGGCGCGGCGCGCGAATTCCTCGACGGTCAGGCGCAGCGCGTCCTCGGTGGCGCCGCTGTCGCGGGTGATGTAGCGGTGCGCCACCAGCACGGGTTCGTCGCCGCGCAGGCGGGCGCGCATCAGTCGCAGCAAGGTGTCCTTGCCGCTGCCCGACGCACCCATCAGGTAGACCAGGCGCGCGCCGCTGGCGGGGGCGGGCGGGTTCATGCCGCGGCCGGCCCTTGCAGCCAGGCGGCGCCGGCGGCATCGGTGTGCGTACCGTCGAAACCGTAGTGGCGCGCGGCGATGAAATCCGCGCCCGCTTCCGGCTGTACGTAGACGCTGACGCCAGGCACCGGCATGGCCTGGCCCCGCAACGGGTCGGCGAAGGCGGCGATCGCGGCCTGCGCCCGGGCCAGCGCGGCACCCTCGAGCTTGCCGGTCAGCGTGATGTGGAAGGTGAAGGTGTCGAACACATACGGGTAGCCCCAGCGCGCCAGCATGGCCTGCTGTTCGGGTGGCAAGGTGTGCGGCTGGCGGCGGGCCAGTTCGTCCGGTGTGGGCGGAGCGCGCAGTTCGTCCAGCCCGCGCACGGCGGCCGCGGCCAGCGCGTGGATGCGGGCGTGGCCGTCGCTGTCGTGCGCGGCGACGCGCCAGGCCAGGAAGCCGCGCAAAGGTTCGCATTCCAGCTGGAGGGCGAACGCGCTGTCGCCTTCGGCCAGCCGGCGCGCGGCGGCGTCGACGTCTTGCGGCGCGGTGCCGGTGCGCAGGCGGAAGGGCGGCTTGAGCGTGGCGTGCAGGCCGTAGTGACGCGGCGCGCGGGTCCAGTCAGAGGCGGCTTCGGGCTGATCGGGCAACGGCGGCAGGGCCGCGCCGGTGTCGGCGCAGCGGCCCAGCCAGCGGCTGCCCAGGTCGCGCCAGGGGCCGGTGGGGGCCAGGTACAGGGCGTAACGGTGAGCCAGCGGCATGATCAGGCCGCCATGCGCTGGCTGTGGTCGTCGCCGAAGGCGCGGGTGGCGTAGCGCAATTGTCCGCCCACGATCGCGGCGCAGACGCGCGGCAGGCCGGGCACCTGGTCGTCCACCACGATGGCGTCGGCGATCAGGCCGGGGGCCAGCATGCCGCGGTCCTGCAGGCCGGCGGCGCGCGCCGGGTTCAGCGACACCAGGTTCCAGGCCTGCTCCAGCGGCAGCACGCCGTCGTGCGCCAGCCGCATGACGGCGGCCAGCGGCGCCGGGTAGTAGTAGTCGGACGTGAGAATGTCGCACAGGCCCGCGCGGATCATCTCGGTGGCGCTGGGGGCGTTGGTATGGCTGCCGCCGCGCACCACGTTGGGCGCGCCGAACACCACGGAATTGCCCAGGTCGCGCGCCACGCCGGCGGCTTCGCGCGTCAGCGGGAATTCGGCCACGCCGCAGCCCAGCTGGTGGTAGTAGCGCCGCGTGGCGGCGTCCGGGTCGTCGTGCGAGGCGACCTTCAGGCCGGCCGCTTGCGCGCAGGCGGTCAGCTCGCGCATGGCGTCGGCCACGGAGTCGGCCGCGCCCATCGCCTGGCGGATGCGTGCCTGGAAGGTGTCCAGGTCGCACTCGGCGCGATCGGCGTACTGCAGCAGCTTGCGATCGTCGCCCAGGCGGCGCGCCATGCTGGGCAGATGGTCGTTCAGCGCCACGAAGCGCACGCGGCCGTCGCGGATCCATTGCTGGGCGGTCTCGACGCCGCCCACGTGGTGGGTCTCGAAGCGCAGGTGCACGTAGTGGCGCGCGCCCATGACGTGGCGTAGGCGTTCCAGCGCGTCGAACATGCGTTCGGCGTAGGCTTCGCCGCGCAGGCCGCCTTCCCACGACAGCGTCACGCCGTGGAATTCGGTGGTGATGCCGTTGGCCAGCAGTTGGCGGTCGACGTCGAACAAGGCGCCGTCGTAGGGGAAGGTGACGCCGGGCCGGGGCATGATGGCGCGTTCGAAGGCATCGCCGTGCAGGTCGACGATGCCGGGCAGCACCAGCAGGTTGCCGGCGTCGAACCAGGACGCGCCGCGCGCGGCCGAGCCGCCGCCGTCGTCGATCAGTCCTGCGTGAAAGCGCAGGCTGGCGTGCTCGATGCCGCGAGGGGTCAGGATACGTTGGCCTGTGACACCGGCCAGGGGCGAGGGGGCGTGTGTGGGGTTCATGACTGGGACGTTAGCGTTGTTGCATTACAACCAGATGTCTAGATGAGTTGGGCGGCACTGCCGCGGCCAGGGCCGCGGGGAGTTCAGGTTTCGTCGGTCACCATCAATTGCACCAGGTCGCCGACGAAGCGGGTGATGCTGTATTGCAACGGCGCGCCCGCCTGGTCGATGTTCAGGGCTTCGACCTGCAGGATCGGGCGCGTCTTGGGTTGCCCCAGCAACCGCGCCACTTCCGGCGAGGGCAGGGCGGCGGTAATGCGCGACCACTTGCGGGTGTAGTCGCCGATGCCGTAGTGGGCATAGACTTTGGACACCGATTTCAAGGTGGTCAGGCGGTCGGCGAAATCGGGAAAGCGCTTTTCGTCGAAGTAGTGTTCGGACGCGCTGATGGGGCGGTTTTCGGCCTTGCCCACCAATTGCACGCGCAACAGCGGCGCGGTGCGCGCCAGGCCCAGGTGCTTGGCCACGTCGGCCGCGCGCAGGGTCTGGCTGCCCAGGGTTTCCAGGTGGCCCAGCACGCCCTGGCTGCGCAGGTTTTCCGAAAAGCGGGTGCGCTTGCCGATCGCGTAGTCGATGGCGTGTTCCTGCACGAAGGTGCCGCGGCCCTGTTCGATGCGCACCAGGCCGCTTTGTTCCAGTTCGCCCATGGCGCGCCGGATGGTGTGGCGGTTGACGGAAAACTTGGCGGCCAGTTCGGGCTCGGACGGCAGTTGTTCGCCCGCCGTATAGAGCTTGTTGCGGATGTCGTCCGCCAGTGACTCGCCAATCTGCCGCCACACGGCAATGCCGGAACCTCTTTCAACCATGGGATGTGCTCGCGCTGTCATATCAGCTTCATCAAGAATGGCTGTGATTGTGCACCAAGCGGCGGGCGCGGGATAGGCGATGCGTCCCCGCCGCAACTGTCATCAAAAATTCACGCCAGGCTGTTGAACTTCGTTCTGAACGCGATCATACTCCATCCGGTCGTCTAGACGTTTAGAGGAAATAATGGATCATCGACACACAGCGCAAGGCGAGACCAACGCGCAGCGGGCTGCCTGGATGCGGGTGCTGGCGTTGGCCGATCCGGCCATGCTGGACGGGGCCTTCGGTGCGCTGGGCGGGCTGCCGTCGCACCAGATGCTGCGCCCGGCGCAGACCGGCATGGCCATGGTGCGCGCCCGCAGCGGCGGCACCGGCGGGCGTTTCAACCTGGGCGAAATGACGGTCACGCGTTGCGCCGTCAGCCTGGACAACGGCGTGGTCGGCATTGCCTACGTGCAGGGCCGATCGCTGCGCCACGCCGAACAGGCCGCCGTGGCCGACGCCCTGCTGCAACTGCCCGACTGGCACGACACGGTGCAAGCCCAGCTGATCGGGCCGCTGGCGCGCGAACGCGCCGAACGCGTCGAGCGCCAGGCGCGCGTGGCCGCGCAGACCAAGGTCGAATTCTTCACGATGGTGCGAGGCGAGGACTGACATGCAGCAACACATCACGAACGCGTCGGCCGCCAGCCGCAAACTGCTGCCGGGCTTTGCGGACCCGGTGAATGACGCGCAGGCCACTTTCCGCACGGCGCTGGATGCCATGGCGCATCCCGGCCGCGTCGTCGAAACGGCTGCCACCAGCGGCGTGCCCGCCGGGTTGTCGCCCGCATTGGCCGCGCTGCTCCTGACGCTGGTCGACGTCGACACGCCGCTGTGGCTGCCCGACGGCATCGATAGCGGCGTGCTGGATTTCCTGCGCTTTCATTGCGCCTGCCCGCTCGTGCCGTCGCCGTCGCTGGCGCGCTTTGCCTGCGTGCCGGCGGGGTGTGCGGCGCCGGCCCTGTCGGCCTGCCATCCCGGCGACCCGGCGTATCCCGACCTGTCGACCACGCTGCTGATCGAAGTCGAATCGCTGGAATCGGGTGCCGAAGTCACGCTGACCGGCCCCGGCATCCAGACCCGCCAGGCGCTGCGCGCCGCCGGGCTGCCCGACGGTTTCTGGCGCGAATGGCGCCTGAACCATCAACGTTTTCCGCTGGGCGTCGACGTCTTCCTGACGCACGGGCGGCAACTGTGCGCGCTGCCTCGCAGCACGCGCGTGGAGAACTGACATGTACGTGGCCGTCAAAGGGGGCGAACGCGCCATCCTCAATTCCTATCGCATGCTGGACGACTACCGGCGCGGCGACCGCGCCGTGCCCGAGCTCAGCCTGGACCAGATCCGCGAACAGATGCCGCTGGCGGTGTCGCGCGTGATGGCCGAGGGCTCGCTCTACGATCCGCAACTGGCGGCGCTGGCGCTCAAGCAGGCCGCGGGCGACGTGATCGAAGCCGTGTTCCTGTTGCGCGCCTACCGCACGACCCTGTCGCGCTATGGCTATACGCAGCCGATCGACACGGGCCGCATGCGCCTGCAACGCCGCATTTCTTCCACCTTCAAGGACGTGCCCGGCGGCCAGATCCTGGGCCCGACCTACGACTACACCCAGCGCCTGCTGGATTTTTCGTTGGAAGCCGAGCGCCACGCAGACGCCTTGCCGGCGGGCGACGAGCCGCTGGACAGCGCCATGCCGCGCGTGACCGACCTGCTGGCGCATGATGACCTGATCGATGCCGAAGCGGTTCCCGAAGGCGATCCCGAACCCTTCGACCTGACCCGCCAGCCGCTGGATTTTCCGGCCTCGCGCGCCGCGCGCCTGCAGAACCTGGCGCGCGCCGACGAAGGTTTCCTGCTGTCGATGGGCTATTCCACGCAGCGCGGCTACGGCAATACCCACCCCTTCGCCGCCGAAATCCGGTATGGCTTCCTGGAGGTCGAGATGCACATCGAGGAGCTGGGCTTTGCCGTGACCGTGGGCGAAATCGAGATCACCGAATGCCAGATGGTCAGCCAGTTCGCCGGCAACGGCGAAGAAGGCCCCAAGTTCACGCGCGGCTACGGCCTGACCTTTGGCTACGGCGAGCGCAAGGCCATGTCGATGGCGCTGGTGGACCGCGCCCTGAAGGCGCAGGAACTGGGCGAACGCGCCGATTCGCCGGCCAACGACCACGAGTTCGTGCTGTATCACAGCGACAACGTCGAGGCCTCCGGTTTCGTGCAGCACTTGAAGCTGCCGCACTACGTCGACTTCCAGGCCAACCTGGAGTTGTTGCGGCGCCTGCGCGCCGAGCGTGCCGCGCCCGGCTCCGGGCCTGGACCCGTCTCGAGCCTCGCGTCTACCCCTGACACCACCCGCCAGCTGGACGAGGCCGTCGCCCCATGAATGCTTCCCCCCTTTCCGCCGCCACCGTCGAACGCGACGACCACTACAACTTCGCCTACCTGGACGAATCCACCAAGCGCATGCTGCGCCGTGCGCTGCTCAAGGCCGTGGCCATTCCGGGCTACCAGGTGCCGTTCGGCAGCCGCGAGATGCCGCTGCCTTACGGCTGGGGCACGGGCGGCATCCAGGTCACCGCGGCCATCATCGGCCAGGGCGACGTGCTCAAGGTCATCGACCAGGGCTCGGACGACACCACCAATGCCATCAACATCCGCCGCTTCTTCGGCCGGGTGACCGGCGTGGCCACCACCGAATCCACCCGCGACGCCAGCATCGTGCAAACTCGCCACCGCATTCCCGAAACGCCGCTGGCGGCCGGGCAGATCATGGTGTTCCAGGTGCCGATTCCCGAGCCGCTGCGCTGGCTGGAGCCGAGCGAAACCGAAACCCGCACCATGCATGCGTTGGCCGAATACGGCGGCATGCACGTCAAGCTGTACGAAGACATCGCGCAGCACGGCCACATCGCCACCACCTACGACTACCCCGTCATCGTCAACGACCGCTACATGATGCGGCCGTCGCCGATCCCCAAGTTCGACAACCCCAAGCTGGACAACAGCCCCGCGCTGATGCTGTTCGGCGCCGGCCGCGAAAAGCGCGTGTACGCCGTGCCGCCGTACACGCGGGTCAAGAGCCTGGATTTCGAAGACCATCCCTTCACCGTCGAGAAGTGGTCGGAATGCTGCGACGTGTGCGGCTCGCGCGACAGCTTCCTGGACGAGATCATCCTGGACGATGCCGGCACGCGCCGCTTCGTCTGCTCCGATACCGAATACTGCAACGACCGCCAGGCGCAGCAACACCCCAAAGAGGCCACCGCATGAACGCCCAACCTTTGCTTTCCGTGCGCGGCATGACGCGCACCTGGGATGGCGTGCACGGCTGCCGCAACGTCAGTTTCGACCTGTTTCCGGGCGAAGTGCTGTGCGTGGTGGGCGAGTCCGGCTCGGGCAAGAGCACCTTGCTGTCGGCCGTGTCGTACCAGACCCCGCCCGACTCGGGCAGCGTCTGGTACGACACCCGCGACCAGGGTTTTACGGACCTGGCCGGGTTGCAGGGGGCGCGCCTGCGCCTGTTGTCGCGCACCGACTGGGGTTTCGTGCGCCAGAACGCGCGTGACGGCCTGCGCATGCAGGTCAGCGCGGGCGCCAACATCGCCGAACGGCTGATGGCGGTGGGCGACCGCCACTACGGCGAATTGCGCCAGGCCGCGGGCAACTGGCTGGAAAAGATGGAAATCGACGCCGGCCGCCTGGACGATGCGCCGGCCGCGTTTTCGGGCGGCATGCAGCAGCGCCTGCAGATCGCCCGCAACCTGGTGACGCATCCGCGCCTGGTCTTCATGGACGAGCCGACCGCCTCGCTGGACGTCTCGGTGCAAGCGCGCTTGCTGGACCTGCTGCGCCAGCTGGTGACCGACCTGGGCCTGGCCGCGATCGTGGTGACCCACGACCTGGCGGTGGCGCGCCTCTTGGCGCACCGCACGCTGGTCATGCGCGGCGGCGAGGTGGTGGAAAGCGGCCTGACCGACCAGATTCTCGACGACCCGCAGCACCCCTACACCCAGTTGCTGGTGTCTTCCATTTTGCAGAGCTGACCATGACTGTAGCGACTCCCATGATCGAGGTGCGGGGCCTCGGAAAGATGTTCACCCTGCACAACCAGGGCGGCATTCGCCTGCCGGTGCTGGACGCGGTGGACTTCGACGCCGCCGCCGGCGACTGCCTGGTGCTGGCCGGCCCGTCGGGCACCGGCAAGAGCACCTTGCTGCGCTGCCTGTATGGCAACTACCTGGCCACCGAAGGCAGCATCCGCGTGCGCGCCGGCAACGACTGGGTGGAACTGGTCGGCGCGCCCGAACAGCGCATCCTGGCGCTGCGGCGCGATGTCATCGGCTACGTCAGCCAGTTCCTGCGGGTGATTCCGCGCGTGTCGGCGCTGGACGTGGTGGCCGAGCCGCTGCGCATGGCCGGCACCGATGCCGAAGAAGCCCGCGCCCGCGCCGGCGCCATGCTGCGGCGCCTGAACGTGCCGTCCCGCCTGTGGGGCCTGGCGCCGGCCACGTTCTCGGGCGGCGAGCAGCAGCGGGTCAACATCGCCCGCGGCTTCATTGCGCGGCACCCCATCCTGCTGCTGGACGAGCCGACGGCCTCGCTGGATGCCGACAACCGCGCCGTGGTGGTCGAGCTGATCCGCGAAGCGCGCGCCGCCGGACGCTGCCTGCTCGGCATCTTCCACGACGCCGAAGTGCGCGATGCCGTGGCGACCCAGGTCCTGGCCCTGCGCCCCGCGCAGGCCGCCGTCGAAGTGGAGTGACCCCATGCAAAGCATCTACCTGACCCACGCCCGCGTCGTGCTGCCGGACCGCGTGCTGGAAGACAGCGCCGTGTTGATCGATGATGGGGTGATCGTGGCGATCGCCCCCGACGGCGCCCGCGCCGACCAGGAAATCGACCTGCGCGGCCAGACGCTGGTGCCAGGCCTGATCGACTTGCACTGCGACGCCATCGAAAAAGAGGCCGAGCCGCGCTCGAAAGTGCTTTTTCCGCTGGATTTCGCGGTGGCCCAGGTGGACCGCCGCAACGCCGCGGCGGGCATCACGACGCCCTTCCATGCACTGTCGTTCGCCAACAGCGAGTCGGGCGTGCGCAACAACGAAACCGCCGCCCAGGTGGTACGCAGTGTGCGTGCGTTCCGCTCGCACAGCCTGGTCGACAACCGCGTGCATTGCCGCTACGAAGTCACCGACGCGACCTCGTTGCCGGTGTTGCAGGCGCTGATGGACGAGGGCGCGGTGGACCTGCTGTCGGTGATGGACCATTCGCCGGGGCAGGGCCAGTTCAAGACGCTGGAGTCCTACCTGCAATACATGATCGGCAACCACGCCATGAGCCGCGAGCAGGCCGAAGAGGCCGCCCGCGCCAAGACGCGCTCGAAGGATGGCGCGGTGCAGCGGGTGGAAACGTTGCTGGCGCATGCGCACGGCCTGGGCATCCCCACGGCCAGCCACGACGACGATTCGATCCACCGCATCGCTACCATGCGCAACCTGGGCGTGGCCATGAGCGAATTTCCGATCACGCTGGATACGGCGCGCGCCGCGGTGTCTTGTGGCCTGCCCACCATCCTGGGCGCGCCCAACGTGCTGCGCGGCAAGAGCCAGAGCGGTTCGATGCGGGCCATCGATGCCATCCGCGCGGGCGTGGCCAGCTGCCTGTGCTCGGACTACCAGCCGTCCACGCTGATCGCCGCGGCCTTCGCGGTGGCTGCGCAGACCGATCTGACGCTGCCGCAGGCCATGGCCCTGGTGACGGCCAATCCGGCCGACGCCTGCGGGTTGTCCGACCGTGGCCGCATCGCGGTGGGGTTGCGCGCTGACCTGGTGGCCGTGGCGCAGGTGGGCACGCTGCCGCTCATCAGCCATGCCTGGAGCGCCGGCCGATTGGTGTTTTCGGCCCACTACCCCGCGACCAGGCCGGCGATGCCGGCCGTCGAACCGTGCGGGCTGGTGGCCGCCTGATCGTCCCGCCGCCCGGGCGCGCGCCTTTTTTTTGCGCCCGCGCAAGGCCCGGCGGGCAAAAACATCGCTACCGGGCAAGCGGGGGCCGCGCGCATCTGGTTAAATGGGTGGATGACGAGGCGGCCCCGGCTTGCGGGGTCCGTCTTCCCTTTTTTCCGGAGCGCGCGATGGCACGATTCAATTTCAACCAAGACCCCGAAGAACCCGATCTCTGGGCCGCGGAAAACGTGCCCGTGGGCGGCAGCCGCCCGCCCATCCACGTGATGATCCAGACCGACGGCGAAGAACCTGACAGCGGCGCCTCGAAAGTGGTCAAGGCCATCATCGACAACCTCGATGACCACGTCCTGGCCGCCGCCGAGTTCCTGCTCGACAACTACTCGTACGAACACTACAAGAAGCTGGGCATCGAAGACGACCAGCTGCTGGCCGAAGAAACCGCCGAAGCCATGGCCGAGAAGGCCGTGCTGCGCGCGCTGTGGCTGTTCGACGAAGACGGCGACGGTTATGAACTCTGGTTCACGCTGCCCTGGGACCCGGTCCACACCTACGATGTGGAATTCGAAGACGGTTCGCCCGTCTCGTGTTCGGTCAACGACTGATCCCACGCCAGAAGCGCCCCGCCCAGCGGGGCGCTTCTGCATCGGCGGTGTGTTCGCGCGCCGCCTGGGCGCTCAGGGCATGAGTTCGTAGCGGGTCGCGCGGGCCTCGCCCAGCGACTCGTCATAGCGGTAGAGCAGCTTGACGGGCTTGCCGCGGCGCACCGCCGACGCATCGACATTGTCCAGCGCCACGTCGACCTGTCGACCGACGAATTCCGTGCAGTCGGTATCGGCGCGCGCGCCGTCGGGAATGTCCGCCGCCTTGACCTTCAACTGGAACAGCACTTTCGATAGCTCGGTGCCATCGGTGCGGTACTGGCGCATGGTGACGGGCAGGTTGACGACGGTGCCGGACAGATCGCACGAGATGCGGGTCCAGGCATGCGCGCTGGGCAGCGCGGCCATCAGCGCCGCCGCGGCGAGCGCGGTGCGCAAGCGTGGGAGTTTCATGGCGTTTGCAATGGGCGCAGCGGCCAGGCGCGGCGCCCGTAAGGGGCCAGGGGGCTTTTATGTTGCGCCGGTCGCGCAACCAGGTCAAGGCGGGGCGGGCAGCAAAAAAAGGCCCCGCAACTGAACTGACCCCAAGAAGTTGGACAGTAAGAAGCTAAGGGCCGAAGGCCTGGGTCCGGTATTGAACCGGACTCAGGCCTTTTAGCTTGAGCTTGATGCGGTGGTGATTGTAGTAGTGGATGT
>PJUB01000204.1_pt1 | contig 36265 bp, 32 predicted proteins | sample 1512141 | NCBI WGS metagenome assembly PJUB01 (sample SAMN08177677, study PRJNA422409) | Soil metagenome, whole genome shotgun sequencing project. | isolation source: Soil enriched on filter paper: alkali lignin treatment | place: USA: Madison | collected 2015-01-15 | reverse complement strand
TTTGCGACGAGCGCGAATAGGCATCGGCGGCGTGCACGGCGGCTTGCTCGTGACGAACCAGGATATGCTGAAATTTGTCTTGCTTGAAGATCGCGTCGTAGATGTAAAGCACCGCGCCGCCGGGGTAGCCGAAAACGTGTTCCACGCCTTCATCGGCCAGGCAGCGCACGACGATATCGGCGCCATTCAGTTCCATGTTGTATTTCCTTTCAGTACCGGCCCTGCAACCCTGACTGCTGCCCGCCCGGATACGGCGGCAACGGAACCCATACCGGCTACGACAACATGATCCGGCGCTTAGCGGCTCACGGAGCCACGCCACCCGGACACCTTGCCGACCCGGCACACGCTCGACAGAACGCAGTGCAAACGCCCCTGGGGGACGCTGGAGGTCGAAATGGAAGCCTTGGCAACACACGCTTGTGGCGCGGCCAACGGCAGGTGTAACTGCTGCAGGATGGCTGGGAGGTGACCCTGACCATCTGCCTCAACGCACCGGTTTCGGATAGGCAGACCGGCGCAAGTGGAGCAATTTACCGCGTTGCGGCAAAGGTAGCAAATCGAGGGTTCTCGAACCGTTGCGAGAAGGTTGCAGGGATGTCGTTTGGTCCGGATTCGTAAAGGTTGCGGGAAACTCCGTAACCATCTGACCCCAAAATGGACGACCCCCACGCCGCGCACGCTTCGCGTGCCTGCTGCCCCCAAAGGGGGCTCTTTTCCCTTGGGGCGGCCCGGCGGGAAAAGCACTGCCGCTGATGCGGATCTATATACTTGTTTGGTCTTTCGCAATCGAACACGCGTCCCATGGATCTGCGCATTGCCAGCATTCGCCGTTTCCTCTACAGCCACTACTTCTTCGGCGGAGTGCGGCAGGGGGTGGGCATGCTGTTGCCGGTGCTGGTGCTGGGCGGGTTGTTCGGCCACTACACCACGGGCCTGGTCGCCACGTTCGGCGCGCAGTGCCTGGCCATCATCGACCAGCCCGGCGGCCCGCAGCGGCATCGCACCAACGAAATGCTGGGCGGCGCGGCGCTGGGCACGGTGACCGTCATCATCACCGGCCTGGCCTCGACCCACCCCGTGCTGATCTGGCTGGTGGTCATTGCGCAGTGTTTTATCTATTCCATGTTCACCGTGTTCGGCAAGCGCGGCGGCCTGATCGGCTTTGCCGGCCTGCTGCTGATGACGCTGACCATGCACTCGCCGCTCGAACCGCACGAGGTCCTGGCGCATGCCGCTGCCACGCTGGGCGGGGCGCTGTTCTACGTCGTCTTCAGCCTGGGGTTCTCGCGCCTGTTCTGGCTGCGCGAGGAACAGCAGGCCATGTCGGTGGCGCTGTTCGCCACGGCCGACTACGTCGCCGCGCGCGCCGCTTTCTATGACGAAACGGCCGACCTGGACGACTCCTATCGCAACCTGATCCAGCGCCAGTCGGTCATGACTGAAAAGCACCAGGCCGCGCGCGACATGGTGCTGCGCGCCCTGCCCCGCGGCAAGGGCATGGGCGACCGCCAGCGCGTGATGATCTGGAACATGTTCGTGGACATGCTGCAATTGCTGGACACGCTGGTGGCCACGCACACCGACTATGCCGCGCTGCGCCGCGCGCTGACCGGCAACGATTGCCTGATGTTCATGCGCGACGCGCTGGTGAAGATGTCGCTGGAACTGAACCGCATTGCGCTGGACGTGTCGCGCGGACGCAAGGTGCAATACCGCAGCAGCGCCAAGGCCGAGCTGCGCGCCATCGAATACGAAATCGAACAGCTCAAGCAGCAGGGCCTGGGCGAGCGCGACCCGGAAATGCTGGCGCTGATCGTGCAGGTGTTGCGACGCCTGCGCAATTCCGCCCGCATCGTCGACCGCCTGGCCGACCACACCGCGGCCTCGCCGCACGCCAAGCCCACCGATGTGCTGCGCATCAACAAGTCGCTGACCCGCTTCATCTCGCGCCAGGAATTCCGCTTCGGGCTGCTGACCAGCAACCTGCGGCTGGACTCGCCGCACTTTCGCTATGCGCTGCGCGTCACGGCGGCTGCCGCCATCGCCATGACGCTGGCCAGCCGCTGGCTGTCGCCTGCGTTCTCGGCGCACAACTACTGGATCATGCTGACCATCGTCATCATCATGAAGCCGGGCTTTGCGCTGACCCGCCAGCGCAACGGCTGGCGCCTGATGGGCACGTTGATCGGCTGCATCTGCGCCCTGCTGCTGTTCAACGTGACCGACCGGGCCGAACTGCTGTTCGCCGTGCTGTTGGCCGCCTGCATCATGGGCAACAGCCTGGTGCAGCTGAACTACATGGCCAGCGCCATCTTCAATACGCTCTTCGTGGTGCTGGTGTTTCACTTCGTCTCGCCGGGCACGGTATCCATGGCGGTGATCGGCGAACGCGCCATCGACACGCTGCTGGGCTGCACACTGGCGCTGGTGTGCAGCTACATCCTGCCCTGGTGGGAAGCGCGCTACCTCAAGCCGCTGGCCGCGGCCGCCACCCGCGCCAACCGCGAATACCTGATGGCCGGCCTGCGCTACGTCGAAGCCATGCAGGCCCACGGCGCGCCGGTCGGGGCCAGCGCCGACGAGATTCCCGCGGTGACCGACGCCGACCTGGCCTGGCGGCTGGCGCGCAAGAACGTGCATATCGCATTCAGCAATTTCGCCGAAGCCTTCTACCGCATGATGAGCGAGCCGAAATCGCACCAGGTCAGCGTGCCCGAGCTGAACAACCTGCTGATCCAGAACCACGTGCTGGCCTCGCAGATCACCGCGGCCATCCCGATCCTGGCTGCCCTGCCCGCCACGCCCGAGGCCGTGCAGCAAGCGCTGACCGGCATGGTCGACCTGCTGGACGAAAATCGCGCCCAGCCGCCGGCCAACCTGCCTACCCAGTTCGACACCGCAGGCGAACAGGCGGCGCTGGTGTATCCGGTCAAGCAGATGTTGAAGGCGGCGCACATGATCCGCCAGGAACTGCAGGCCCTGGCCGACCCGCAGCATGCGCCGCCGGTGGCGGCGCCGGCCTGAGGCCAGGAAACCCTCACCCATAAAAAACGCCGGCCCCCGCAAGAGGCCGGCGTTTCTGCTTGGGCTCGCGCCGCTCAGACCTTGCGGCGGAACACCAGCTTGTCTTCAGTGGACGCCGAGGCATCGAACTTGTAGCCTTCCAGGTCGAAGCCGTGCAGGCCTTCGGGCTTGGCAGCCTTGTGCTGGATCGCGTAGCGCGCCATCAGGCCGCGTGCCCGCTTGGCATGGAAGCTGATGATCTTCCAGGCGCCGTTCTTCCAGTCCTGGAACACGCACTGCACCACCCGCGCCTTGAGCGCCTTCAGGTCGACCGACTTGAAGTATTCCTCGGACGCCAGGTTGACGATCACCGGGGCCTTCTGGCCGGCCTGGCGCTCGTTCAGGTAGTCAGCAATGCCGCTGCCCCAGTACTCGTACAGGTTCTTGCCCTTGGGCGTTTCCAGCCGCGTGCCCATTTCCAGGCGGTACGGCTGCATCAGGTCCAGCGGACGCAGCACGCCGTACAGGCCGCTCAGGATGGCCACGTGCTCTTGCGCCCAGTCCAGCTGCTTGGCCGACAAGGTCGAGGCATCCAGCCCTTCGTAGACATCGCCATTGAAGGCCAGCACGGCCTGGCGTGAATTGGCCTGCGTGAACGTGCGCTTCCAGTGCGCATAGCGCTGCACGTTCAGTTCGGACAGGGCCGGACTCAGGCTCATCAGGTCGGAAATATCGTCGGCGCTCTTGGTCTTGAGCACCTTGATCAGGCCGGCGGCCTGGTCCACGAACAACGGCTGGGTATGGGTCTCGACGTGCACGGGCGAGTCATAGTCCAGCTTCTTGGCGGGGGAAAGCAAAAACAGCATTCGGGTTCCTTTATCAGCGCGCCGTCCAGCCGCCATCGACGGAAACGGTCGTACCAGTGATTTGCGCGGCGGCGTCGGACGCCAGGAAAACGGCCGTACCGCCCAATTGCTCGGGCGTGACGAACTGCAGCGACGGCTGCTTTTCGCTGAGCAGTTCTCGGGCGGCGGTTTCCTGGTCGACGCCGTTCTTTTCGGCCAGCGCCGAAATCTGCTTTTCAACCAGGGGCGTGCGCACCCAGCCCGGGCAGATGGCGTTGGCGGTAATGCCCTGGCCGGCCGTTTCCAGGGCCGTCACCTTGGTGAAACCCACCACGCCGTGCTTGGCGGCCACGTACGCCGACTTGTTGGCCGAGGCCACCAGGCCATGCGCCGACGCGATGTTGATGATGCGGCCGAAGCCTTGCTTTTTCATGTGCGGCAGCGCGGCGGCGGTGCCGTGGAACACGGCCGACAGGTTCAGCGCCAGGATCGCGTCCCACTTGTCGGCGGGAAAATCCTCGATCAGTGCGGTGTGCTGGATGCCGGCATTGTTCACCAGGATGTCGATGCGGCCGGCCTGGCGCACGGCGTTGTCGATCAGGCCGCGCACGGCGTCGCCCTTGGACAGGTCGGCGCCGTCGTACCACACCTTGACGCCATGCCGGGCCGCCAGGTCGGCGCGCAGCTTGTCGATATCGGCGGCGTCGCCGAAGCCGTTCAGGACGATATCGGCGCCCTGCTGGGCCAGGGCCGTGGCGATACCCAGGCCGATCCCGCTGGTGGAACCGGTGACGACTGCGACTTTTCCTTTGAGCATAGATATTCTCCTGTGGCGGGGCGCGGAATGCGGGCGTCGGCCGAAACGCGCCGGCCGGCGCCGCGGACGAAACACGGGCTGAAAAAACAGCGTCAAGTGTAGCTGCCCGGCAAGGCGCCAATCATGCCATGCCCCCACGGGCGGCGGGGTCAAGCAGAGGGCTTGCCGGACCTGGGATCAGACCGTTGCACGTCCAGCTCGGCCGGCGGCCGATCAGTCCCGGCCGACAGCCGGTCGGCGTTGGCGGATGGTGCGCCGGGTTCGGAAGCTGGCGCAGGCTCGGCCACCGGCAGGTCGGCCATGCCCCCCAGCCGTTCTGGCAGCCGTTCGAGCAGCTTGATCAGGACAGGCACCACGCCCATCGATATCGCCACCACCACGGCCAGCACGTCGCGCTGGTCCAGGTCCATCAGATGGTTGCTCCAGGCCTCGTTGAAGATCGCGAAACTGAATTCACCGCCCTGCGCCAGCACCATGGCAAACAGCAGGCGGTGGTAGCGCGGCAAGCCCAGGAAGCGAGCGAAGCCGTACAACACGCCCGCCTTGACCAGCAGCAGCGCCGTCACGCCCGCCAGGATGAAGGCCCAGTGGTCCGCCACGACATGCAGGTTCACCGACATGCCGATCGCCACGAAGAAGAGCCCCAGCAGCAGGCCCTTGAACGGATCAATGGCCCGTTCCAGTTCATCGCGGTAGCGCGATTCGGCCATCAGGACGCCGACCAGGAACCCGCCCAGGCCGGCCGACAGCCCCGCATAGTTGAACAGCTGGGCCGTGCCGATCACCATCAGCAGCGCCGCCGCCGTGAACAGTTCGTTCACCTGGGCCTTGGCGGCCCACCCCAACAGGCGCAAGCGGTAGGCCACGGCGACCACCGCCACCGCGATCAGGGCTTCCTTGAAGGAAGGCTCGGATGCGCTGCCCGCCCCCAGCAGGCCGGCCGCGACCAGCATGGGAATTGCCGCCATATCCTGGAACAACAACACGCCAAGCGCCGACCGGCCCATCGGCGTGCGCGTCAGGCCACGCTCGTCCAGCAAGCGCAGGGCCACGGCGGTCGACGATAAGGCCAGCGACAGTCCGCAGAGCACCGCGGCCTGCCACGCCATGCCCGCCAGGTGGCGCAGCGCCGCGCCGAATACCAGCCCCAGCAGCAGGCCGCACACCAGCATCTGCAGCGATCCCAGCGCGAAGACCTCGCGGCGCATGGCCCATAGCCGCTTGGGCGCCAGTTCCAGACCGATGATGAACAGCATCATCACCACGCCCCACTGCGACACATTGACCATGTCGCTCACGTCGGTCACCAGCTTCAGGCACGACGGCCCCACCAGCACCCCGGCCAGCAGATAGCCTGGGATGGCGCCCAGTCCCAGCCGCTGGGTCAAGGGAACGCACAGGACAGCGGCGAGCAACAAGATGAGGATCAGGTTCATCGGGGCCAGGCGACGGGGACGAGACAGTCCGATTCTGCGCAAAGAATACCCGCCGCGAAAGCCGATGAAACCCCCTGTAGCCGACGAAACCGAGGGGCTTTACACAAATTATTTTTTTGCTGTAGAATTGCGGGCTTCGCTGCTCCGACAACGCAGATTCTTCCGACCAGGGATCTGATTGTGAAAGGAAAGGCGCCGGTGGTCTCACCCCCCATCTGCGCAAGACCAGACGCCGTTACGGAATCCAGCCACGGAGAGGTGGCAGAGTGGTCGAATGTACCTGACTCGAAATCAGGCGTACGGTATCCCCGTACCGTGGGTTCGAATCCCACCCTCTCCGCCAGTATTTCAAAAAGGCCAATCCCTCGGGATTGGCCTTTTTCTTTCTCAGCCCAACGCCCGCAGACGCTGGACAGACTCAGTACGCGGCGATTCGCAGCGCGGGGCCCGACGGATGGTCGGTCGTCCCCGTGGATGCCAGGGCCTGCCGACCCGCCACCTGGCTGCCGTCCGGCAGCTTGAACGCGCTGACCGCCCGGGTGAGTTCCGCAGCCTGGTCCTGCATCGAACCCGCCGCCGCAGCAGCCTCTTCCACCAGCGCCGCGTTCTGTTGCGTCACCTCGTCCATTTGCGATACGGCGCGGTTGACCTGCTCGATGCCGTCGGCCTGCTCGGCTGACGCCGCGGCGATCTCGCCCATGATGTCGGTCACACGCTGCACCGAACTGACGATTTCCTGCATCGTCGCGCCCGCGCGCTCCGCGCTGCCCGAGCCCTGGTGGATCTTCGAAACCGTGTCCTCGATCAGGACCTTGATTTCCTTGGCTGCCTGCGCGCTGCGCTGCGCCAGGGTGCGCACCTCGGCCGCGACCACGGCGAAGCCCTTGCCTTGCTCGCCGGCCCGCGCCGCTTCCACGGCGGCGTTCAAGGCCAGGATGTTGGTCTGGAAGGCAATGCCATCGATCACGGACACGATATCGGCGATCTTGACCGAGCTGGCCGAAATCGCGCTCATCGTGCTGACCACTTCGGATACGGTGGCGCCGCCCCGGGATGCGGTGTCCGAAGCCGCCGCGGCAAGCTGGTTCGCCTGTTTGGCGCTATCGGCATTCTGCTTGACGGTGGAAGACAGCTCTTCCATGGACGCGGCGGTCTCTTCCAACGATGCGGCCTGCTGCTCGGTACGGGACGACAGATCGGTATTGCCGGCCGCGATCTCGCCCGACGCGGACGCAATGCTGTCCACGCCCGTGCGGATTCTGGCGACGGTGCCAACCAGGGTGGCGTTCATGGATTGCAGCGCCTGCATCAATTGGCCGATCTCGTCGCGGGAGGTCACGCTGATGGCGCTGGTCAGATCGTTGGCGGCCACGGTGCGCGCCACGCGCACGGCCTGCGACAGCGGCCGGGTGATGCCGCGCGTCAACAGCACGGCCAGCAGCAGGCCGCTGACGACTGCGATGGAACCGATGGCGATCATCCAGAAATTGGCCGCGCCATAGGCCTTCTCGATTTCGGCGCCTTGCGCGTCGATATCGGCACGCTGCAGATTGGACAACTTCGTGATCTGGTCGATGAACTGGCGCGTGGCCGGCAGGAATTCCTGCGTGAATATCTTGTTGGCGGCCTCTACATTGCCTTCCTGCTTGGCCTTGAAGATACCATCGCGCGTACGCAGATATTCCGCTCGCGACTTGCCGATGCCTTCCCAGAGCTGCCGCTCTTCGGGGCTTTCGATCATCGGCTCGATCTTTTGCTGCAACGCCGAAGAATTTCGCGTGGACGTGGCGGCTTCTTCCGTAAAGAAGCCGGCCAGGCTGGCATCCGCACTCTTGGCGATTGCGGTGGTGCGTGTGACGCCGGTCTGGATATTGCGGGCCCAGTCGCTGATCAGGCGCTCTTTGATCAGGGACCGCTGCGTCACGGTCTCGACCGATGCATTGATATTGGCCAGGCTGACCAGTCCCACGATGCACATCGTGATGATCATGGCCAGCAAGATGGCAAATCCACCCGCCAGGCGGGTTCCAAGCTTCAAGTTGTTCATACTGCCTCCAGCTACCACCCGGGCAGGATTGAAGGCGTGTTCCGGCGGTTGTAGTGACCTCGCATGAAACTGCGCTGCCAATGTCGACCAGATGCCCGCAAGCCCTGGATGGTCCGCCCCTAAATATTAGTCATCATGCATCAAGGAAAATGCCGCCGGAGAGTTCGAATTCGAGGGTTCTCGCGAGGGTCCCGATGATGCTAGCAGTCCGGAATTCGCCGACATCCGGCGAAATGCAGACCTATTTGACGGAAGTTCCCCTGTTTGACTCGCCCGCCCCGGCTGGCGAGCGTCTATCTTGCCTCCGCCGGTATCCCTGCGCGTTGACGACGCGCAAAAAAGGCGGCCTGACAGGCCGCCTCGCTGATCGACGCCGCGCTCCCCTCAACCTTCGGCGACGATCTTCGCGTCCTGGATGGTCTTGGCGTATTTACGCTGCTCGTCGCGCATGAAATCGGCAAAGCGCTGCACGCTGCCGCCGCCGTCCTCGGCCCCCACCTGCGCCAGTTTCTCTTGCACGTCGGCCATGGCCAGCACCCGGTCGATGTCCTGGTTCATCCGCTGGACCATGGAGGCGGGCATCCTGGCCGGGCCGACCATGCCGAACCAGATGCTGGCCTCGAACCCGGGATAGCCTTGCTCGGCCACCGTGGGCACGTTGGCCTGGCTCCTGGAGCGCTGCTGCAAGGTCTGCGCCAGCGCAATCACCTTGCCCGACTGGATCAGCGGCGTGGCGGTCGTCATGCCTTCGAAGCAATACTGCACATGGCCGCCCATCAGGTCGTTCATCAGCGGCGCCGACCCCTTGTAGGGCACGTGCAGCACGTCGATATTGGCCCGGGCCTTGAAGATTTCCAGCGCCAGGTGCTGGGCCGAGCCGCTGCCCGCGGATCCGAAGATGATCTTGCCCGGCTGGGCGCGGCACAGCGCCACCAGGTCCGGCAGGGTCTTGGCGGGCTGGTCCGCGCCGCCGATCAGCAGCGTGGGCGTCTTGCCGACCAATGCAATGGGCGAGAAATCCCGCTCGGCCGAATAGCCCAGCTTGGGCTGCAGGCCCGGCGCGATGCCGTGGCTGTTCACGTGGGCCATCAGCAACGTGTTACCGTCGCCCTGCTGGCGCGCCACCTGCTCGGCCGCGATGATGCCGGCCGCGCCCGCGCGGTTTTCGACGATCACCGGAATGCCCCACATCACGCCCAGTTTCTGGCCCAGCAGGCGAGCCAGCACGTCCGTGCCGCCGCCTGCCGGAAACCCCACCACGATCTTGACCGGGCCGGGTGGCAAGTCCTGCGCCCGGGCCGACGGCAGGACGAGCGCCGCCCCCAGCGCCGCGGCGCCGGTAATGAAATGCCTGCGTTGCATGCTTGTCTCCTCGCGCGCCGGGTTCATGCCCGGCGACTGTTTAAGTAAGCCTTGCTGGCTGTCCGCCAGGCCAGCCGCGATGCGGCCTGCCTGGCGGGCGGCTTGTCCTGCCGAGTGATTCAGACCACGGGCGCCGCCAGGCGCTGCGCCAACTGCGCCGCCTGCGCCTCGGTGAGCTCCACCAGCGGCGGACGGACCGTCGCCCACACCGGGTCGTTGCGCCGCTGCGCGATGGCGGCTTTCATGGCCGGAATCATCGGATACGACTGGAAGATGGCACGGGTTTCGTTCAACGCGCGCTGCCGGTCTTCGGCGCCCGCTTCTTGCCACGAACGGTACAGCGCCACGATGGGGCCGGCGTTGACGTTACCCGTGGCCGTGATGCAGCCTGCGCCGCCGGCCCGCATCGTCTCCAGCAGCACGGTTTCGGTACCCGCGAACACATCGAAGCCACGCGGCTGGAAGTCGCGCAACATGGCCTGGGTGTTGGCCCAATCGCCCGAACTGTCCTTGATGCCGGCGATGATGCCGGGAAATTCGCCCAGCAGCCGGTCGATCAGCCCCAGGCTGATAGGCACGCCCGACACCGGGGGGATGTGATACAGGTAGATGCGCAGGCGCTCGTCGGCCACCCGTTCGATCACGTGCGCAAAGGCGCGGAACAGGCCTTCGTCGCTGACCCCCTTGTAGTAGAAAGGCGGCAGCATCAGCACCCCGCCGCAACCGGCATTGACCGCATGGCGGGTCAGTTCCACCGCATCGGGCAGCGCACACGCGCCGGTGCCCGGCATCATGCGCGCAGCCGGCAGCCCCGCATCCAGCAAGGCGTCCAGCAGGTGGCGCTTTTCGGCCACGCTGAGCGAATTTGCCTCGGAATTGGTGCCGAAGATCGCCAGCCCCGCGCCCTGCTCCAGCAGCGCGCGGCAGTGCCCGACAAAGCGCGGCGCGCTGGGCGACAGGTCCGCGTTGAACGGCGTCAGGACCGGGGAATACACGCCTTGCGGCCGGTCAGCGGCTTGGGTGCTCATGGATGCTCTCCTCGTCAGCGGCCGATGCGGGTCCACTTGCCGTAACGCTCGACCATGCGTTCGTCGAAACCGAATCCCAGGCCGGGCTCCTGGTGCAGCACCACGCGGCCTTCCTTGTGGGTCAGTTGACGGTCCACCAGCTTGCGGAAATTCAGGACCTGGTCGTCCCAGAAAAACTCAACATAGCGCGCATTGGGCGTGGCGGCCACCAGCGGCGCGTGCACGTCGTGGAACCAGTGCGGGCACACTACCACGCCATAGCTGGCGGCGGTGGCGGCGATGCGCTTCCATTCGGTAATGCCACCGCAGACGGCCGCGTCGGTCTGCAGGATGCCCGCCGCGCCCTTGTCCAGCAGTTCCTTGTGGTACCAGCGGCCGTAGCCGATCTCGGCCGTGGCGATGGGCAGGTGCGTCAGGCGCGCCAGCTTGGCATGGCTGTCGATATCGTCGGGGCCGAACGGCTCTTCGATGAAATAGGGCTCGTACTGCTCGAAACGGCGGATGTACTGCATGGCCTGGGTCACGTCCTGCCAGGCGTTATTGCAGTCCATCATCAATTCCACGTCCGGCCCCACGGCCTCGCGCGCCGCCTTCAGGCGCGCTTCTTCTTCGCGCGGCGACAGGCGGCCCGTCTTCATCTTGACGGCCTTGAAGCCCTTGGCAACGTAGCTGGCCATTTCCTCGCCCAGGTGCTGGGGCGTCTTGCCGTCCAGGTAGTAGCCGCCACTGGCGTAGGCCGGCACCGTTTCCAGTTCCATTGCGCCCAGGAACTTGTGCAACGGCAGGCCCGCGCTCTTGGCGTTCAGGTCCCACAGGGCGATGTCCAGCGCGCTCAGCGCGCGCATCACCGTGCCCTGGCGTCCTTGCAGCAGCGCTTCCTGGTACATGGCCTGCCACAGGCCTTCCACGGCGTGCGAGTCACGGCCCAGCAATACCGGCGCCAACAGGCTCTGTACCGCCGCTTCGAAGATCGCACCGCCGGCACTGCCCACATAGCAAAAGCCGATGCCTTCCACGCCATCGGCGCTGCGGACCTTGACCAGGCCGTAGTGGCGGGTGGAAACAGTGCGGTTCGAAAACGAAGTGACCTTGTCCAAGGGCACCGCGGCGGCGCAAACGTCGATGGATTCAATGATGGGCACGGCTGGCTCCTGATAAGGGAATAGTGCGGGTTACGGCACCGGCGCGCTTTGCGCCGGCGCAACGCTGAACTGCATTCTTGCCCTCGACAAAGAAACAAACAATTATCTTGAACCATCTTTAGAATATGAAAAAAACATCTTCTTAGAGCGCCTGCCCATGGATTCGAGATTCCTGCAGACCTATGTACATGTGGTGGAACTGGGTTCCATCGCGCAGGCAGCCCGCCACCAGGGGCTGACGCCCGCCACCGTGCAGCAGCGGCTGCGCGCGCTGGAAGCCGACATGGGCAGTGCGCTCATCGCGCGCTCGGGCCGCACCGTCAAGCCCACCGCGGCCGGCACCCGCATCCTGGAACGGGCCCGCAACGTGCTGCGCGATCTGCGCGACCTGCGCTCGGCCGCCACCGAATCCGACCTGCCCGCCGGCCCGCTGCGCCTGGGCGCCACCCCCACCGCGTTGACCGGCATCATGCCGCCGATGCTGCGCACCTGGGCGGCGCGCCATCCGCAAATCGAGATCTATATCGAACCGGCGCCCACCACCCTGCTGTATGGCAAGGTGCTGGCCGGTGAACTGGATGGCGCGCTGCTGGTGCATCCGATGTTCACCTTGCCGAAATCCTGCGTCTGGCGCGACTTGCGGCGCGAGCCGCTGGTGCTGGTGACACCGGTGGACATGGTGGTGGATGACCCGCTGGCCGTGATCGCGCGAGAGCCCTACATCCGCTACGACCGCAGCGTGGTGGGCGGCCGCATGGCGGACGACTACCTGCGTGCCCGCAACCTGCATCCGCAGGTACGGTTCGAGCTGGACGGCATCGATTCCATCGCCAAGCTGGTATCGGAAGGATTGGGCGTGGCGCTATTGCCCGACTGGGCCACCACGGGTACTTCGACCGCGCCTGTCATGCGCTGGCCGCTGCCCGCCCCCTGCCCCACGCGCACGGTGGGTGCGATCTGGCCGCGCTCGGGCGTGCGGTCGGAACTGATGCGGGCGTTCGTGGAATTGGCGGAACGCTAGACCGCCCAGTCGCCCTGCAATTGGCCGTCCCGCGCCACAACCTGGCCGCCCGACACCACCAGGCGGCGCGGCGCGCGTTGCGCCACGGCCTCGGCAATACCGCTGGTCTGCACCAGCACCAGGTCGGCCCGGGCGCCCGGCATCAGGCCGTAATCGGCGAAGCCACAGGCGCGGGCCGCACTGGCGCTGACGCATTCAAACGCCCATTGGACTTCGTCGTCACGGCGCAGGTCGTTGCGCAGGCCGATCATCATGGCGCGCGTCAGCATGTCGGGGCTGCCATAGGGCGTCCAGGTATCGCGAATGCCATCGTTGCCGCCAAAAATCGTCACGCCCGCCTCGCGACAGGCGCGCAGCGCGGGCACCGGACGCGACGGCGGCGCCGTGGTCAGTACGGCCACGCCCAACGCAGCCATGCGTTTGAGCAGGCCGTCCAGGCGCTTGGCGTCGACGCCGCCCAGGCAGAAAGCGTGGCTGACGACCACCCGGCCGGCCAGCCCGAGCGCCTGCGTGCGATCCAGAATCAGGTCCAACGTGAAAGCGCCCAGATCGCCCGGCTCGTGCAGATGAATATCGACGGGTTTGCCGTGCTTGTCGGCCAGGCCGAACAATACGTCCAATGACTGCGCCGGATCGCGATCGATGGCGGACGGGTCCAGGCCCCCCAGCACGTCGGCGCCTCGCGCCAACGCCTCGTCCAGCAACGCCGCGGTGCCGGGCCGGACCAGCAGGCCCGACTGCGGAAACGCAACGGTCTGGATTTCCACCCGTCCGGCGAGCGCCTCGCGGGTCTGGTGCACCCCGTCCAGATGACGCAGCCCCGCATCGGTATCGACGTCGACGTGGCTGCGGATGCGGGTGGTGCCTTCGCGCAGGAACGCCAGTGCCAGGGCCCGCGAATGCGTGGCCGCGTCGTGACCGCTGGCGGCGCGCCAGGCGCGCTCGTTGTCGATGCGGTCCGTCAGGGCCGGCCCCACCTGGTTCACGTACCAGGGCGACTCCCAGGTGGTCTTGTCCAGATGGGTATGCCCTTCCACCAGCCCGGGCAGCAGCAGCGCGCCGCCACCAGCTTCCCGTGGCACGCCAGCGGGCGCTTGCAGGTTGGGGCCAATGCGTTCGATACGGCCGCGGCTGACCAGCACGTCGGCCGCGGTGCCGTCAGGCAGGCGAACGTTGTTCAATAACAGGTCGGTCATGGAAGCGTCCTTGACGCGCGGTGCAGCCGACGCGCGGCGCCAGGGCCGCGCCGGCTCAGGCTTGCAGCGGCGGTTCGATCCAGAAGAAACGCTGCCCCTGGCGAATCATGTCGGCCACGCCTTCGGCGCCGAGGCGATAGTCGGTGCCCATGAGCGTGGCGCCGCCGTCTTCATGGATATGGATGACGGCCAGCGGGTCGGAGGCCATGGTGTACCAGTAGTAACCGGGCTTGAGATCGTGCAGGTCTGTGTTCATGGTTCGAGTATACAAACAACCTTCGGGCGTATTCAAAAAGACACACAATTAACCCTTTGCCTGACATGGCGTCGACGACGCGTCATACTGTTCGTGCGAGGCTTTGTAAAGTCCGCCATGTTGGCACGCGTCGACTCGGCCGCAGCATCATTAGCGCGCAAGCGTTGATCGTGAGGGGAACAGCGAGCGTATGAAAAGGCAGGCACTTCAATTCAGCGAGCCGCTAAAACAAGCCATCCTGGACGGCCACAAGGTGCAAACCCGCCGCATTGTCAAACCGCAGCCCACCAAGCCCACCACCGCCTGGTATGCGGATGCGTCCGATTCGGGTAAATGGGTCGCCATGGGACCCGCCAAAGAAGGCTCGACCGAGTTGCGCAAGACCTCTGCCTGGGTCACTTGCCCCTACGGCAAGTCGGGTGACAGCATCGTTCTCGAAGACGAAACCGGCAAGCCTTTCGCAACGGCTGTCATCGTCGGAGTGCGCATCCAGCGCCTGCAAAAGTTGTCGGACGCGGATGCCCGCGCCGAGGGCACGAAAGCACTGTATCAATCCTCCGCCCTGCTGCCGGGCGTGCCATTGCAAACAGCGTTTGCCTTGACCTGGTGCGAGCGCTACGGTGCCCACGCCTGGGCAGCCAACCCCTGGGTGTGGGTGGTCGAATTCCGTTGCCAGCAACCGAGCGACGCCTGAGGCCTGGCCTGACGCAGGCGTACCGCTGTTGTCAGCATGGGAATCGGCGCTGCCTGATGGTGACTACCTGTAACCCTGTTCCCGCCGTCACGGGCACACGACCGTATTTCAGTCGATTTCAAGCGCGGGTTTACCAGAGCGAGGCCCATCTGCGGCAACGCAGCAAAGTGCAACGCACGCGCTGCCCACCCGTAGCGGATTGTCGCTATTGACGCAGGCCGACTTACCCACGCAGAACCGAAAAGACCGAAAATGGTCTCAACGAATACTTAACTTTGCTGCGTCACGCAGTGGGCAGGTGCAACATGAAAAAATGGCTAATCGCAGGTGTGGGTGCAGCGGGTCTGCTGATCTCCAGCGTCGCATTGGCTCGCGTGGACGTCGGAATCTCCATCGGCGTACCCGGGGTGGTATACCCGGCCCCGGTGTATGTGGCTCCGGCGCCAGTCTATGTTGCACCCGCGCCGGTCTACGCGCCGCCGCCCCCGGTCTACTACCGTCCGGCGCCCGTCTACGTCGCGCCGCCGGTGGTCTACCCGGCCCCGGTGTACATCCGCGGCGGCGGCTACTGGCGCGGCCACGGCCATGGCTATTACCGCGGCCCCGGCCCGGGCTATTACCACGGTCGCGGCGACTGGCGCCGTTGATACCTCGCCGGCCATCCGCGCCGGCGTCCCCCAAAACAAAGGCCACTCTTGCGAGTGGCCGTTTTTCCTGCGGGACAATTTCCGGTGCCCCGCAAAAAGCGTATCAGACCACAAGGGCCTGAGAGAAGCGTGTCAGACCGCGGGGGCCTGAGCGGGTTTGCCTGCCGAGACGACAGGCGGATGCTGCGGCACCGGGACGGGCTTGCCATCAGCCCACCGCGGCGATTCCTGAACAAGATCGATCCAGCGACGCGGCGCACTCGACGCCCGCCACCAGCCATTATGCGGACGCATGAGCAAACTCCGGTTCACCGTTGAAACGCACACCATTGATTTCTTCAAACAATTGCCGGCTTTCCTGTTCTGCTTCGTGCAAGCTTGCGAACGGCGCCTGTCCGGGCACAGTCCAGCATTTTTCCGGTGCGGTTCCGCCTACCCGGCGAGTCCATATCTGCACGCGGAAACCCTGTTCGTCATCCTGAGCCACAGAGCATCTCACACGAAAATCTCCAATCATTCTTGAAGTCATGGACAACTCCTTGTTATATAAGTGAATGAAGCGTGTAGAACGCATGCGTATTGTGCCGTAACTATCCGGCCCTTATATTGAAAATACACAATTGCTCACATCAAAATCAAGCACTCACGCGTTCAGCATAATCTCCCAACACGACAGATTTATGTCGCCATCATAAGCAGGCTGGATTATTCGCAGCATCCGTCGTGTGGCGGATGGCGCCCGCGGGGAAGACGCGACAACGGCTGTCGAGAATAAAAAACGGAGCGCGAAGGCTCCGTTTTCTTATTTCATCCGCTGCCGATCTCAGGGCTTGAGCACCGTCAGGCCGCCCATATAGGGCTGCAAGGCTTGCGGAATCAGGACGCTGCCGTCGGCTTGCTGGTGGTTTTCGAGCACGGCCACCAGCGCGCGGCCCACGGCCAGGCCGGAACCATTCAAGGTGTGCACGTATTCCGGCTTGCCCTGGGCATTGCGGAAACGGGCCTGCATGCGCCGCGCCTGGAAGGTTTCGCAGTTGGATACCGACGAGATCTCGCGCCAGGTGTTTTGCGCCGGCAGCCAGACTTCCAGGTCGTACGTCTTGGCCGAGCCGAAACCCATGTCGCCCGTGCACAGCAGCACCACGCGGTACGGCAGGCCCAGCAGCTGCAATACGCGTTCGGCGTGGCCAACCATGTCTTCGAGCGCGGCGTAGGACTGGTCCGGTTGCGTGATCTGGACCATTTCGACCTTGTCGAACTGGTGCTGGCGGATCATGCCGCGGGTGTCGCGACCGCCGCTGCCGGCTTCGGAACGGAAGCACGGCGTGTGGGCGGTAAGCTTGAGCGGCAGGTCGGCAGCGGCCTGGATGGTGTCGCGCGCCACGCTGGTCAGCGTGATTTCCGAGGTGGAGATCAGGTACTGGTCTTCGCGCACGAAGGGCTTGCCGTGCTCGTCGACCTTGGGATCGTCGTCGCCGCCGCCCTTGGACACGGCGAACATATCATCCTTGAACTTGGGCAATTGGCCCGTGCCGTAAAGCGTCGAGGCGTTGACGATGTACGGGGTATAGCACTCGGTATAACCGTGGGTACCGGTTTGCAGGTCCAGCATGAACTGCGACAGCGCGCGGTGCAGGCGGGCGATGGGGCCGCGCATGAACGAGAAGCGCGCACCGGACAGCTTGGCGGCCATGTCGAAATCCAGCCCCAGCGGTTCGCCGAGGGCCACGTGGTCGCGGGCTTCGAAGGGCAGCGGCTGCGGATTGCCGTCGGCGCCGGCCGCGGCAGGCAGCCAGCGGCGGACTTCGACGTTGTCGTCGGCCGATTCGCCCAGCGGCACGCTGGTGTGCGGCAGGTTGGGCACCGACATCAGCAGCTCGTTCAGCGGCTGCTGCAAGGAGGCCAGTTCTTCTTCCAGCTGCTTCAGGCGCTCGGGCACGGCTTGCGATTCCGCCATGACGGCGCTGGCGTCTTCGCCCTTGGCCTTGAGCTGACCGATCTGCTTGGCCAGCGCGTTGCGGCGGGCCTGCAGGGATTCGGTTTCGGTCTGGACAGCCTTGCGGCGAGATTCCAGCTCGTTGAACCGTTCCGTGTCGAAGGACACGCCACGGCTCTTGAGGCGGTCTACGACGGTTTGCAGGTCTTTGCGCAGCAGTATCGGGTCTAGCATAGTGGTGTCGGTGAGGTTGCGAGAAGCAACGGGCGGCGCCCGTTACCGTTTCTTGGCACGTTCTTCTGCGTCCAGCTGGCGCAGAAATGCCAACTTTTGCTGGATTTTAGCCTCCAGGCCGCGATCGGTCGGCCGATAGAAGGACGGATTGAGCCCATCGGGGAAATATTGCTCGGCCGCGGCGTAGCCATGGGGCTCGTCGTGGGCATAGCGGTAGGCCTTGCCGTGGCCCAACTGCTTCATGAGCTTGGTGGGCGCATTGCGCAGGTGGATGGGCACCGGCGCGCTGCCGTGCTCGGCCGCGAACTTGCGGGCCTGGTTGTAGGCGTTGTAGACGGCGTTGGACTTGGCCGCGCACGCCATGTAGACCACCGCCTGGGCCAGCGCCAGTTCGCCTTCGGGCGAGCCGAGCCGTTCATAGATGTCGGCACCGTTCACCGCCAGGTCGGTAGCGCGCGGGTCGGCCAGGCCGATGTCCTCGACCGCCATGCGCACCAACCGGCGCGACAGGTACTTCGGGTCGGCACCGCCGTCGATCATGCGGCAGAACCAGTACAGCGCAGCATCGGGGTTGGAACCGCGCACCGACTTGTGCAACGCGCTGATCTGGTCGTAGAAGGCATCGCCGCCCTTGTCGAAGCGCCGCAGGTTCTGCGACAGCGAGATCTCCAGCCACTCGGCATCGACCGTGTCGCGGCCGGCGGATTGGGCGGATTCGGCCACCACTTCCACGGCGCTGATGAGGCGGCGCGCGTCGCCGTCGGCCCAGGCCGCGAGTTGTTCGCGCGCGTCGGGCGCGATGTGGATCCTGGCGCCGTCTTCCAGCCCGTCGTTGAGCGCTTCGGCGGCGCGATCGACCAGTTGCTGCAGTTCTTCGGCGGTAAGCGACTGCAGCACGTAGACGCGGGCACGCGACAGCAACGCCGAATTGACCTCGAACGAGGGGTTTTCCGTGGTGGCGCCGATGAAGGTGAACAGACCGCTTTCGACGTAGGGCAGGAAGGCATCCTGCTGCGCCTTGTTGAAGCGGTGCACCTCGTCGACGAACAGGATGGTGCGACGGCCCTGGCCCTGGGCCACCTGGGCCACCGTGACCGCGTCCCGGATGTCCTTGACGCCGCCCAGTACGGCGGAAATGGCGATGAATTGGGCGTCGAAGCCGTCGGCCATCAGGCGCGCCAGCGTGGTCTTGCCCACGCCGGGCGGCCCCCAGAAGATCATGGAGTGCGGACGGCCGGATTCGAAGGCCACGCGCAGGGGCTTGTCGGGGCCCAGCAGGTGCGACTGGCCGACCACGTCGGCCAGCGAACGCGGGCGCAGGCGTTCGGCCAGGGGCACATAGGGCCGATGCGCAGGATCGGCCGCGAAGAGATCGTTGCTCATTGGCAGCAGATGGGGGAAGACGGCAAGGAAATCAAGCCAGTATTACACCATGCCGGACCGGTCGCCTGCGGCGGGTCGGGGGCCGGCCCTGCTGCCGATTTCAGCGCGGCTGTGCCCCTTGCGCCACCGCGCGGCCCGGCTTGCGGGCCGCGTCAGCCGTCAGGCCAGTTGCGGCGCCGCGAAACGGCGGTTGGCCAGCACCGGCAGCACCTTGCGGGCATGTGCCAGGCGTTCCGGGTCGATGTCGGCGAACACCAGGGCCGGGGCCTCGCCGGCCCGGGCCGTGACCACGCCCAGGGGATCCACCACCATGCTGCAGCCGATATTGCGTTCGCCGCATTCGCCGGTAGCGGCGACATAGCAGGTGTTTTCCAGCGCGCGGGCCGTGACCAGCACCTCCCAGTGTTTCTCCTTGAGCGGACCGCGCACCCAGGCCGCCGGCAGCACCAGCAGGTCGGCGCCATCCAGCGCCAGGCGGCGCGCCAGTTCGGGGAAACGCACGTCGTAGCAGGTCATCAGGCCGATTTTCAGGCCGCCGATCTGGAGCAGCGGCGGGATGTCGCTGCCGGGCGTGACGTTGGTGGATTCCTTCATGGTGAAGGCGTCGTACAGGTGCAATTTGCGGTACTGCGACACGATGCGGCCATCCTGGATCGTGACCAGGGTGTTCCAGACTCGGCCTTCGCCGGTGGGCACGTGCACGCACATCATGGTCGCCAGATCCGAACCCCGGCTGGCCTCGATCAGCCGCGTCATGAAGGGGCCGTCCAGCGGCTGCGCGGCTTTCAGGACGATCTGGGGATCGGTGATGTCGCGCGCCAGGATACCTTCGGGCAACACCAACAGACCGGCGCCGCCCTCGCGGGCGCGGCGCATGAGATCGACACAGACCTGGGCGTTTTCTTCCCAGACGCGGCTGACGGCGAACTGGCCCAAAGCGACTTTCAGCATGACTCTTCCTTGTGTGGGGCGGCGGGCGCGCTGGCCCGTGGATTCCGTGGCGGATTTCCTATTGTCGCGCCAACCGGCCAAACGCACCGCCTACGGGAAACTCCCAACTCCCGCTTGTAAATTCTTTTCACGATAATAAAAAAAAACGGATTTTCCGTAAATATTTTCCATAAGCAGGCGCCCACCATGACCCATTCCTCATCCCCCGCAGCCCCTCTGGACGTCAACGGCAAAGGCCTGGGCGCCTTTCCCGAGGCCTGTACCACCGCCGACGTGGCGGCGCTGAACTGGAACCTGCTGGCCGAAGACGTCAGCCTGCCCGTGGCAGTGCTGTACGAGGCCCGGGTGCGGCACAACCTGCAATGGATGCAGCGCTTCATGGAAGCGTATCGCGTCAAGCTGGCGCCGCACGGCAAGACCACCATGAGCCCGGCGCTGTTCAAGCGCCAGATCGACAACGGCGCCTGGGGCATCACGCTGGCGACCGCCCCGCAGGTGGTCGCCGCCTACCAGCACGGTATCCGCCGGGTGCTGATGGCCAACCAGCTGGTCGGGCGCGCCAATATGGCGCTGATCGCCAAGCTGCTGCGCGACCCCGCCTTCACCTTTTTCTGTATCGTCGATTCGGTCGCCAACGCCGCCCAGCTGGGCCGCTATTTCGGCGAACAGGGCCTGGTACTGCCCGTACTGATCGAGCTGGGCCCCACCGGCGGTCGCACCGGTGTGCGCGACGACGCGCAACTGCAGGCGGTGGTCGAGGAAATCGGCCGCTGGCCCGGCCTGGCCCTGGCCGGCATCGAAGTCTACGAAGGCGTGCTGCAGGAAGAGGCGGCCATCCGCGCGTTCCTGCGCCGCGCCACTGACGCGCTGCGCGGACTGGCCACGGCCGGCCGCTTGCGCAAGCACGGCCCGGCACTGATCTCGGGCGCCGGATCGGCCTGGTTCGACGTGGTGGCCGAGGAGTTCTCGCAGCTGGACATCGGCGCGCCGCTGGAAATCGTGCTGCGCCCGGGCTGCTACCTGTCGCACGACGTGGGCGTCTACCGCTCGGCCGCCGAACGCATCAACGCCCACAACCCCGTGGCCCACAAGATGGAGCCGGGCCTGCAGCCCGCGCTGCAAGTCTGGGCCTACGTGCAATCGCTGCCGGAACCGGGCCGCGCCATCGTGGCCATGGGCAAGCGCGACGCCGCCTTCGACGCCGGCCTGCCGACGCCGTCGGTGCACTACCGCCCCGGCCAGCAGGCGCCGCAAGCCGCACCCACGCACTGGAAACTGACCGCCATGATGGACCAGCACGCCTTCATGCAGATCGGCGAGGCGGACGACATCCAGGTCGGCGACATGATCGCCTTCGACATTTCCCACCCCTGCCTGACGTTCGACAAGTGGCGCCAGGTGCTGCTGGTGGACGAGCAGTACCGCGTCACCGACGTGGCCGAGACCTTCTTCTGACGCCCCCTGCCTGACGCCTTTGCGCCAGGCCCCGAGGGGGCATGAAAGAACTCGGGGAACCCGGCGCCTTTTCCGAATTACGCGACAACCTGTTTTTGACCCTCTGGAGAGAGAATCATGAACTTCCGTACCTCCCGGCGAGGCGGTGGGCTGAAGAGCCTGCTCGCGGCCGGCGCAATTGGCTTGACCGCATTGTCGACCCCCGCCCTCTGTGCCACGCCGGTCAAGGGAGGCACGATTTCCGTCGCCACCATCGGTGAGCCGCCGACGCTGGACCCGATGACCAGCACCGCCGACCTGGTGGGGATCCTGACCCAGCACTTCTTCGAAACGCTGTACACCTTCGACGCCAAGTGGAACCTGACCCCGCTGCTGGCCGACAAGATGCCCGACGTGACGCCGGACGGCCTGGTCTACACGATTGCCTTGCGCCAGGGCATCACGTTCCATGACGGTTCCAAGATGGATTCGTCGGACGTGCTGGCCTCGCTCAAGCGCTGGACCGAGACCGCCACCCGCGGCAAGATGGCCGCCAAGGTCATCGCCAACATCGAAGCGCCCGACGCCAACACGATCCGCATCACGCTCAAGCAGCCCTATGCGCCGCTGACCGCGCTGCTGGCGATGAACAACGCCGCCGCCGTGATCATGCCCAAGGGCAAGATCGCCCCGGTGCTGACCGAGATCGTCGGCACCGGCCCCTACCAGCTCAAGGCACGCGTGCCGGACCAGTACATCCAGCTGACGCGCTTCGAAGGCTACAAGCAGCGCGAAGGCGAGCCCGACGGCTATGGCGGCGCACGCAAGCAATACCTGGACGAAATCCGCTTCGTGCCGGTGGGCAACGCCAACACGCGTTCAGAAGCCGCCGCCGCAGGCCAGTTCGACTACGTCGACTCGCTGCCGGTCGAAGCGCTGGACAAACTCAAGGGCGGCCGTTCCGATCCGGTGATGCTCAAGCCGTTCGGCTGGCCCCGCCTGGTGCTCAACACCAAGCAAGGCATCATGTCCAACCTGGCGGTGCGCCAGGCCGTGCAGCTGGCGCTGAACGAAGAAGACATGCTGTACGCCGCCTTCGGCAACAAAGAGTTCTACAAGCTCAACGGCGACCTGTATCCGGAAGGCTACCCCTGGGCCACGTCGCTGGGCGGCAAGGTCTACAACAAGGCCGACACCGCCGCCGCCAAGAAGCTGCTGGACGGCGCCAACCTGCAAGACAAGAAGATCCGCATCCTGACCAGCCAGCAGTACGAGTTCCATTACAAGATGGCGCTGGTGGCCGCGGAATACCTGAAGGCCGCCGGCTTCACGGTGGACATGCAGGTGGTGGACTGGGCCACGCTGACCCAGCGCCGCCAGGACCCCGCAGTATGGGACATCTTCATTACCCATAGCGTGTTCCTGCCCGAGCCGGCCTTGATCGACTTCCCGTCCAAGGACGCGCCGGGCTGGTGGGACACGCCGCGCCGCGCACAGGTGATGGACGCCTTCAACCAGGCCCGCACCCAGGAAGAGCGCGTCAAGCGCTGGGCCGACGTGCAGCAGGCCGTGTACGACGAAATCCCCTTCGTGAAGGTGGGCGATTTCAACGCCCAGGCCGCGCGCTCGCCGTCGCTGCAAGGCGTCAAGCCCGCCCCGTGGCCGTACTTCTGGAACGCCTGGAAGTCGGCGAAGTAACAGCCGCCCCCGCCAGCCAGGCCCCGGGATGGGCCGACACCGGCCCATCCCGCCCGGCGCCTGCCGTCCGCGCACTGATCTTTAGGATTCCACTGTGTTGCGTTATCTCTTGAACCGGCTGATCGGGCTGGTGGCCGTGATGTTCATCGTCGCGACCATCGTGTTCGTGATCATCCGCGTCACGCCCGGCAACCCCGCGGCCGTGATGCTCGGGCCCCAGGCCAGCCAGGCGGACATCGCCGCGCTGGAACATCAACTGGGGCTGGACCGCCCCCTGCCCGTGCAGTACGTCTCGTGGCTGGGCAAGCTGGTGCAGGGCGACCTGGGCCAGTCCATCTTCATGAACAAGCCGGTGCTGTCGGCGCTGGCCGATCGCGCAGAGCCGACCCTGCTGCTGACGCTGATGTCACTGCTGATCGCCACCGCGATCGCATTGCCGGTGGGCATCTTGTCGGCGGTCAAGCGCGGCACCACGCTGGATCAGTCGGTGCTGTCGTTCTCGATGTTCACGTCCAGCGTGCCCAGTTTCTGGCTGGGCCTGCTGCTGATGCAGCTGTTCTCGGTGAAGCTGGGCTGGCTGCCGGTGTCCGGCTATGGCGGCCCCGATGCCTCGCTGGCAACCCGCGTGTCGCACCTGATCCTGCCTGCCGTGGTGCTGGGCCTGGTGAATTCCGCGCTGATCACCCGCTTCATCCGCGCCAGCATGCTGGACGTGCTGCGCGACGACTACGTGCGCACCGCCCGAGCCAAGGGCCTGCCGGAAAGCAAGGTCATCCTGAAGCACGCCGTGCGCAATGCGCTGATCCCGATCCTGACAGTGCTGGGCTTGACGACCGCCCTGCTGATCAGCGGCGCCGTGGTGACGGAAACCGTGTTCGGCCTGCCTGGCGTAGGCAGCCTGGTGGTGTCGGCCGTGCTGCGCCGCGACTACCCCGTCATCCAGGGCGCGCTGCTGATCATTGCGGCGATCTACGTCCTGATCAATCTGTTCATCGACCTGCTCTACCTGCTGGTCGACCCCCGGGTGCGTTACTAATATGGCCATCGCAACTTCCCCAACTTCCGGCGTCGACCGCTGGCAGGTCTTGCGCCTGCTGGTGGCGCGCAAGACGGTGCTGATCAGCCTGATCGTCATCGTCGTGCTGGTGGCCGCCGCGCTGCTGGCCCCCTGGGTCAGCCCGTTCGATCCCTACAAGCTGTCGATCATGAACCGGCTCAAGGCGCCCAGCGCCACCCACTGGTTCGGCACCGACGACTTCGGCCGCGACGTGTTCAGCCGCGTCATCCACGGCGGCCGCCTGTCGCTGATGGTGGGCTTCTCGGTGGTGATCCTGTCCAGCGTGCTGGGCATTGCCCTGGGCCTGATCGCGGGCTTTTTCCGGTCGGCCGACAAGTTCGTATCGCGCCTGATCGACGCCATGATGGCGTTTCCCGACATCCTGCTGGCCATCTCGCTGGTGGCCGCGCTGGGCCCGTCGCTGGTGAACGTGGTGATCGCGCTGGGCATCGTGTACACGCCGCGCCTGGCCCGCATCGTGCGTGCCTCGACGCTGGTGATCCGCGAACTGCCGTTCGTGGAGGCCGCCCGCGCGCTGGGCGTCAGCACCTGGCGCATCGTCACGGTGCACGTGCTGCGCAACCTGCTGTCGCCCATCCTGGTGCAGGGCACCTTCATCTTCGCCTACGCGATCCTGGCCGAAGCCGGCCTGTCGTTCCTGGGCGTGGGCGTTTCGCCCGACATTCCCACCTGGGGCACCATGATCAACGCCGGCCAACAGTACATGGGTTCGGCCGACTGGATCATGATCTTCCCCGGCATCGCCATTGTCCTGTCCGTGCTGTCGCTGCAATTGGTCGGCGACGGACTTCGCGACGTCCTCGATCCGCGCCTGCGCAAGGAGCTGTAATCATGACCGCAAGCACCCGAGACGTCGTGCTGTCGGTGGAAGGCCTGAAAACCTGGTTCCACAGCCGCGACGGCATCGCCAAATCGGTCGATGGCGTCACCTTCGACCTGGCCCGTGGCGAAACGCTGGCCATCGTCGGCGAATCCGGCTCCGGCAAGTCCGTGACCAGCCTGTCGATCATGGGCCTCTTGCCCAAGCCGGCGGGCCGCATCGAAGCGGGCAAGATCCGCTTTCGCGACCGCCGCGGACAAGAGCACGACCTGGCCCAGGCATCGGCCTCGACCTTGCGCCGCATCCGCGGCGCCGAGATCGCGATGATCTTCCAGGAACCCATGACCAGCCTGAATCCGCTGTACACGGTGGGCGACCAGATCGCCGAGGCCGTGCTGCAGCACGAAGGCGGCTCGCACGCGGCGGCCATGAAACGCGCCCGCGAGATGCTGGACCGCGTCGAGATTCCGGCGGCCGACCTCCGCGTGAACGAGTATCCGCACCAGATGTCGGGCGGCATGCGCCAACGCGTCATGATCGCGCTGGCGCTGGCTTGCAACCCGGCCGTGCTGATCGCGGACGAACCCACCACCGCGCTGGACGTCACGGTGCAGGCGCAGATCCTGGACCTGCTGCGCCGGCTGCAGGCCGAGATGAACATGAGCATCCTGTTCATCACGCACAACCTGGGCGTGGTGGCCGAGATCGCGCATCGCGTGGCCGTCATGTACGCCGGCCGCGTGGTCGAGGACGCCGGGGTCTACGACCTGTTCGAAAAGCCTACCCATCCCTATACCCGCGGCCTGCTCTCGTGCCTGCCGACCGCGGCGCTCCTGGCCTCGGGCGAGCGCCTGCGTGCCATTCCGGGCAACGTGCCCAGCGTGCTGTCGCTGCCCGCCGGCTGTACGTTCGCGCCGCGCTGCGAGCTGGCCGACGACAATTGCCTGCGCGCCGTGCCCGACCTGGTGACGGTGCAGGACCAGCACCGCGCCCGCTGCATCAAGGTGACTCCGCTATGACCGCAAGCCCCCAGCCCATCCGCGCTGCCGACCCGCTGGTGCGCATCGAGGACCTGAAGGTTCATTTCCCTACGTCGCAAGCCCGCAACGCCCCGGTGGTGCGCGCCGTGGACGGCGTCAGCTTCGACGTGCCGCGCAACACCATCGTCGGCCTCGTGGGTGAATCCGGTTCCGGCAAGACCACCACGGGCCGTGCCCTGCTGCGCCTGTTCGCCCCCACCGCCGGCCGCCTGCTGTTCGACGGCCAGGACATCACGAACCTGACCGAAAAGCAGATGCTGCCCTGGCGCCGCCGCATGCAGATCGTGTTCCAGGACCCCTACGCCAGCCTGAACCCGCGCATGACGGTGGCCGAGATCCTGGGCGAAGCGCTGGATACCCACCGCCTGGCCCAGACGCGGCGCGATGCGCGCATCGGCGAATTGCTCGAGCGCGTCGGCCTGAACGCCGACCACAGCCGCCGTTATCCCCACGAGTTCTCGGGCGGCCAGCGCCAGCGCATCGGCATCGCCCGGGCGCTGGCGGTCGAGCCCGACTTCATCGTGGCCGACGAGCCCGTATCGGCGCTGGACGTGTCGGTGCAGGCGCAGGTGCTGAACCTGCTGCAGGACCTGCAGCGCGACCTGGGCCTGACCATGCTGTTCGTGGCGCATGACCTGGCCGTGGTCGACTACCTGTGCGACGAAGTCGTGGTGATGTACCTGGGCCGCGTGATGGAACGCGGGCCGACCAGCGAGGTCTATGCCAGGCCGCGCCACCCCTACACCCGCGCGCTGCTGTCGGCCGCCCCCGTGCCGGATCCGCGCGCACCGCGTTCGCGTATTCTGCTCAAGGGCGACATCCCCAGCCCGGTCAACCCGCCGTCGGGATGCGTATTCCGCACCCGCTGCCCGCACGCCATCGAGGCCTGCGCCACCACCGAAGCGCGCGACGTCAATGTCGGGCCAGGTCACTTCGCGGCCTGTTCGCGCCTCGGCGACCCCGAGCTGGCCGCGTAGGGGCACACGCCCGCCCGAATCGATCCAGGAATTGCACATGAACATCATCCGCGACATCGTCTTCCAGATCCGCAGCCGCCGGGACGACCTGAGCGTGACCGAGCGCAAGGTGGCCGACGCCATCCTGGACAACATCATCTGGAGCGCCAGCGCCACCGTCGACCAGCTGGCGGCCAAGGCCGGCGTCAGCATCGCCACGATCTCGCGCTTTGCCCGCACGGTCGGCTGCGACGACACCCGTGACCTGAAGATGAAACTGGCCCAGGCCAGCACCGTGGGCAGCCGCTTCCTGGACCAGAATGCCCCGGCCGAGGAAAGCACCTTTTACGCACGCATCTACGCCGACATCGAAAGCACGCTGCGCGCCCACCTGCCAACCTTCACCGAGCCGCTGTTCGAGGCCGCCGCGTCCATCGTCGACGGGGCCCGCATGATCTACGTGTTCGGCATGGGCGGCGCATCGGCCGTGCTGGCGCAGGAAGTGCAGTCGCGCCTGGTGCGCCTGGGTTACCCCATTGCCGTCTACAGCGACGCCGTGCTGCTGCGCATGGTCGCCGCCACGCTGGACGAACGCGACGCGGTGCTGGTCCTGTCGGCCTCCGGCCTGACCCCGGAAATCGTCGGCGCTGCCCGCATCGTCAAGCAGTACCGTGCGCGCCTGGTCGCCATCACCGACGCCACCTCCGAGCTGGCCCAGCTTGCCGACGTGGTGCTGCCGATCCGCACGGACGAAACCGACTTCATCTACAAACCCTCGGCGTCGCGCTACGCGATGATGCTGGCCATCGACCTGTTGTCCACCGAACTGGCCATGCTGAACCAAGAAGAAAACCGCGAACGCCTGCGCCGCATCAAGCTGGCGCTGGACGAACACCGCGGCGGCCCCAACCGGCTGCCGCTGGGCGATTGAACCTGGAAACCATGATGTACGACACCCTCATAGGCAACGTCCGCGTGCTCGACGGCTCGGGCGGCGCCGACTACGTCGCCAGCGTTGCGCTGGCCGACGGCCGCATCGCCGCCATCGGCGACCTGCCCGGCGCCCAGGCGCGCCAGGTCATCGACGGCACCGGCCTGGCGCTGGCCCCCGGCTTCATCGACGTCCACACCCACGACGACACCAACGTCATCCGCACCCCCGGCATGCTGCCCAAGCTATCGCAGGGCGTGACCACCGTGGTCGTGGGCAACTGCGGCATCAGCGCCTCGCCCGTCTCGCTGCGCGGCGATCCGCCTGACCCGATGAACCTGCTGGGCCAACGCCAAGACTTCGCCTACCCGACCTTCGCCGCCTACACCCGCGCCATCGAAGCCGCGCAACCGGCGGTGAACGTCGCCGCGCTGGTGGGCCACACCGCCCTGCGCAACAACCACATGGACCGCCTGGACCGCGCCGCCACCCGCGACGAAGTCCTGGCCATGCGCGAACAACTGCGCGACGCCCTGGCGCACGGCGCCATCGGCCTGAGCACCGGCCTGGCCTATGGCTCGGCCATCGAAGCCGACACCGCCGAAGTCAAATTGCTGGCCGAGGCCCTGGACGAATTCGGCGCGCTCTACACCACCCACCTGCGCTCGGAATTCGCCGCCATCCTGGAAGCCATGCAAGAGGCCTTCGACATCGCCCTGCACGCCCGCGTGCCGGTCGTGGTGTCGCACCTGAAATGCGCCGGCGCCGGCAACTGGGGCCGCACCAGGGAAGTGCTGTTCAAGCTGGAAAACGCCGGCCGCCTGCAACACGTGGGCTGCGACTGCTACCCCTATTCCGCCAGCTCGTCCACGCTGGACCTGAAGCAAGTCACCGACGAATTCGACATCGACATCACCTGGTCCGTGCCGCACCCTGAACAGGCGCGCCGCAAACTCGCCGCCATCGCCGCCGACTGGGGTGTCAGCCTGCTCGAAGCCGCCCAGCGCCTGCAACCGGCCGGCGCGGTCTATCACAACATGCACGAAGACGACGTGCGCCGCGTGCTGTCGCACCGCCTGACCATGGTCGGCTCAGACGGCCTGCCCAACGACCCCATGCCGCACCCGCGCCTGTGGGGCGCCTTTCCCCGAGTGCTCGGCCACTACAGCCGCGATGTCGGCCTCTTTCCCCTGGCCGAAGCCGTGCACAAGATGACCGGCCTGTCCGCCGCCCGCTTCGGCCTGGCCGAACGCGGCCTGATCCGCCAGGGCTTTCACGCCGACCTGGTGCTGTTCAACCCCGACACCATCATCGACCGCGCCACCTTCGCCGCCCCCGTCCAGACCGCTGCCGGCATCGAAGCCGTCTGGGTCAACGGCGCCCTGTCCTATCACCAGGGCCAGCCCACCGGCGACCGCGCCGGCCGCTGGCTGCCCCGCAACGGCGACCTGCGCGCAAGCTTCGCCGCCTCCACTCCCTCTTCCACCCAGGAGCCCACATGAGCAACGCCCCCACCCCCGACAACAACGGCATCACCCGCTACGGCGTCGCCGGCGGCACCGGCCAAGGCGGCTCCCACATGCCCTTCGCCCGCGCCGTCGCCGCCGACGGCTGGCTCTACGTCTCGGGCCAGGTCCCCATGGAAAACGGCGAAGTCATCGAAGGCGGCACCGTCGCCCAATGCCACAAAGCCATCCAGCAAGTCCTCGCCATCCTGCAAGAAGCCGGCTACGGCCCCGAACACGTCGTGCGCTGCGGCGTCTGGCTGGACGACGCCCGCGACTTCCCGTCGTTCAACAAGGTGTTCAAGGAATACTTCGGCAACAACCCGCCGGCCCGCGCCTGCGTGCAGTCCCCGCTAATGGTGGACGCCAAAGTAGAAATTGATTGTGTAGCGTACAAGAGCCCCCACGCCGCGCTCACTACGTGAGCTTGCTGCCCCCCGAGGGGGCTGCCCGGCCTTCGGGCGGCCGTGCGGCCGGGCGGCTATCCTAACGCGGATCCCCCGCTGCGCACCTTAGGAAAGACACCGCGCAAGCGCGCAGCGCCCACGTCACGACGCAGCACACTGCCGAAGCCCCAAAAGGCCGCCCGCGCGGCCGGCCTGGGGCAAGCGACGCAAACCTCTCCCCCATCCCTCGGTCTAGCAGCACCCCATTTCTCGCAGCCGGTAGCCCGGCGCGGGGTGCGCATACGCTGAGCGCGCCGTCGATGCGCCCGAGGGAATCTGAAGGCCGTCGCCGAAGGCGACAACGAAGATGACGAAGGGGGGGGCCGCCTAGGCAAGTCCGGAGCGAAGGCTCCGGACCGCAATCGTTGGCGCGCTCAGCGTATGCGCACCCCGTGCCGGGCGGCCTACGAAGCAAAACCCTACGCCAGCAAAAAACAAACAAAAGAATAAGACCGCGCCCGTTGCACGCAGCGACTAGGCCCCAAGCCTACATCTTGACCACATCAACGCCCTTAGGCGCCACAAACTGAAATTCCTTATCCGCCAACTTAGGATTAGGCACAATCCCGGAAAGATCCACCCGCGTCGTCTGCCCAAAAGAATCCAGCAATTCGACTCGAACCGGCAGGTTGTCCTTCATCCCGATATCCACCCGCGAAAACCCCGCATCCGCGGTCCGCGGCTTGGCCCGCAGCCAATCGACGCCATCCTTGGACGGCAAGGCAGACACATCGAACGACTGCTCCAGCGACCCCGACCCGAACAGGATCGCGGCCGGTGAAGTGCCGATGGCGGCATCCACCTTGCGCTCGGTCACCTGCGCCAGATCCGGATCGAACTGGAACACCTGACGGCCGTCCGAAATCACCAGTTGTTCATACGGCTTTTGCACCGCCCACTTGAACTTCCCCGGCCGCTGGAAGGAAAACACCCCCGTCTGCGCCGGTTGCGTACGTCCCTGCGTATTCACCGTGTACTGTGAAAAAGACCCCGTCGCCGCCGTCACCGTACTGACGAACGCGCGCAACTGCTCCTGCGCGCTGGCTGCCACGGCCGAAACCGGAACCAGCGCGGGAGCCACGCAAAAAGCCAGGGCGGCGGTCAAGCCGCGAAACGTCTTCATCATGCTTCCTCTCGAGCGGCGGCAGCGGCAGGAACCAGGATCTCCCGGTTGCCATTGGACTGCATCGCCGACACCATACCTGATTGTTCCATCTGCTCGAGTAACCGCGCCGCACGGTTGTAACCAATGCGCAAATGACGCTGCACCAGCGAGATCGACGCGCGGCGGTGCTTGAGCACCACCTCGCAGGCCTGGTCGTACATCGGGTCGGACTCGGCGTCGCCGCCGATGCCCGTGACGCTGCTCGCGCCTTCGCCGCCTTCGCCATCCAGCCCGCCTTCCAGCAGCCCTTCGATGTAGTTGGGTTCGCCCTGCGCCTTCAGGCTTTCGACCACCCGATGCACTTCATCATCGCTGACGAAGGCGCCGTGCACACGCACCGGCAACCCCGTGCCCGGCGGCATGTAGAGCATGTCGCCCTGCCCCAGCAGCGTTTCAGCGCCCATCTGGTCAAGAATGGTGCGCGAATCGATCTTGGACGACACCTGGAACGCGATACGGGTCGGGATGTTGGCCTTGATCAGGCCGGTGATCACATCCACGCTGGGGCGCTGCGTCGCCAGGATCAAATGGATGCCGGCCGCGCGCGCCTTCTGAGCCAGGCGGGCGATCAGCTCTTCGATCTTCTTGCCCACCACCATCATCAGGTCGGCCAGCTCGTCGATGACCACCACGATGGTGGGCAGCGGCGCCAGCGGCTCGGGCTGGTCCGGCGTCAGCGAGAACGGATTGGGGATCGGTTCTTCGCGCTTGATCGCGTCGCGGATCTTGGTGTTGTAGCCGGCCAGGTTGCGCACGCCCATCTTGCTCATCAGGCGGTAGCGTTTTTCCATTTCGCCCACACACCAGTTCAGCGCATTGGCGGCCTGGCGCATGTCGGTGACCACCGGGGCCAGCAGGTGCGGAATGCCTTCGTAGACGCTCATTTCGAGCATCTTCGGGTCGATCAGGATCACGCGCGTGTGGGACGCATCCGCCTTGTAGAGCAGCGACAGGATCATGGCGTTGATCCCCACCGACTTGCCCGAACCGGTCGTACCCGCCACCAGCAAGTGAGGCATCTTGGCCAGGTCGGCCACCACCGGGTTGCCGGCGATGTCCTTGCCCAGCGCCATGGTCACCACCGAATGGCTGGCGTGGTAGGTCTGCGACCCCAGGATCTCGGACAGCCGGACCATCTGGCGACGCGGATTGGGCAGTTCCAGGCCCATCAGGTTCTTGCCCGGAATGGTTTCCACCACCCGGATGCTGACCAGGCTGAGCGCGCGGGCCAGATCCTTGGCCAGGTTGACGATCTGGCTACCCTTCACGCCGGTGGCCGGTTCGATCTCATAGCGGGTGATGACCGGGCCGGCCTGCGCCGCCACCACGGTGACGGACACGCCGAAGTCGGCCAGTTTCTTTTCGATCAGGCGCGACGTGAACTCGATGGTCTCGGCCGATACGGTTTCCTGGTTGGCCAGCGGCGGGTCCAGCAGGCTGATGGCCGGCAGGTCACCCTCGCCGCCCGACGGGGCAAAGAACAGCGATTGCTGCTTTTCCTTTTCGACGCGCTCGGACTTGGGCACCACGGTAATCGCGGGTTCGATCCGCACCGGTTGCTCGTGGACCAGTTTTTCCTGCTTGGCCACCACTTGCTCGGTACGCACGGCCTTGGCCACCTCACCGACCTTGCGGTCCTCGCGGGCAGCGTAGGAATTGCGCACGCGACGCACCATGCGTTCCATCCAGGAACCCACGCGCTCGGCCACGGTCAGCCACGAAAACGAGAAGAACAGGCTCAGGCCGATCGCCAGCATGACCAGAAAAGCCAAGGTGCTGCCGGTAAAGCCAATGCTGCGGCTGGTCAGCTCGGCCAGCGTGTGGCCGATGACGCCACCCGCGCCGCTGGCGTTTTCCGAGGCGCCCGGCAAGTGGGTGCCGCGGCTGGCCAGGCGCAAGGCTTCCATGCCCAGCGAACCGAACAGCAACAGGAAAAAGCCGATGCCCTCTTCCCAGTGGACGCGCGGCAACACTTCGGGCTGTTTACTATTGGTAACACGAAGATGGCTGGCCAGGCGGCGGTAGCCCGCCCGCACCCGATGCAGCAGCAGGATCACCCACCACCAGGCCGAGAAACCAAACAGATAGAGCAGGATATCCGCCAGGTAGGCACCCAGCGTTCCACCCTTGTTATGAATCGCGCCGGCGGGGACGGAATGCGACCAGCCGGGGTCGGCCGCGCTCCAGGTGGCCAGCACCAGCGTGAGCCAGGCCGCCAGGGCGGCGAAGAGAATCCAGCGGGCCTCGCGCAGCAGCGCGGAAATACGCGTCTGCAGGGGCGATGGCCCGTTACGGGTGTTGCGCGAAGCGCGCGGAGAAGCAGTCGAGATACGCGGCATGCGGCTCATTATAATTGGGCGTTAACCTAAAGATACCCGCCCATGTCCACGCCTACGCACGCTAAAGTTTTGATACTCGGTTCCGGCCCTGCCGGTTACACGGCGGCCGTCTATGCGGCACGCGCCAACCTGAGCCCTGTTCTTGTTACAGGTCTGGCCCAAGGCGGCCAGCTCATGACCACCACCGACGTCGACAATTGGCCGGCCGACGCCGATGGCGTGCAGGGCCCCGACCTGATGCAGCGCTTCCAGAAGCACGCCGAACGCTTCAACACCGAAATGCTGTTCGACCACATCGCCAAGGTCGACCTGTCCAGGCGTCCGTTCACCCTCACGGGCGATACGGGCAAGATCTACACCTGCGACGCCCTGATCATCGCCACCGGCGCCTCGGCCAAGTATCTGGGCCTGCCGTCCGAAGAAGCCTTCATGGGCCGCGGCGTGTCCGGCTGCGCCACCTGCGACGGCTTCTTCTACCGCAACCAGGACGTGGTCGTGGTCGGTGGCGGCAATACCGCCGTCGAAGAAGCCCTGTACCTGTCCAACATCTGCCGCAAGGTCACCCTGATCCACCGCCGCGACAAGTTCCGCGCCGAGCCCATCCTGGTGGACAAGCTGATGAGCAAGGTCGAAAACGGCAACATGGAACTGAAGGTGTTCCACACCCTGGAAGAAGTGCTGGGCGACGACAGCGGCGTCACCGGCGTACGAGTGCGACACGTCGATACCGGCGCCACCGAAGACCTGAAGGTCACCGGCGCCTTCATCGCTATCGGCCACCAGCCCAACACCGAAATTTTCCAGGGCCAGCTGGAAATGAAAGACGGCTACATCGTCACCAAGAGCGGCCTGTCCGGCATGGCCACCATGACCTCCGTCCCGGGCGTGTTCGCCGCCGGCGACGTGCAGGACCACGTCTATCGCCAGGCCATCACCAGCGCCGGCACGGGCTGCATGGCCGCCCTGGACGCACAACGGTGGTTGGAGAATGCGGGGCAGTAAGGTCGGCCAGGCCGACCTGAAACGCCTGAAGAAAGATCTCCAGGCCGAGCAAGAGCGCGCCGCCCTCGCCCAGCGGGTGGCGGCGCTGAAAAAGCCCGCGGCCGCCGCGTCGCCGGATGCCGATCCGGCCGACGACCTGGCCGCGTTCCGGCGCACCATGCAGTCGGTCAAGCCGATCAAGCATGCGCCCCGCGTCGAGCACAAGCCCGCGCCTGAGCCCGCCCCGGCCCTGCGCCGCGCCAACGCCCTGGGCGAAACCCCGCACCGCGCCGACGCCGGGGTCTCCGACGGTGGCGAGATCACGCATCTGCTGTCCGAAGGCGGCACCGCCTTCGTACGCAGCGATGCCGCGCCCGACACCGCACGCAACCTGCGCCGTGGCCAGTGGCGCGCCGGGGCCGAGCTCGACCTGCACGGTCTGCGCGTGGAGCAAGCGCGCCACGCCCTGCTGTCGTTCCTGGACGAATGCCAGGAACACGGCATCCGCTGCGTGCGCGTCGTGCACGGCAAGGGCTATGGTTCGGAAGGGCTTGAGCCTGTGCTCAAGGACAAGGCGCGCACCTGGCTGGTGCAAAAGAACGAGGTGCTGGCGTTTTCCGAAGCGCCTGAACGCGAAGGCGGCGCCGGCGCCCTGCTGGTGCTGCTGCGCCAATCCGAAGGACCGCGCAAATGAAGTGGCTCTACCTCGGCATCGCCATCATCGCCGAGATCTTCGCCACCAGCGCGCTGAAAAGCTCCGACGGCTTTTCGCGCCTGGTGCCGTCGGTCATCACGGTGTTCGGCTACATGATCTCGTTCTATTTCCTGTCGCTGACGCTGCGCGAGGTGCCCGTGGGCATCGCCTACGCCATCTGGTCGGGCGTGGGCATCGTGCTGATCTCCATCGTCGGCGCGCTGTTCTTCAAGCAGCACCTGGACACCCCGGCCCTGATCGGCATCGGCCTGATCATCGCTGGCGTGGTGGTCATGAACGTCTTCTCGAAATCCGTCTCGCATTGACGGCCGCCCCGCGCCGACTCGCGTGGTGGGGCGGGATGGCCCGCCTGGCCTGCCTGGGCTTATGCCTTGGCCTGCTGCTGGCGGGCAATGCCCAGGCGCGGGGTTTCGACCGCGCCGCCGAACTGCAGCGCTACCGCGCCTGGATGCAACAGTTCACGCAGGACATGGCCGCGCTGGGCGCTGCCCGCGCCCCGCTGACCGAATCGCAACTCGACGCGCTCTTTGCCCGCAGCGTCGTGCCAGGTTCGCGCGGCTCGGCCTTCGTCCGCGAGGCCTTCACCCGCCCGGCGGGCGACCATGCCTATCTGCCAGCCGACGGCCCGCAAGCCGTGACGATGGCCGTCCTGCAGAGCGCCATCCCGGCCGGCGAAGGCGGGCCCTACCCGGAAACGAATCCCGGTCTGCAAGGCCTGGACCTGACCGTCTGGTACCTGCACGTGGATGTGGGTGCCATGACCAACGACTATCTGGAATCGCCCGCGAATTTCTCGCCCTACCGCCTGCCGCCCCCCGGCAAGCTGGAGCGCAACGCGTTTCCTTTCGTGCTGATGGATACCCGTGGCAAGGCCCTGCGCCTGGGCGGTGTCAGCCGTGAACTGGCGGGCTTGATCGCCTACCTGCAACATGCCGCCGCGTACTGATTGCTGGCACCCGCCCCTGGCGCTGGCCGCGCTATTGCTGCTTGCGGCGTCGAGCCCCGCGCAGGGCGCCTCCGTTTGCCGGCCGCTGGCGCAGGGCGACCGCGAAACCCTCGTCGCCGATATCGCATTGGACGACACCAACACGCTGCTCGGCCTGGACGGCTCGCGCATCAAGACCTGGCAACCGATGCTGGGGGTGCAGACGGGCCG
>PJUB01000202.1_pt1 | contig 36340 bp, 30 predicted proteins | sample 1512141 | NCBI WGS metagenome assembly PJUB01 (sample SAMN08177677, study PRJNA422409) | Soil metagenome, whole genome shotgun sequencing project. | isolation source: Soil enriched on filter paper: alkali lignin treatment | place: USA: Madison | collected 2015-01-15 | reverse complement strand
GCGGGGCAATAACACCGCCTTTGAGTTGTGCGTAGGCGAAGACACGGCGAACAGGGGCATCTTTGCTGTCGACCCAGTGAAGTGGCTTTACCTCGGCGAAGCGATTTGCACCGAGATATGTAGCAATCACAGGCCCAATGTGGGATTGAACCGCGGAAATGGTCAGAAGGTGGAAATCGCTCATGGAGGCGTTGTCTACGCAGTTTTAGGGCCAACAAGGGCCCTGTTCGTATGTCTGTTTTGGCCGACTGTAGCCTGTCGCCTCATGAGAGCAATGGGCCCATTTGAGACGTTGGACCTCACCCAAAGCAGCCGGTCCCGAGCTTAGATCGGTGCGGGAGAGCGGCACACATCGCGCGGATTCGGCGGCGAGAAATCGAAATTTGCGAAGGTTCAACGTCGCGCGGCGCGAAGATCTGATGGCGCCAGCGTTGCAACAAAGGACGGCCCGGAGTTCTAGCCGCTAAAGTTCACTGGCGTTCCGCAGATGTAAAAGGCAGAGGTCGGAACCGGCCAGGCGCCGGTGCCGTTGATCCAGAAGAAGCAGCCATAGATGGGGCGCTTGTCGGCCGCCCACGTCGAGGCGACGGTGCCCACGAACTTGACGAACCCCTCGGGCAGGAGGCGCTCGCCGTTCCACACGCCATCTTGCAGCTGCAGAATCGCGTCCGAAGAAACCACGGCCCAAAGTCTAAAATCTTCGACGCACGAGAAGTCGGGAGAAATCGGGATATGGAAGGCCCCGATACTGTCGCCGGAGACTCCCGCTGCACACGCCTCGGCAGCTTGAACAAGACCAATAATGAATCCCTCGGGCCCTTCGAAACTGCGCTTCGGTTTGCACACACGCCTCAGCCTCGGGGTGGCGGCGGTGGTTCTCACCGCCACGTTCACCATCGCGACCTGCGCGCTGCATTTCGTCAAATCCAGCCTGCGCGCGTCCATCGCCGGCGAGCAACTGGCCAGGGTGTCCGCCGTCGCGGACGCGATCGACCAGAAACTGAGCAGCCGCCGCATCCTGCTGCAGACTTTCGGCGACAGCGTGGTGGCCCAGGACTTCAAGGACGCCGAGCCGCTGCAGGCCTTTCTGGAGAAGCACGCGGCGCTCAAGCAGGCCTTCGACAACGTCGCCTTCATCGACATGGAAGGCAACCTGGTCGCCAACCAGAGCGGCGCGGTGCCCATCGGCAGCGTGAACATCAGGGACCGCGCCTATTTCCAGCAGACGGTGGCGTCCAAGGCCGGCATCATTTCGCAGCCCTACCGCAACCGGCTGAACGGCCTGGCGCAGGTGGCGATCACCGCGCCGGTGCTCGACAGTGCAGGGCAGGTGCGGTACGTGATTTCCGGGGCCATCAACCTCAAGGACCGCAACGTGCTGGGCGCGCTCGCCGAGGTCAAGATCGGCAAGACGGGCTACCTGTTCATCACGACCACCGACGGCATCGTGATCGACCATCCGCGCACGTCGCGCATCCTGAACCATGTGCAGGCCGAAGGCGGAGCCGGGCCGCAGGTGCTGCGGGCGATCGCGGGCTTCGAGGGCACGAGCGAAGGCGTCGACGAGCGCGGCGTGCCCGGCCTCTACGCCTTCGACCGCACCGAGCAGACGAACTGGATCGTCGGCTCGATGTACCCCAGCGCCGAGGCCTTCGCCCGTGTCGACACCATCGAGCGTGCCGCGTGGATCGGTGCCGTGCTGCTGGCGCTGACCGCGGGCGCGCTGGCGCTGGGCGTGGTGCGCCGGCAACTGCGGCCTTTGGCCGAGCTGCACCATCACATGCAGGTGGCGCAGCAGTCGCCCCACGAGATCGAGGCGCCGATGCAGTACGCGCACGACGAAATCGGTGATCTCGCCCGCACCTTCGACGAGCTGATGAAGCAGCGCCGCGCCATCGAGCAGAGCCTGGCGCATAGCGAGGCGCAGGTTCGCACCATTGCCGACAACATTCCCGCGATGGTCTCGCACATCGATGCGTCGCTGCGCTACACCTTCGTCAATGCGCACGTGCGCGCGCTGCACAACAACGCGCCGCTGGTCGGCCGCGCGATGCCCGAGGTACGCGGCCAGCGCGACTTCGCGCTGGTGGAGCCGCACATCGCGCGCGCGCTGGCCGGCGAGGCCGTGATCATCGAGAAGCCGGGCGATCCCGCTCTGGGCATCGGCAATCGCACTTTCAAGGCGCACTACATTCCCGACATCGATGCCGACGGCGTGGTGCGCGGCGTGTTCTCCATGACCTTCGACATCACGGAGGAAGTGACCATCCACAAGGCGCTGACCGAGCAGGAAAAGCGGCTGCGCGACGTGACCGACAGCATCCCCGCGCTGGTCGGCTACTTCGACCGCAACCAGAACTGCCTGTTCGGCAACATCCGGGCGCGGCAGATGGCGGGCGTGGGCGACGGCTCGCTGGTGGGCACGACGCTGCGCACCGCGCTTGGCGACGCCATGTACGCGCAGCACAAGCCCTACCTGCCGGTGATGTTCTCCGGCAAGAAGGTGCGCTTTTCGGTGCGTGCGCCCACGCGCGGCAAGGAAGGCTTCTTCCAGGTCAACCTCATTCCCGACAAGAACCTGCGCGGCGAGGTGGTGGGCTTCTACCTCATGAGCTTCAACATCACGGCGCTGAAGGAAGCCAAACTGCGCCAGGCCGAGAGCGAACTGCGGCTGCGCGCCATCACCGACAGCATGCCGGCGCTGATCACCTACATCGACCGCGAGGAAAAAATCACCTTCGCCAACGCCACCAGCCGCGAGTGGCTCGGCCTCGACCCGACGCAGGTGCTGGGGCGCCACATGCAGGACATCTCCGGGCGCGAGGTGTATCTCTCGCGCAAGCCGATGATCGAGCGCGCGCTGGCGGGCGAGAAGGTGGAGTTCGAGGCGCGCACCCAGCGCAAGGGCTTCGAGCGCATCACCCAGGTGATCTATGTGCCCGACGTGCGGTCCGACGGCCTGACGCACGGCATCTTCTCGCTGGCGCTGGACATCACCGCGCTGAAGGTGGTGGAGCACAAGCTCATCGAGCTGGCGCGGCTCGACACGCTCACCAGCCTGCCGAACCGGCTGGCCTTCAACGAATACCTGCCGGACGCGGTGCTGCGCGGGCGCTTCACCGGCAACTCGCTCGCGCTGATGTTCCTCGACATCGACCACTTCAAGGCCATCAACGACACGCTCGGCCACGCGGTGGGCGACGCCGTGCTGGTCGAATATGCGCGGCGCCTGCAGGGCAGCGTGCGCGGCACCGACATGGTGGCCCGGCTCGCGGGCGACGAATTCGTGCTAGTGCTCGAAAACCTCGGCGGCCAGGAGGCGGTGGCCATCGTCGCGGCCAAGATCACGGATCGCATCGGCAAGCGGCCCTTCGAGGTGGACGGCCGGCAGATCGAAGTCACGACCAGCATCGGCATCGCGTTCCACCGAGCCGCCGATTCGCTGGTGACGGCAGAGGAACTGCTGGCGCGCGCCGATGCGGCGCTCTACAACGCGAAGGCGGCGGGGCGCAACCGCTTCGAGTTCTTCATGTCCATCAGGAACTTGCCGGACACGACGGCCGAGGCCCACTGAGGCGAGAAGAGCGCAGCGCCGCGGCGCCGGCGTCAGGACAGCGGCGGCGCCACCGCGCGGTTCCTGCCCAGCGACTTCGCGGCATAGAGCGCCTTGTCCGCTCGGCGCAGCGCGCTGGCCACGCTTTCCTCGTCGCGCAGCATCTGCGAGACACCGCAACTGATGGTGATGTGGCCCACCGGATCGATGAACGCATCGCCCACCAGCCGCACCAGCTCCGTGGCCGCCTGCATTGCCTCGGCCGCATTGGCGCCGGGCAGCATCAGCACGAACTCTTCGCCGCCCAGCCGCGCTGCTATATCTGACTTGCGCAGCCGGGTCTTCATGAGCCCGGCCACCGCCTTCAGCACGAGATCGCCGGTGGCGTGGCCGAAGCGGTCGTTGACCGACTTGAAGTGGTCGATGTCGATCATCACGATGCCGAGCGGCGCGGTGTCGGGGTTCGACACGGCCAGCACCTGCTGCAGCCGTTCTTCCATGCCGTGGCGGTTGAGCAGGCCGGTCAGGGCGTCGAAGCGCGCCTGCCGGTCAAGCTCGGCGTTGGCGGTTTCCAGCGCGGCGGTGCGCTCCTTCACGCGCTGCTCCAGTTCGGCGTTGGCGCTGACCAGCTTGGCCGTCATGCCCGCGAGCGCCAGCGACAGCTGCTTGACCTCCGAGCTGCCCGCATTGGTGGGGATGCCGGTGTCGAGCCGGCCGGCACCGATGTCGCGTGCCACCGACGCGATCTGCCGCAACGGCCGCGTGAGCCGCTGCGCCAGCAACCAGCCAAGCACGAAGGCCAGGCCGGCACAGAGCAGGCCCAGCATCAGCGCCTTCCTGACGCCGTCGCGCGCCGCGGCGCGCGCCACGTCGGCGGGCTCGCGCGCCACCACGGTCCAGCCGAGGTCGATCTTGCCGTCGGTCGCCCCGACCGACGCAGTGGCCATCAGGAACTCGCCGCCCGTCGATTCGCGCGCGAACTTCACCCCGGAGCCGCCCGTGGCGGACGGCTGAACGCCGAGGTCGGCCGAGCGGTCGAAGCCGGCGTCCGACGCGTAGATCACATGGTCTTTCGCGTCCAGCACGAACACCTCGAGGCGGCGCGCCAGAGCGTCGTCCGGGAAGAGCGACTCCACCACGCTGCGGGTCCACTCCCAGCTGCCGTGCATGCCCAGCACGCCAATCAGCTGCCCGTCGCGCCGGATGGGCGCCGCGAAGTCGACGAAGCGCTGCGGACCGCCGTCGCTGCCCTTGGGCAGCAGCGCCGCAAGCAGCTTGGCGGCGTGCACGTCGCCCACGTGCGTGCCGAGCAGGCCTTCCTGGAACCACGGCCGCTCGGCCACGTTGGCGCCGAGCAGCAGCTTGCCGGTGGACGCCTGCACCACGCCGTCGGGCGACACCACGCCGATCCACGCGCTGTAGGGCGTGAGCGCCTGGGTGCGCGAGATGGTCTGGATCACGCGCTCGGCGCCCAGGCCGTCCTTCCAGAGCGTGCTCGAGTCGGCGAGCAATTCGATCTCGCGCGTGCGCGAGGTGAGGCCGTCCGCGAGCGCCTTGGATGCGTTCCGCGCGATGGTGCGCAGCACGGCCGATTCGTCGGCCTCGCTCTTGCGCGCGAACATCGATCCCAGCACCAGCGAGAGCGTGACGGCCAGCACCGCCGCGAGCCCGCCGAAGCCCAGCGCCACCTGCGTGCGAAAGCTGCGAAACCAGCTTTTGCGGCGTGCCGGGGAGGGCGTGTCGTGGTTGTCGTCGTTCGCGGAGTGGGCTGTGTACATCGATGGATGGTGTGCGGTTGTGGCTGCCCGTGCTCAGGGCACGGCGAATACGTGGTTCTCGTGGCGGTCTTCGCCCAGAGCGAACCAGGTTCGTCCCTTGAGGCTGAAGCCGTGCTTTTCGTAGAAGCGGCAGGCACTCCGAGCCGTACTGCCGGCCGCGTCCTGCGCCAAAGCGCCAAAGCCCGACGGCGTGAACGCGTCGAGCACATGGCGCCCCAGCAGGTCGTTCACGCCATCGGTGGCGTAGGTGTCGAGCCAGACCTGGATGGCCAAGGCCGCCAGCGCGTGCGCGTCGGTCGCAGCGGCGGAGCGGAGTTGGAGGGAAAAGGGCATTGCGCAGTAGATACGGGGCTTCGGTGTCCCTGGATTCTGCCTTTCCCGCGATTCCTGCGGATTCCCGCCAGGAGAAGGATCAGGCGGTTTGCGAAGCGCAATCGTGCAGTGTGTGGCGCGGTTCGCGCCGGTCCAGCGCGCGGCTCCACAGCGCGATGGCCAGGCCCACCAGCGTGAGCAGCGCCGCCACCCAGCCCAGCGCGCGCAGCCCGGGGCCGTGCGCGATCACCACGCCGCCGACCCACGCGCCGAGCGCATTGCCCAGGTTGAAGGCCGCGATGTTCAGGCTCGACGCCAGGTTCTGGCCGGCACCCGAGGCCTTTTCGAGCACCCGCAACTGCATGGGCGCTACCGTGGCGAACGATGCCACGCCCAGCAGGCCGACGAAGGCCACCGCCATCCATGGCGTGCCGATGACCCACTGCATGACGCCCAGCACCACGGCCAGCACCGCCAGCGTGCCCAGCACGGCCGGCATCGTCGCGCGGTCGGCCAGCTTGCCGCCCAGGATGTTGCCCACGGCCAGCCCGCCGCCGAACACCAGCAGCACCGGCGACACCGCCGATTCCGACAGCCCCGTGACCTGCGTCAGCAACGGCTGGATATAGGTGAAGACGGCCAGCACGCCGGCAAACCCCAGCACCGTCATCGCAAGGCCCAGCAGCACTTGCGGGCGCACCAGCACCGCCAGTTCCTCGCGCAGCGGGGCGATCGGCGCGTCGGTGCGGCTGCGCGGCACGAACACGGCGAGCACCGCGAAGGCCAGCACGCCCAGCGCGGCGACCGCCCAGAACGCGGCGCGCCAGCCCAGGTGCAGGCCCAGCCATGCACCGGCCGGCACGCCCAGCAGCGTGGCGGCGGTCAGGCCGGTGAACATGATCGCGATGGCCGACGCCCGGCGCTCGGGCGCCACCAGGCCGGTGGCCACCACCGAGCCGACGCCGAAGAAAGTGCCGTGCGCCAGCGAGGTGATCACGCGCGCGGCCATCAGCGTTTCGTAGTTGGGCGCGAGCGCGCAGGCCAGGTTGCCGAGCGTGAAGATGGCCATCAGCGCGAGCAGCACCGTCTTGCGGGGCAGCTTGCGCGTGGCGATGGTGAGCACAGGAGCGCCGACCGCGACCCCGAGCGCGTAGCCCGAGATCAGCAGGCCGGCGGCCGTGATGGAAACATGCAGGTCCGTCGACACCTGCAGCAGCAGGCCCATGATGACGAACTCGGTGGTGCCTATTCCGAAGGCACCGGCGGTGAGGGCGAGTAGAGCGATTGGCATGATGCCCTGTACTGTGGAGACAAACAGGCTCGATGACTAGAATGCCGCGAGTACAAGCATTTGTGATTTGAAGTCACAAAAAAGGAAGCCCGCCATGCCGCGCATCGAAGTCAACCGCTCCGGCGAAATGGAAGCTTTCGTCCAGGTGGTGGAATCGGGCGGCTTCTCGGCTGCGGCGCGCCTGCTGGGCATGACACCCTCCGCCGTGAGCAAGCTGATCTCGCGCATGGAACTGCGCCTGGGCATACAGCTGGTGCACCGCTCCACCCGCAAGCTGCAGCTCACGCCAGAGGGCTCGGAGTTCTATGAGCGCAGCCTGCGCGTGCTGGCCGACATGGACGAGGCAGAACGCTGCGCCGCGGCCGGAGCGGCCCCGCGCGGGCGGGTGAGCATCAATGCGAGCGTGTCATTCGGGCAGCACAAGCTGGTGCCGCTGGTGCCGCGCCTGCTGGAGATGCATCCACAGATCTCGCTCGACATTGCGCTGACCGACCGCATCGTCGACCTGATGGACGAGCGCGCGGACATCGCCATCCGATGGGGGCAATTGCCGTCTTCAGACCTGGTGGCGCGGCGGCTCGGCGAGACCAGCCAGTCGATCGTGGCTGCGCCGTCGTATCTTGCGAAGTACGGCACACCACGCACGCCGCAGGAGCTGGAGGCGCACAACCGGCTGGGCTGGAGCTACCGCCGCAATTCGCCCGATTGGCCGCTGCGCGTGGACGGGCGAACGCAGTGGCTGCCGGTGGCCGGCCCGGTGCGCGCGGGCGACGGCGAGACCTTGCGGCAGTTGGCCATCGCAGGGGCGGGCGTGGCGCGGCTGTCGCTGTATCACATACAGCACGACATCGACGCGGGCCGGCTGGTGCCGCTGCTGGAGGAGTTCAATCCCTGCGAGGTGGAGCCGATCCACGCGGTGTACATCGGCAAGGCCGGCACGCTGCCGGCCCGGGTGCGCGCGGTGCTGGACTTTCTGGTCGCGTGCTCAGGCGTGGGCGGCGGGCGCTACACGCTCAAGCGGACCGCGCCGACGCCGGGGAATTCGGCCGACACCTGATCGCCGCGCCGGCAGGGCAGCACGCCGACCCACGAGCCCGTGGTGACCACGGTGCCGGCCGGCACGGTGTGGCCGTGGCGCGTGAGGTGGCGCAGCCAGATGGGAAGCAGCCACGTGGGGTCGCCCAACGGGTGCGTGCCGGTGCGCAGCACCGTGTCCGCATTGCCGACCCTGGTCTCGCAGCGCTGCAAAGACCAATCGAGCGCGGCATACGGCTTCCATTCGCCGATCACCAGCGCGCCGTGCACCTGCGAGTCGGCCAGGCGCAGCAGGGCGGGCGTGGAGGGCAGGTCTTGCCAGCGGGCATCGACGATCTCGACCGACACGGCCATGGCATCGACGACCAATGCGGCGTTGCCGTGGTCGAGCGCCGCCGCCTGCGCGGGCGTGACGTCCTGGCCGAGCCGCAGTGCGATTTCCGCCTCGATGCCGGGCGTGTGGAACACCAGGTCGCTGAGGTCCGCCGGGCTCGGGCGAACGCCGGCGGGCGGCAGCGGCGCATGCGTGAGCGTCGCGCTGCGCGAGCCGCCGCCCGACTTCCAGGTGCCGGGCACGGCAGCAGCGCCGAACCAGCCGAGCGCGGCGGCCACGGCGTCCTGCACTTCATAGGCCTGGTCGGCGGTTTCGAGCGTGTCGAGCCAGGGCGTGGCGTCGAGGGTGCGGTTGCCGCGGCGCGCGGCGACGAGGGCGTCGGTAAGGGCGGTCTGGGATGGGTTCATCTGCCCGATCTTCCCAGCTTCAGGTCTCGACATGGACATTGCCGTCCTTCACCACCTTGGCCCACTTCGCGATTTCCGTGCTGATGAACTGCTTGAACTTGTCCTGCGAGCCGCCGCCGTCTTCGGCGCCGTAGGTGTCCAGCCGTTCCTGCACGTCGGGCATCGCCAGCACGGTGTTGACGTCGCGGTTCACCTTCTGCGCGATGGAGGCCGGCAGCTTGCCCGGCCCCGCAAGCCCGTACCAGGTGGTCGCCTCGAAGCCCTGGAAGCCTTGCTCCTGCATGGTCGGCACGTTCGGGTGGCCCTTCGCGCGCTTGGTGCGCGTCTGCGCCACAGCGATCACGCGGCCGTTCTTCACGTGCGGCGTGGCCGCGGTCATGGTCTCGAAGCTGTACTGGATCTGCCCGCCCATCAGGTCCGCCAGCAGCGGGCCGCTGCCCTTGTACGGCACGTGCAGCGCATCGACGCCGCCCTGCAGCTTGAACATTTCCAGCGCCAGGTGCTGCGCCGAGCCCGCGCCGGCCGAGCCGAAGCTGAGGGTGCCCGGCGCGGCCTTGCAGGCCGCCACGATGTCTTTCACGCTCAGCGCCTTCTGCCCCGGATTGGCGATCAGCAGGTTAGGCGTGACGCCCACCAGCACGATCGGCACGAAGTCGCGCTCCACGTTGTAGCGCAGCTTGGGCTGCAGGCTCGGTGCCAGCGCATGGCTGTTGATGTGCGCCATGAGCAGCGTGCTGCCGTCGGCCGGCTGCTGCGCCACATAGTCGGCCGCCAGCACGCCCGCCACGCCGCCCTTGTTCTCCACGATGACCTGCTGGCCCCACATGATGGTGAGCTTCTGCGCGACCACGCGGGCGAGGGCGTCGGTGCCGCCGCCCGGCGGAAAGCCGACCACGATGCGCACCGGCCCCGAAGGCCACTCCTGCGCGAAGAGCCGGGGCACGCCCAGCGTGGCGGCGGCCGCACCGGCGGCCTGGATGAGGGAACGTCTTTGCATCTTCTTTGTCTCCGTCGTAGGTAGGAATCCGATGCGCGCCGGGGGCGCTGTTGCCGGAGCTGCACCGGCAGTGCTGCGTGCCTATGCGGCTTTCTGCAGCGCGGCCGGTGCCGTGTGGTTCGCGAAGTGGTCCATGGCCGCGTGCACGCCGCTGCCGGCCAGCTTGATGCCCGCGAGCTTCATGCCCATCTCGACGCCCGCGACCATGGCCACCAGCGTCAGGTCGTTGCTGTCACCCAGGTGGCCCATGCGGAACATGCGGCCCTTGAGCTTGCCCAGGCCGGTGCCCAGCGAAAGGTCGAAGCGCTGGTGGATCAGCCGCCGCAGCGCGTCTGCATCGACGCCCTCGGGCGTGATCACGCCGGTGAGCACGGGCGAGTACACGGCCGGGTCGGCGCACTGGATCGGCAGGCCCCAGGCATCGACGGCGGCGCGCACGCCCGCGGCCCAGCGCTGGTGGCGCGCGAACACGTTGTCCAGGCCTTCGCCGAGGATCATGTCCAGCGACTCCGAGAGGCCGTACAGCAGGTTGGTGTTGGGCGTGTAGGGCCAGTAGCCGTCCTTGTTCATCTCGACGATCTCGTCCCAGGCCCAGAAGGCCTTGGGCAGCTTCGCGGTCTTCGAGGCTTCGAGCGCGCGCGGCGACAGCGCGTTGAAGCTGATGCCCGGCGGCAGCATCAGGCCCTTCTGCGAGCCGCTCACGCACACGTCCACGCCCCATTCGTCGTGGCGGTAGTCCGCGCTGGCCAGGCCGGAGATGCTGTCCACCATCAGCAATGCCGGATGGCCCGCCGCGTCGATGGCCTTGGGCACCGAGGCGATGTCGGAGGTGACGCCGGTGGAGGTCTCGTTGTGCACCACGCACACGGCCTTGATCTTCTTCTCGGTGTCCTTGCGCAGGCGCGCTTCGATCAGCTCGGCCTGCACGCCGCGGCGCCAGCTCGGCGCGCTGGGCAGTTGCGCGTCGGTGCCCGGCCACGCGAGGAACTCGGTCGACAGGCCCAGGCGCGTGGCCATCTTCTGCCACAGCGAGGCGAAGTGGCCGGTTTCGTACATCAGCACGTGGTCGCCCGGGCTCAGCGTGTTGGCGAGCGCGGCCTCCCATGCGCCGGTGCCGGAGGCGGGGTAGATGGCGACCGGGTGCTTCGTCTTGAAGACCTGCCTGATGCCGCCCAGCACCTTCAGGCCGAGCGTGCCGAACTCCGGCCCGCGGTGGTCGATGGTAGGCAGGCTCATGGCCCGCAGGATGCGGTCGGGCACGGGGCTGGGGCCGGGAATCTGGAGGAAGTGGCGGCCGGTGGGATGGATGTCGAGTTGCAGCATGGACTGTCCTTTCGTTTTTCAGTTTTGCATTCAAAATACATTTTGGTGCGATGGTTTACCCTGATGCATCTTGGTTGTTTGGGCAATTTTTTGCATTCAAAATGCATTCAAAGGGAAAAACCATGACAGCAGAAATTATCGAAATCTCGCGCCTTGCGTTGCACGACCAGGTGGCCTCGCGGCTGCGGACCATGCTGGTGGAGGGCTACATCGCGCCCGGCGCCAAGCTCAACGAACGCGAGCTGTGCCTGCAGCTGAACGTCTCGCGCACGCCGCTGCGCGAGGCCATCAAGCTGCTCGCGGCCGAAGGGCTGGTCGACCTGCTGCCCAACCGCGGCGCGGTGGCGGTGAAGCTCACCGAGGCCGACGTGCTCAACACCTTCGAGGTGCTGGCCATGCTCGAGGGCATGTCGGGCGAGCTGGCGGCCAAGCGCATCACCGACGACGAACTGGCCGAGGTGCGCGCGCTGCACTACGAAATGATGGCCTGCTTCGCGCGGCGCGACCTGTCGGGCTACTACCGCCTGAACGCGCGCATCCACACCGCCATCAACGACGCGGCGGCCAACCCGGTGCTGTCGAACACCTACCGCTCCATCAACGCCCGCGTGCAGTCGCTGCGCTTTCGCACCAACCAGAACGAGGCCAAGTGGAAGCACGCCGTGCAGGAGCACGAGCAGATGATCGACGCGCTGGCCGCGCGCGACGCCGCCGCCATGCGCCAAGTGCTCGTGTCGCATGTGCTGCGCAAGCGCGACACCGTGCTCGAGCTGCTGCGCGCCGGCGAAATCTATCCCTCGGCCAAGTCGAGCTGACCAGAGAACCACCATGCGCATCGATCCCGCCAGCCACATGCAGCCAGCCGGAACCGTTCTTCCGCCCAACGACACCTGCGAGCTGCTCGCGCGCCGGCTGCGTGCCGACACGCAGGGCGAGGTGCTGTTCGACGACGGCTCGCGCGGCCGCTACGCCACCGACGCGTCGATCTACCAGATCACGCCCGTGGGCGCCTTCGTGCCCACGAACGAACGCGACATCGCCACCGCCATCGACATCGCACGCGACCTGAAGGTGCCGGTGCTCGCGCGCGGCGGCGGCACCAGCCAGTGCGGGCAGACCACGGGGGCGGCGCTGGTCATCGACAACAGCAAGCACTTCCGGCGCGTGCTCGACGTGAACGTGGAAGAGGGCACGGCCACGGTCGAGCCCGGCCTCGTGCTCGACCACCTGAATGCGCAGCTCAAGCCGCACGGCCTGTGGTACCCGGTGGACGTATCGACCAGCGCGCAGGCCACGCTGGGCGGCATGGCAGGCAACAACTCCTGCGGCTCGCGCTCCATCGCCTACGGCAACATGGTGCACAACGTGCTGGGCGCCAGCGCGTGGCTGTCGAACGGCGAGCTGTTCGACTTCGGCCCCGTGGGTTCGCTGGGCGTGCGCGCGGCGGGCATCGCGCAGTTCGTGCGCGGGCTGGCCAGGCAGCAGCGCGAGCAGATCGCCGAGCACTGGCCCAAGGTGATGCGCCGCGTGGCGGGCTACAACCTCGACATCTTCGACAACCAGAGCGAGCGACCGTACACGGCGGACGGCAGCGTGAACCTGGCGCACCTGCTGATCGGCTCCGAGGGCACGCTGGCCTACACGCGCAGCCTGAAGCTCAAGCTCGCACCTCTGCCGCGCGCCAAGGTGCTGGGCATCGTCAACTTCCCGACCTTCCACGCGGCGATGGATGCGGCGCAGCACATCGTGAAGCTGGGGCCGACGGCGGTGGAGCTGGTCGACCGAACCATGATCGAGCTGAGCCTGGGGAACCCGGCCTTCAAGCCCACGGTGGAAACCGCGCTCATCGGCAAGCCGGCGGCCATCCTGCTGGTGGAGTTCTCGGGTGCAGAAAAGGCCGCGCTGCTGGCGCAACTGAAGCGGCTGGTCGAGCTGATGGGCGACCTCGGCCTGCCCGGCAGCGTGGTCGAGATGCCCGACGACGCGCGGCAGAAGAACCTGTGGGAAGTGCGCAAGGCAGGCCTCAACATCATGATGAGCCTCAAGGGCGACGGCAAGCCGGTGAGCTTCATCGAAGACTGCGCCGTGCCGCTGGAGCACCTGGCCGAATACACCGATGCGCTGACCGAAGTTTTCGCGAAGTACGGCAGCCGGGGCACCTGGTACGCGCATGCATCGGTCGGCACGCTGCATGTGCGGCCCATCCTGGACATGCGCGTGGACGGCGCCGCCAAGATGCGCGCCATTGCAGAAGAAGCGAGCGCGCTGGTGCGCAAGTACAAGGGCGCCTTCAGCGGCGAGCACGGCGACGGACTGTGCCGCGGCGAGTGGATCGAATGGCAGTTCGGCCCGGCCATCAACGAGGCCTTCCGCGCCATCAAGCGCAAGCTCGACCCGCTGGACCTGTTCAACCCCGGCAAGATCATCGACACGCCGCGCATGGACGACGGCTCGCTGTTCCGCTTTGCGCCGCCCACCGCACCCAAGCCGTACCGCCGCATCGAACTCAAGCCCGTGCTCGACTGGTCGGCATGGAACGTCAACGCCGACCCGGTGACCGAGGTGACCACCGCGCCCGGCACCGGCGGCGACAGCACCGGCGGCCTCGCCAAGGCCGTGGAGATGTGCAACAACAACGGCCACTGCCGAAAGTTCGACGCCGGCACCATGTGCCCGAGCTACCGTGCGACGCGCGACGAGCAGCACCTGACACGCGGCCGCGCCAACACGCTGCGCCTGGCGCTATCGGGCCAGCTCGGCCCCGATGCCTTCACCAGCGAGGCCATGCAAGAGACCATGGACCTGTGCGTCGGCTGCAAGGGCTGCAGGCGCGACTGTCCCACGGGCGTGGACATGGCGAAGATGAAGATCGAGTTCCTCGATCACTACAAGAAGCGCCATGGCCACACGCTGAAAGACAAGCTCGTGGCCAGGTTGCCCGACTACGCCCACAAGGCCAGCCGCCTGCCGTGGCTGCTGAACCTGCGCAACAGCGTGCCCGGCGCCGGTTGGATCGGCGAGAGGCTGCTGGGCTTTTCAGCGAAGCGCTCGCTGCCCACCTGGCGCAGCGACACCTTCTGGCGCGCGAAGGACAACGAGCCCGGCCTGTTCGCCGATCGCGACGCGGTGCTGGCCGTCGCGCGGCGCGGCGGCAAGGCGGCGGTGCTGTTCGTCGACACCTTCAACGGCACCTTCGAGAGCGAGAACGCATTCGCTGCGGCGCGCGTGCTGCAGGCGGCCGGTTACCTGCTGCACACCGTCGAGAAGCACGGCGGCCACCTTTGCTGCGGCCGCACCTTCCTGGCGAGCGGCATGGTCGAAGAGGCCAAGGCGAAGGCCGGCGCGCTGATCGATGCGCTGGTGCCGCTGGCGCGGGCCGGCGTGCCCATCGTCGGACTGGAACCATCGTGCCTGCTCACCCTGCGCGACGAAACGCTGGTGATGGGCTTCGGCGAGAAGGCCGAGCTGGTGGCAAAGCATGCGCTGCTGTTCGAGGAGTTCATCGCGCGGGAAGTGAAGCTCGGCCGCTTCGAACTGGCCTTGCGACCGGCCGAGACGCCGATCCTGCTGCACGGCCACTGCCACCAGAAAGCCTTCGGCGCGGTGAGCCCTGTGATGGAGGTGCTGAAGCTGATTCCCGGCGCGCAGCCCGAGCTGATCGAAAGCTCGTGCTGCGGCATGGCCGGCAGCTTCGGCTACGAGGCCAGCCACTTCGAGGTGTCGATGCAGATGGCGGAAGCGAGCCTGCTGCCGGCCATCCGCGCCAGGCCCGACGCGGTCGTCGTGGCCGACGGCACCAGTTGCCGCCACCAGATAGAAGACGGCGCCCGGCGCGAGGCGGTGCACGTGGCCGTGCTGCTGGAGCGGCACCTGTTGCACAGCGACCCTGTCGCTGGCACGGCCTGAGGGGAGCCCCCGGCAGCAGGATCGGGCAGGCTGCCGCAAAATGCGCGGCACCCCCTTTGCTGCTGATGTCGACCTCGCTCACTTCCACCGCCGCCCCGGCGCAGCCCGCGCTCCGTCTTGCATTCGCCCTATCGATGGGCGCGGCCGTGTCGCTGGGCATCACGCGCTTTTCCTACGGTCTGCTGCTGCCGCCGATGCGCGCGGATCTCGGCTGGAGCTATGCGCTGGCCGGCGGCATGAACACGGCGAACGCGGTGGGCTACCTGATCGGCGCGCTGATCACGCCGATGCTGATGCGCCGCTTAGGCGTGACCCGGTTGCTGGTGGTCGGCGCCGTGCTGGCGAGCGTCTTCATGGCGGGCAGCGGCTTCGTGACGGCGGCGCCTGCGTTGCTGCTGCAGCGCCTGCTGGCCGGCATAGCGAGCGCGTGGGTGTTCGTGGCGGGCGGCCTGCTGGCCGCGCGGCTCGGCGAGGCCGGGTCTTCGCGAGGCGGACTGCTGCTCGGCATCTACTACGGCGGTACCGGCTTCGGCATTGCGCTGTCGGCGCTGCTGGTGCCGCAGGTGTTGCGCGCGGCTGCGGACGTGCCGCACGGCTGGGCGTGGGCCTGGTGGGCATTGGCCATCGCCAGCGCGGCGGCCACCTGCATGCTGGCGTGGGCGGGCCGCGCGATGCCGGACAGTGCTCCCGCGGCGAACGCCGCGCCGTCGTCCGCTGCAGCTGCCAGCGCACCGCCGGTCGCGCTTCGCCGCTTCGGCTGGGCGCTGGCGGGCTATGCGCTCTTCGGCATGGGCTACATCGGCTACATGACTTTCGTGATCGCGCTGCTGCGGGAGCAGGGCGCCAGTGCCGGCTTCATCACGCTGTTCTATGCCTTGCTGGGTGTCGCCTGCGTGGCTTCTTCCCGTTTGTGGGCGGGCCTGCTCGACCGCTATCGCGGCGGCCAGCCGCAGGCGCTGCTGAACGGGCTGCTCGGCGTGGCCACGCTGCTGCCGGTGCTGAGCCCGTCGGCGCCGGTGGCGCTGGTGTCGGGCGTGCTGTTCGGCGGGGTGTTCCTGTCGGTGGTGGCGTCGACCACCGCGCTGGTGCGCCACAACCTGCCGCCCGCGCGTTGGGCGCAGGGAATCAGCATGTTCACCATCGTTTTCGCGGCGGGGCAGATCGTCGGGCCGACCGTCACCGGATGGATTTCCGACGGCGCCGGCGGCCTGGCGCGCGGCCTCGTGGCGTCGGCCATCACGCTGTGGGCTGCTGCCGTGCTTGCTTCGCGCCAGCATGCATTGCAGGAGACGCCATGAGCGGCTTTGCCCTGTTCGAGACTGCCATCGGCATGTGCGCGCTGGCGTGGGGCCCGCAGGGGCTGGTCGGCGTGCAACTGCCCGCGGACGACGGCGAGCCGGCCACGCGGGCGCGCATGAGGCAGCGCTTTCCGGAACTGCGCGAAGGGCCGCCCGACGAGATGGCGCAGCGCGCCGTCGCGGCCATCCAGGGCCTGCTGCAGGGCGTGCACGACGACCTGAGCCACATCGAACTCGACATGCGTGGCGTGTCCGAGTTTCACCAGCGCATCTACGCGATCGCGCGGCGCATTCCGCCGGGGCAGACGCGCACCTATGGAGAGATTGCCGAGGAGCTTGGCGACAAGAGCCTGTCGCGCGCGGTGGGGCAGGCCATGGGCCACAACCCCTTTGCGCCGGTGGTGCCGTGCCACCGCGTGCTGGCGGCGGGCAACAAGCCGGGCGGCTTCTCGGCCGGCGGTGGTGCGCTGACCAAGCTGCGCATGCTCGCCATCGAGGACGCACGGCCCAACGGGATGGCTTCGCTGTTCTAGCAGTGTGCTCAGGTGGGCGCCAGCGCCGGCAGCCGCCGCAGCGTCGCGATGCGCGAGGCAAAGATGATCCCCGCCTGCAACACGAACCCCGCGAGCGCCAGCAGCAGGCAGGCCGACTCGCCCTGCGTGGCGCCGACCAGTCCGCCGAGCGCCGCGCCTATCGGCCTCGCGCCGGTGTTGATCGTCAGGAACACCGCCGACACGCGCCCCAGCATTGCGGGCGGCGCAACGCTCTGGCGCAGCGTGGCCGATGTGATGACCCAGACCATCGGCCCCGCGCCGAAGAGAAAGAACGACAGCGAGGCCAGCGCCGCGCTGGGCACGACGAGTGTCGCCGCCATCAGCGCGCCGGCCACGACCGCCGCCGCCGGGCCTATCTGGATGGCGCGCCCGAACGGCATATGCGCCACCGCCCGCGCGGTCAGCAATGCGCCGAACACCATGCCCGTGCCGTACATGGCGAGCGTGAAGCCGACCGCCTGCGCGCCGAGCCCGAGCACCCGCACCGCATAGGGCACGTAGGCCGCCTGCAGCACGAACCACGAGATGTTGAAGACCGCGCCGGTCATCAGCATGGGCCGCAGCAGTTCGTGCCGCCAGACGAAGCGCGCGCCGTCCCTCACGTCGAGCAGCGGATTGCGCCGCGATGCGGCTTGCACGCGCGGCGCCTCGCCGAGGCTCGACAGCAGGCCGACGGCCGAGACCGAGAGCACGGCGGCGAGCACGAATGCAGCCGATGCGCCCGCCCACGCGACGAGCGCGCCCGCCAGTGCCGGCCCGGCAGTGAAGGCCGCGCTGCGGGCCAGTTCCAGCCGCCCGTTGGCCACGGCCAGCGCGTCGCGCGGCACGAGGGCCGGCACCAGCGCAGGCGCCGCGACGCTGAAGCCCACCGTGCCCACGGCACCAAGAAACCCGAGCACCGCAAGCCATGCAATGCCGAGCTTCGACCAGAGCACAAGCGCGAGCAGCATCAGCAGCGACGCCGCCCGCAAGCCTTCGGCCCACACCATCAGCCGCCGCCGCGACATGCGATCTGCCAGCAGGCCCAGCGGCATGGAGACCAGCAGGAAGGGCAGTGTCTGGGTGGCCGCGAGGAAGCCGATTTCTCCCGGCCCGGCCTTGAGCGCCAGCACGGCGACCAGCGGCACGGCCGCGAGGCTCAACTGTTCGGCGGACTGCGCGGCGAGGTTGGACCACGCGAGATTCCGGAAGGCGCGGGGCAGCGGTGTTGTTGTCGGCGTCGTGGTGGCGTTCATGCCCGCATCGTGCGGCCGGCCGGTCAATGGCGCTGGCCGCTTCCGGACACGAGCATCAGCGCCGCGGCTTCGGCTTCGATGCAGGCAAAGCAACAGGAGAGACGACCTCCATCACGAAATCGATGAACGCGCGCACTTTGGCGGCCGGCAGGTGGCGTGACGGATAGAGCGCATAGAGCGCAAGCCGCTCGTCGGGCCAGTCGGGAAACAGGTCGACCAGCTCGCCGCTGTCGAGTTGCGGCTGTATGCCTACGGCCTTGATCTGCGCCACGCAGATGCCGGCGAGCACGGTTTCCAGCACGGTGCCCGGGTCGGTGAGCAGCAATCGCCCGGTAGTGGGCACCTGCACGAGCTTGCGTCCGCGCTGGAACTCCCACGAATAGGGTTGCCCCGTGGCTGGATTGCGCACCTGCAGGCAGGCATGGCCGCCGAGATCAGCCGGCTTCGCGGGGCGACCATGCCGTGCCAGGTAGGCGGGCGTTGCGACGGTGACGACGCGCGAGTCCATCAGCTTGCGAGCCACCAGCGACGACGACGGCGGCTCGCCGAAGCGCACGGCGATGTCGAAGCCTTCGGCCACCAGGTCGCCGAGCTGCTCGCGCGCGACCAGTTCCAGCGTGAGTTCGGGGTATTGCGCAAGGAAGCGCGGCAGGTGGCGCGCCAGCAGAAGGCGTGAGGTGAATGCGTCGGTGTTGACGCGCAGGCGCCCGCGCACCGCGCCGGATGCGCCCGACGCGATGGTCACCGCGTCCTCGATGCCGAGCACCAGCGGATTGATGTTGGCGTAGAGCAGCCGGCCTTCGTCGGTGAGGTTCAGCGAGCGCGTGGTGCGGTCGAACAGCCTCACGCCGATGCGTGCCTCTAGCCGCGCGATGGAGCGGCTCACGCCGGAGGGGGTGAGGCCCAGCGCCGTGGCGGCGTTGGCGAAGCTGCCGCCTTCGACCACGGCGGCCAGCACGCTGACGTTGGAGAGGAGGCGTCCGTCGAGTGTCATTGCGCACGTTTTTATTAGTGATCCGGTGTCATGAATGATATGCCGCTCAGTCGCTTTACTCAAAGATGGCCCTTTCTTACCATTTGACCCCATCGTGAATCCACGCATTCGAAAGGAAAGTTTCATGTACGCAATCACCGGTATCACAGGCAAGGTCGGCGGTGCCGTCGCGCGCAACTTGCTGGCCGCGGGCCAGCCTGTTCGAGCGGTCGTCCGCGACGCGGCCAAGGGCAGCTTCTGGGCCGACCAGGGCTGCGAGGTCGCCATCGCGGAAATGGAGGACGCGCAGGCGCTCACCCATGCCTTCACCGGCGCGACGGGTGTCTTCGTGCTTCCGCCTTCGCAGTTCGATCCGCAGCCCGGGTTTCCCGAGGCGAGGGCGGTGATCGGCGCGGTGCGCCAGGCGCTCGATGCCGCGCGGCCCGCCAGGGCGGTGTGCCTGTCGACCGTGGGCGCGCAGGCCGCGCAGCCCAACCTGCTGAGCCAGCGCACGCTGATGGAAGAAGCGCTGGCCACGCTGCCGCTGCCGGTGACCTTCCTGCGGCCCGCATGGTTCCTGGAGAACCTGGCCTGGGACATCGCGCAGGCCCGCGAACAGGGCGTGCTCTCCAGCTATCTGCAACCGCTGGAGCGCGCGGTGCCGATGGTCGCCACCGCCGACGTGGGCCGCGTCGCCGCCGAATTGCTGACGCACCCGGGCGAGCCGCCGCGCATCGTCGAGCTCGAAGGCCCGCAGCGCCTGAGCCAGCACGACATCGCGGCTGCGTTGTCTGCGGTGCTGGGCCGCGCGGTGCAGGCGCGGGCGGTGCCGCGCGAGACCTGGGGCGCGGTCTTTCTTGCGCAGGGCATGCGCGACCCGGTGCCGCGCATCCAGATGCTCGACGGCTTCAACGAGGGCTGGATCAGCTTCGCGGGCGGCGATGCCGACGTGCGCAAGGGCACCGTCGGCGTGGCGGACGTGCTCCGGTCGCTGGCGGCGTCTTAAGTCGTTCTGGTGGCTTCGGCCTGCATGCGCTCGAACCACTCCGCCACGTACGCCGCCTCCGGCGCGGCGTCGGGCGACAGGCCGTAGTAGTACCGGTCCAGCGTCATGCGCAGCGCGGGCAGCGGCGACTGCAGCCGGCCGGAGGCCAGGTCGTGCGACACCAGGGATGTGGGCGCCAGCGCGATGCCCAGCCCGTCGACCGCAGCCTGCAGCACGAAGTGCAGGTGGTCGAACTGCAGCCGGCCGGCGGGCCTCGCGCGCGGCGCGCCGAACTGCTTCTTCCAGGCGTCCCAGTCGTCCTTGCGGGTCTTGGCCGACAGCAGTACGTGTGACGCCAGCGAACGCAGGTCGTCCAGCGGATGGGTCTTGAAGAGAGAGGGCGCGCCGACCACCAGCACCTCGTCTTTCAGGAAGGGGCGCGCCTTGATGGACGGCGGCCAGCCTTCGCGCCCCCGCCGCACCGCGATGTCGAAGCTGTCGACCGCCTGCTCGGGCATCACGGTGCTGGTGACCACCTGCGGCTCGATGTCGGGATATTGCTCGACGAAGGACGGCAGGCGCGGAATGAGCCAGCGCACCGCGAAAGAAGGGCGCACGTTGATGCGCACCGCGCGCGCCGTGCCCTGCGCCTGCAGCGCCCGCGCAGCAGCGCCGATCTGCGCCAGCGCCGGTTCGACCTCGGCAAAGAACTGCTGCCCCTCGGCGGTCAGCGCCACCTGGCGGATGCGGCGCTCGAACAGCTCCACGCCCAGGAACTCTTCCAGGCCCTTGATCTGCCGGCTTACGGCGCTGTGCGTGACATGCAGCTCGAGCGCCGCGCGCGTGAAACTCAGGTGGCGGGCTGCGGCGGCAAAGGCGCGCACGGCGTTGAGGGGCGGCTCGCGAAACTGCATGCGTGCAATTTTCTCACGCATGGCCGGCGTTTAAGTCGTTTGTCAGGCACGCGTGGCGCGGCGCACCATCGGCGCTCGATGTCCAGCTCTCCACCCGCTCCCGCCCCGAATTCCACCGACCTGGATTCCCGCCACGCCGCAATGGCGCTCGGCCTCTCGCTACCCGCCGACGTGGTGCTCTACCTGCTGCTGCCGATGTATGCCGACCAGTTCGGCGTGACGCTGGCCGAGGCCGGCATGCTGCTCGCCGCCAACCGGCTGGTGCGCATCGCGGGCTACGGCTTCGTCGCCCGCTTCTATGCACGCAACGGCGACCGGCCCACCTGCACCCTGGCTGTCGTGGCGGCCGCGGTCTGCGGGCTCGGCTACGCCACGCTGTCGGGCTTCTGGGCGCTGCTGCCTCTGCGGCTGATGTGGGGCCTGTGCTTCGCGGCGCTGAACCTGTCGACGCAGGCGCTGGCCACGGCCGACCCGCTCGGCGCGGCGCGGCGCAACGGGCGCTCGCGTGCCGTCATCGCGATGGGGCCGGTGCTGGCGCTGCCGCTGGGCGCGTTGCTCGCGCACTGGGTCGGGCCGCGCGCGATCTTCGGCATCCTCGCGGTGTTCTCGCTGCTCGCCTGCCTGGTCACGCGGCGGCTGCCCTCGGCACCGCATCCCGTGGGCAAGCCTGCGCGGCGCTTCAAGCGGCCCAACAGCCTCGACGGCTGGTCGTTCATGGAAGGGCTGACGCTGGACGGGCTCTTCATCGTCGGCCTGTCCTACCTCGGCAAGGACCTGATGCCGGGGGGCGCGGTGATCGTCGCCGGCGTTCTGATGGCGCTGCGCTACCTGGCGGAGATCCTGCTGAGCCCGGTCGGCGGGCACATGGCGGAGCGCTTCGGCGCCGAGCGGCTGCTGGTGAGCCTGTCGCTCGTCACGGCCATCGCGCTGGTGGGCTTCGGCCTCGGCTGGCTGTGGAGCTGCGCGGCGCTGATCGTGGTGCTGCGCGCCCTGCAGCTGCCGCTGCTGCCGCCCATCGTGGCGCGGCGCACGCCCGGACCGGAGCGTGTGCAGGCGCTGGCCGCGCGATCCGTCTGGCGCGACATCGGCGCCGGCACCGGGCCGCTGATCGCGGGGCTGCTGCTGCCGGTGGCTTCGCCGCCGTGGATCTACGGCATCGCCGCGCTGCTGCTGGCGCTCACGGCGCTGGCCTGCGGCTGGAACTCGCCGCCCGTGGCCGCGGGTGCGGATGCGGCAGGCACCATGGGCTGAACACCAATCCCGTCTTTCCCCCTCGTCACCTGGAGCTCCCGCAATGACCACGCCGCACGCCATCGAAACCCTGGCGCAGCTCGAAGCCCTGTTCGGCCAGCCCGGCGAAGCCGCGCTGAAGAAAGAGGTGCCGTACCTGCACCCGGCCTACCGGGCGTTGATCGAGGCGTCTCCCTTTGCCGTGCTCTCGACCATCGGCCCCGGCGGCCTCGACGCCTCGCCGCGCGGCGACCCGCCGGGCTTCGTCATGGTGCAGGACGAAAACACGCTGCTGATGCCCGAGCGGCGCGGCAACAACCGCATCGACAGCCTGCGCAACATCGTGGCCGACCCGCGCGTGGCGCTGCTGTTCCTGATTCCCGGCGTGGGCGAGACGCTGCGCGTGAACGGCAGGGCGCGCATCACCGTCGAGCCGCAACTGCTGGCCCGCCTCGCAATGGAAGGCAAGCCGCCGCAGTGCGTGATCGAGATCCGCGTGGAGACGGTGTTCTTCCAGTGCGCGCGTGCCATCCAGCGCTCCAGGCTGTGGGAGCCGGTGCCGGCGGATGCGAAGCGCACGGTGCCGACGCCGGGGGGCATTCTTTCGGCGCTGACCGAAGCCGCGTTCGACGGGGAAACCTACGACAGGGAGCTGCCTGCAAGGCAGAAGGCGACTTTGTATTGAGGGCGCCGCCTACTGTGCGAGAGACTCAGTTTCGTGCAGAGGGTCGGCACCAGCCGCGACAAGTGCGTTTCGTGCTTTCTCCAGCTCCGTTGGCTGCGGCTTGCTCAACCGTCCATAGGAGGCGGATCGAAGTTCGTGCAACGGTGTCCTGCCCTTGGCGTTCACGGCCTTGGCATTTGCGCCTGCGGCTAACAACGTCGTGATGGCCTGTTGGTCGAAGTCGCGAACCGCGCCATGCAGCGCGGTGTTGCCTGATTCATCTCGTGCGCTCAAGCTCACGCCGTTCGATACAAGGAATTTCAACTCTGCCTCATCGCCACGCCTTGCCGCGCAAGAAACCCAATCCAATTGCCTGGCGGGTGGCAGTACGGGCAGCATCTGCCGGATTTTCAGCGCCAAGGTGGCCGTACGCTCCATCGTGGACTTCCGGCGTTCATCGCACCAGACGATCCCGGCGAAAATCTGTCCCTCAGGGTCCGACAGGTTCAGACGGGACAGAGCATCGGCGAAGACGGATTGCGCGTAAGAGGTTCCGAATGCAGCTGCCAAAAGGGCCGAGTGCGCATCAGTCAGCGGTGACGACGGGCCCTGTAGTTCCTGGAGTGTCTTGAGCAGCGCGTCGTCTTTTTCGGCTATGGCAACCCTCCGATACTTCTTTAGGAAACTCGCGCGAAGTTCAGGGGACGTCATGAATGGCAGGAACTGCAGGGGCGTCATTCCGTCCCATCTATCCTGCCTCCGGAAGCCGATGACTCCGACCTCGCCGGATGCCATATCTCGGTACCACTGCGACATTGTGGAAAGCCCCGCGCGCTCCACCAGGTTGGCGTGCGTCCCGACGTACTCGATCTCCACGCGGCGTTGTCGATCATCGATCGGGTTCTCAAGCGGCTGCTTCGTTCCTTTGCCCTCGATAAAGATGCGGCGAGGAGGAAAGCCGAGTTGAATCAACTCAAACCTTGCGGCATCTGCACGCTTCTGACTGGTGGAGTCCGCATCGGATTCGTCTTGCGAGGCATGTCCCACCGCGATGACGACTTGGAGTTCGTTGTCCTTGGTGCTTTCGGCAAGACGGCGCAGCTTTTCCAACCCCAGGGAGTCGATGACATCGCTACCGGGTGCAAAGAAAAGGTCCGCTGAAGCGCTGCGCGTGATGTTCCAAGCCAATGCGGGTTGGCAGATGCAAAGTGCCAGTGCCGCGATTGCAGCAAAGGCGCGTTTGACAGAGTTCAATTTGGCTCTCCCCGATTGTTTTGGCCACGATGTTAAGGGGGAGAAATGGCGTGTGGCCCAAATTGGATCAAGCTTGTGCAGCTTTCGAGTCCAGCCTGCGTCTTCCGATCAGTTCGTGCTCTTGACCGGTGATCAGCCTTCGGCGCGGAAAGCCCTGCTGGAAACAGCCACCGGATTGCCGTCCGGGTCCTTTGCATTCGCGAACGCGTAGCCGTTGGCCGCGTGTGTGGGGCCGAACGCCAGGCCGTTCGCCGCGCTCCTTTGCTTGAAGCCTTCGATGTCCTCGACATCGAACATCAGCTTCACGCCGACCTGCCCGAGCTTCACGCTCTTTGCCGCCTGGTGGATCAGCAAGTGGGTGCCGCCGTTCGTGGACCTGAGTTCGATCAGGCCTTCCACGACTTCGAGCGTCGAGTCGAACCCGAAGTGCTTGCGGTAGAACGCCGCCGTCGCCCGCATGTCGCGGGCGTACAGCAGGATGGTGTGGAGCGGTGGTGTTGTCGAAGTCACGGGCGGGATTGTGCCTTTGCGCTTTTTCGCTTTCTGCGCTCAGGCCCGCCCGGGCGCCACCGCCTGCTCCGTGCGCGAGTCGTGCCCGATGATCAGCACCAGCACGAAGGCCACCACCGACAGCAGCGCGAGGAAGATCACCGCGTAGATGTCGTTGCCCATGCGGTCCTTCAGCGCGCCGAAGATCGTCGGGCCGATGTAGCCGCCGAGGTTGCCGATGGAATTGATCCACGCAATGCCTGCCGCCGCGGCGGTGCCGCTCAGGATGGCGGTGGGCAGCGTCCAGAAGGTGGGCAGTGCGCTGAAGATGCCGAAGGCGGCCAGCGTCACGGCGGCCATCTTGGGCACGGGCGAGCTGGTCTCCGCGGCCAGCACTAGGCCCACGAAGATGCACGCCAGCGGAATCAGCAGGAACCACTTGCGCTCCTTGCGCGCATCGGAAGCGCGCGTCCAGAACAGCATGGCGACGGCGCCGACCAGGTACGGGAACGCGTTGATGAAGCCGATCTGCACATTGCTCAGCCCGCCGAAGCCCTTGATGATCTGCGGCAGGAAGAAGCTCAGGCCGTACAGCGGCACGGTGATGCCCATGTAGACGAAGCCCAGCCCGATCACGCGCGGGTTCAGCAGCGACTGCTTCCAGGAGATCTTGTTGATCGACTCGCGGTTCTGGCGCTCGGCGTCCAGCGTGCGCTGCAGCCAGGTGCGTTCTTCGTCGGTGAGCCACTTGGCGTCCTTGGGGCCGTCGGGCAGGTACATCAGCACGAAGAAGGTCAGGATGAGCGAGGGCACCGCCTCCAGGATGAACAGCCACTGCCAGCCGTGCATGCCGCCGATGCCGTCCATGTTCAGGATGTAGCCGGAGATGGGCGAGCCGATCACGGTCGAGATGGGAATCGCGAACATGAACCAGCCCACGATGCGCGCGCGGTACGCCGCCGGAAACCACAGCGTGATGTAGAAGATCACGCCGGGGAAGAAGCCGGCCTCGGCAATGCCCAGCAGGAAGCGCACGATGTTGAAGCTGGTCGCGCCGCCCACCCAGGCCTGCGCCGCCGACAGGATGCCCCAGCTGAACATGATGCGGGCAATCCAGCGGCGCGCGCCGAAGCGTTCGAGCGCCATGTTGCTGGGCACCTCGAACAGGAAGTACGCAAGAAAGAAGATGCCGGCCGCGCTGCCGAACACGGCGGCGGTGAAGCCCAGGTCCTTCGACATGGCCGCGCCGGCAAAGCCGAGGTTCACGCGGTCGAGGTAGGCGATGAAGTAGCTGATCATCAGCAGCGGCAGAAGCCGCCAGCTGATCTTCGAGATGGTTCTCTGTTCGACGGGGTTCATGGTTGTCTCCGGTGTTGTGTGGATTGGTTTTTGTGGAGGCTGTCGCTGCGGGGTCAGTGGTGGGGTGATGGCTCCTGCTGTTGCTGTTGTGCCCGCATGATTTGGTGCCGCTGCCAGTAGTGGCCGGCCGCGGCCTTGAAGTGTTCCTTCTGCTTGCCCAGGCCGCCCAGCTTGACCTTGGTGGTGCGCGCGCCGCCGAGTGTGCGCTTGTCGTGGTGGGTGACGATGAGGGTGTCGCCGAAGCTGCTGTCCTTGTAGGTCAGGCCCTTGACCTCGTCCCACGGGATCGGCGCGGCGCCGTCGGCGCTCGGGTGCAGGCCGCTGTAGCTCACGTCGATGCGGTTGCCGTTCTTCAGCGCAAAGCTGACCGGCGGAAAGTGGCGCAGCACCACGGCGCGCTCTTCTTCGGTTGCCGGCTCGTAGCGGTAGGCGAGGCTGAGCTCGTGGTTCTGGGCGAAGCGCTGCTCGTACTCGCTCCACATGCGCTGCTCGATGGCGCCGGCGGTCTCGATGAAGTCGGCCCACGAGGCCTGCGGCGCGGCGGCGACGATGGCGCCGTAGGCGGTCTCGGGCACGTGGTGGCCGACGTTGCGCATGCGCTCCAGCAGCGGCGGATGGCTGTCGTAGGGGTGCGGAACGCCGGCGGTCTTCATGGCCTCGATGAAGTCTTCCGAGCCGGCATACGGCGGCAGTCCGGCCGCCACGAAGCCGGCGATGCCCAGCGCGCCGTCGTGCCGGCGGTCATGCTCGAACAGCCTGCGCTCGACGTCGTTGCGGTAGCTGGCGTAGGCGGAGATCTTGATCAGCGACTGCACGATGGCGCTGGGCGCCGTGAGGCCGGCGGCCACGCGGTCGGCCCTGTGCTCGCGCTCGCGGCTGTCGCGTGCAAGGGCGAACGCGAAGATCATGCGGTACAGGCGCAGCAGGTAGTGCGCCACGATGGTCAGGCCGGCGCCGCGCATCTTCCAGGTGTACTGGTCGAACTGCAGAAGCTTGGGGCCGAGCGCCGCGCTGCTGCGGGTGTCGCCGCCGCCCAGGTGGGCCAGCTCATGCGCCAGCACCGCGTCGGCTTCGGTCTGGTCGAGCACGCGCAGCAGCGGAATGCTCACGAACAGCGTGCGGCCTTGCAGCGCTTGGCCGCGCACTTCGCAGGGTGCCTCGGTCACGAAGAAGTTGGTGTCGATACCCGCCACGATCTGGTCGGGCGGCGCGGTCTGAACGCGGGCGGCCAGCTGGCGGATGCGCTCCCACAGGCGCGGCGCGTCAGCCTCGGCGACCAGCTCGCCCTCGATCTCGTTGTCCGAGGGCAGCTTCTTGAACAGCGTGTAGACGGCATAGAACACGGCCGCCGCTGCCGCGATGCCTGCGATGGCGATCAGCTTGATGTAGTAGCTGTGCCAGAAATAGGCGGTGACCCAGAACGACAGCCAGGCCAGCATGGCGCCCTGCAGCACGACCTCGACGGCGCTCGACACCGTCATCAGCCGCCAGCCCGCGACGAAGCTGGCATAGCGCAGGCCGCGGTTGGCAAAGGCCAGCGCGCCCAGCACCAGCGCCGCCGCGAGCAGCGCGGCGCCGAGCCCGATGGTCCAGATGGCGGCGCGGTCGGCCCAGTGGAACTGCCACTGCATCGAATAGGGGCTGCAGACCTTGTCGTGGAAGTTCCTGTCTTCGGGCGACGTGGCGTCGCAGGCCTTGGAGAGCGGATGCGAGCGATAGAAGGCGGTGGCCTCGGCCTTGTCCTCGGGCGAAAGCCGGGCGTCGCCGGCGATGCGCTTTTCTATCGATTGAAGGAAGGCCGTGTCCTGCGAGCGCAGGGCGTATTCGGTGAAGACCAGCGTCGCGGCCGGAATGGCGAAGAGCGACACCAGCGTCAGCGCGAACACGCGCAAGAGATCGGTGCGGATCGTGCGGGCAAGAGCCATCGATAACTTCTCCTGGAAAGCGATTGCTGTGTTTCGTTATGGGGCGGTCCGGGGAAGCCGATAGCGTAGCGGGCGCGGCGCATGGAGTGAAGCGCCGCATGCGTCAAGCGGCCGCCGGCACCGACCAGCTACCGAATAAGGTTATCGCTTTTGAATACTTCCGCGCTCCGGGGCGCAGGTATAGCCTTCGTGCTCGCCCATGGCTGTCACCTCCGTCACTCCCTCCGTTTCTTCGTCCCGCACCGGCCCGTCTCCGGTCGCATGGATCGCCGGTGTCGGCGCCAGCGCCGGCCTGGGTGCCGCATTGGCGCGGCGCTTCGCGGCCGAAGGTTTCATCGTCGCGCTGACCGGGCGCACGCAGGCCCAGCTCGATGCGGTGGCCGCGGAAATCGTGGCGTCCGGCGGGCGCGCGCATGCGTTCGCGGGCGACGTGGCGAGTGAGGCCGAGATCCACGGCATTGCGCAGAAGGCGAGGGCGCTGGGGCCGCTCACCGTGGCCATCTTCAATGCCGCGAGCGCGGTGCGCGCGCCGACGCTGGAGCTCTCCGTCGAGCAGTTCACGCAGGCCTGGCGCACCAGCGCGCTTGGCGGTTTCATCTTCGGGCACGAGGCCTTGCGCGGCCTGCTGGCCAACAGCTTCGAGGCTTCCGGCTCGCAAGGGCGCGGCACCTTGCTTTTCACCGGCGCCACCGCGGCGCTGCGCGGCAAGCCGCCGTTCGCGGCCTTCGCGGCGGCCAAGGCCGCCTTGCGTTCGCTGAGCCAGAGCCTGGCGCGCGAGTTCGGCCTGCAGGGCGTGCACGTGGCGCATGTGGTGATCGACGGCGGCATCGACGGCGAGCGGCTGCGCATCGGCGCGCCGCAGCGCGTGGCGCAGGCCGGCGGCGACGGCCTGCTGCAGCTCGAGGCCATCGCCGAAAGTTACTGGCAGCTGCATGTGCAGCACCGCAGTGCGTGGACGCAGGAACTCGACCTGCGCCCCTTCAAGGAGCCGTTTTGATCAAGGCAACAAGCAGCAGGAGCCAGACCGAATGAGCGTCGGATCGAACAGCCAGTTGCTGGCCGCCACGCTGCCGTCGGTGGAGGCGGAAGTCAATTACTTGAAGGCGGGCGAGGGCCGCCCGGTCAGCTATACCTTCGAGCCGCCGCCCGGCACGCCGTGGGTCACGGGCAGGCTGGAGCCGCGCCGCGTGACCATACGCGACGGCCGGCCGCTTGTGGCGCTGAACGAACTGTCGCTAGACCGCAGCGGCTTCACGCAGATCTCGCACCGCAGCGCGGTGGCCGACTTCTCGCACGACGCCACCATCCGCGACATCTACTATCGCGAGTCCGAGGCGCTGCTGCGCGACATCACGGGCGCCGAGAAGATCGTGGTGTTCGACCACACGCTGCGCGACAGCGCCCAGGGCTCGCGCCGCACGGCCGACCTGCGCGAGCCGGTGCGCCGCGTGCACAACGACCAGACTTTCGTCTCCGCGCCGCGCCGCGTGCGCGACCACCTGCCGCCCGAAGAAGCGGCGGAGCGCCTGAAGCACCGCTTCGCCATCGTCAACCTCTGGCGCCCGCTGGCCACGGTGGAACGGCTGCCGCTCGCGCTGTGCGACGCGCGCTCCATCGCCTTGGAAGACATGGTGCCCGGCGACCTCGTCTATCCCGACAAGGTCGGCGAGATCTACTCGTTCACCTACAACCCCGGCCACCGCTGGTACTGGTTTCCGCGGCTTCGGCCCGACGAGGCGCTGGTGCTGAAGATCTACGACTCGCGCGAGGACGGCACCGCGCGCTTCACCGCGCACACCGCCTTCGAAGACCCCGGCAGCGCGCCCGAAGCGCCGCCGCGCCGCAGCATCGAGCTGCGCGCGCTGGTGTTCTGGCCCGCCGGCAAATGAGCGCGGGCAGGCAACTGCGGCTGGGCGCGTTCATGCGCCCGGTGAGCATCCACACCGGCGCATGGCGCTACCCTGGCGCATGGCCCGATGCCAACTTCAACTTCGCGCGCATCAGGCAACTGGCGCAGACGCTGGAGCGCGGCCGCTTCGACGCCTTCTTCATGGCCGACCACCTGGCCGTGCTGAACATGCCGATCGAGGCGCTGCAGCGCAGCCACACGGTGACTTCGTTCGAGCCGTTCACGCTGCTGTCGGCGCTGGCGCAGCACACGCAGCACATCGGGCTGGTGGCCACCGCTTCGACCACCTTCGACGAGCCTTTTCACATCGCGCGCCGCTTCGCCTCGCTCGACCACCTGAGCGAAGGGCGCGCGGGCTGGAACATCGTCACCACCTCCAACCCCGACGCCGCGCTGAACTTCGGCCGCGAAGACCACATGGAACACGACGAGCGCTATGCCCGCGCCCGCGAGTTCTACGACGTTGTCACGGGCCTTTGGGACAGCTGGGCCGACGACGCTTTCGAGCGCGACGTGGATAGCGGCCGCTTCTTCGACCCCGCGCGGATGCACGTGCTGAACCACAAGGGCAAGTACCTGTCCGTGCGCGGGCCGCTGCACATCGCGCGGCCGGTGCAGGGCTGGCCGGTGATCGTGCAGGCCGGCGCGTCGGAGCCCGGCCGGCAACTTGCCGCCGAGACCGCCGAGGTGGTGTTCTCCGCGCCCGGCACGCTGGAGAACGCCAGGCGCTTCTATGCGGACGTGAAGGGCCGCATGCAGAAGATCGGCCGCGAGCGCGACCATCTCAAGATCCTGCCGGGCGCCTTCGTGGTGGTCGGCGACACGGTGGAGGAGGCCAGGGCCATCCGTGCCCGGCTCGACAGCCTGGTGCACTACGACAGCGCCATCGCCTCGCTCTCCGTCGCGCTCGGCCACGATGCCTCCGGGTTCGACCCCGACGCGCCCTTGCCCGAAGTGCCCGAGACCAACGCGAGCCAGAGCGGGCGCGAGCGCGTGATCGACCTGGCACGGCGTGAGAACCTCACGGTGCGCCAGCTGGCCCAGCGCCTGGGCGGCTACGGCGGCCTGGCTTTCGTCGGCACGCCGCAAAGCATTGCCGACGAGATGCAGGAATGGCTGGAGGCCGAAGGCTGCGACGGCTTCAACGTGATGTTCCCGTGGCTGCCCGGCGGGCTCGATGCCTTCGTCGACAAGGTGGTGCCCGAACTGCAGCGCCGCGGCATCTTCCGGCGCGAGTACGAAGGTCGTACCTTGCGCGAGAACCTCGGCCTGCCGCGCCCGGCCAACCGATTCTTTGCCCAGAATTAGCGCCGCCTGAGCGCAGACCCCACGGCTGCAGCGATTGCCGCGCTTGGCGACAATCGGGTCAATGCGTTCTTCTCCTTTCTTCAAGATGGCCCTGTTGCTGGGCCTGCTCTCGGCCATCGGGCCTTTCGCCATCGACATGTACCTGCCGGCGCTGCCGGCCATCGGCCAGAGCCTGCATGCCGACATCGGCGCGGTGCAGATGAGCCTCACGGCGTTCTTCTTGTCGCTCGGCGCGGGCCAGCTTCTCTACGGGCCGATCTCCGACATGGTCGGGCGCAAGCCGCCGCTGTACGCCGGGCTGGTGCTGTTCGCGCTGGCGAGCGTGGGCTGTGCCATGGCCACCGACATCCAGACGCTGATCGTGCTGCGCTTCGTGCAGGGCCTGGGCGCCGCCGCCGGCATGGCGATTCCGCGCGCGGTGGTGCGCGACCTGCACACCGGCACCGACGCGGCGCGGCTGATGTCGCTGCTGATGCTGGTGTTCAGCGTGTCGCCGATCCTTGCGCCGCTCGCGGGCAGCGCGGTCATCGCCTTCGCCGGCTGGCGCGGCGTGTTCTGGGCCGTGACGATTGCGGCGGTGGCGGGGCTGGCCATGATGGTCAAGCTGCTCGACGAGACGCGCCCGGCCTCCGAGCGCGTGGAAAGCAGCCTGGGCAGCGCGCTTTCGGCCTACTGGCTGCTGCTGCGCGACCGGCATTACCTGGGCCTGGTGTTCATCGGCAGCTTCGCGATGGCGGGCTTCTTCACCTACCTGGCCAATTCGTCGTTCGTGATGATCGACCACTACGGCCTGTCGCCCGCGCTGTACAGCGTGGCCTTCGGCGTGAACGCCGCCGCCTTCATTGCGGCGTCGCAGTTCACCGGGGCGCTGGGCGAGCGCTACGGGCTGGTCAACCTGGTGAAGTTCGGCGTGGTCTGCTGCGGCGTGGCGATGGTCGCGATGTTCGTGTACTTCGCGGCGGGCGGCGACAGCATCTGGGTGCTCATCGTCCTGTATTTCATCGCCTCGGGTTTCATGGGGCTGGTGATTCCGACCACCGGCGTGCTGGCGCTCGAGATGCACGGTGCCATCGCGGGTACCGCCTCGGCGCTGCTCGGCACGCTGCAGATGCTGACGGGCGCGCTGGCGATGGCGCTGGTGGGCCTCTTCACCGACGGCCGCCCGCTGCCGATGGTGGCCGGCATGGCCGCCGGCGCCCTGATCGCGCTGGTGCTGACCTGGCTCACGCTGGGCGGCGTGCGCTCCGAACCCGCCGCGCGGGCGCAGCAGGCCTGAGCGATGAACACCGTGCGCGCAGGCACTGCGCTTCCGGCGACCGAAGGCACACCGGGCCCGGTGCCCATCGACGGGCTGGCCCCGCGCGAGCGCCGCTGGGCGATGCTGGTGATCGTGCTCGGGCTGATCGTGTCGGTGCTCGACGGCACCATCGTCAACCTGGCGCTGCCGGGCATTGCGCGTGAGCTGCAGGCCAGCCCGTCGCAGGCGATCTGGGTGGTCAACGCGTACCAGATCGCCACGCTGGTCATGCTGCTGCCGCTGGCGTCGCTGGGCGACCTGGTCGGCTACCGGCGGGTGTACCTGGTGGGGCTGGCGGTGTTCACGCTCTCGTCGCTGGCTGCCACCTTCGCCAATTCGCTCGCCACGCTGACCGCCGCGCGTGCCTTCCAGGGGCTGGGCGCGGCCGGCATCATGAGCGTGAACGCTGCGCTGGTGCGGCTGACGTACCCCTCGTCGCAGCTGGGCAAGGGCATGGCGCTGAATTCACTGGTGGTGGCCACCTCGTCGGTGGCCGGGCCTTCGGTGGCGGCGGCGATTCTTTCGGTGGCTTCGTGGCCGTGGCTCTTTGCCATCAACGTGCCGCTGGGCATCGTGACCTTCGCGCTGGGCATGCGGGCGCTGCCGTTCAACCGGGTGGCGCCGGCCGCCGGCCTGCGCTTTTCGCCGGTGGACGTGGCGCTCAACGTGCTGATGTTCTCGCTGGTGTTCCTGGGTGTCGACTGGCTGGGCGTGCGTGAGGGCGGGGTGCAGTGCGCCAGCGGCTCGCAGGCCTCGGCCTGGGGCATCCTGCTGGCCGGGCTGGCGGTGGGCTTCGTCTATCTGCGGCGGCAGCGCAGGCAGGCGGTGCCGCTTTTCCCCATCGACCTGCTGCGCATTCCGGTGTTCGCGCTGTCCATGGGCACTTCGGTGGCGGCGTTCTGCGCTCAGATGCTGGCGTACATCGCGCTGCCGTTCCTGCTGCTCGACGCCTACGGCCGCAGCCACATCGAGGCCGGACTGCTCATCACCGCGTGGCCGCTGGGCATCGTGGTCATGGCACCCATTGCGGGGCGGCTGATCGGGCGCTACCCCGACGGGCTGCTGGGCGGCATCGGCCTGGCTTTGCTGGCCGGCGGCCTGGCGCTGCTGGCGGCGCTGCCGGCTCACCCGGGCAATGCCGACATCGCCTGGCGCATGGCGCTGTGCGGTCTGGGCTTCGGGCTGTTCCAGTCGCCCAACAACCACACCATCGTGACCTCGCCGCCGGCGCACCGCAGCGGTGCGGCCAGCGGCATGCTGGGCACGGCCCGGCTGACCGGGCAGACGCTGGGCGCCGTGGTGCTGGCGGCGGTCTTCAGCCTCTGGAGTCCGCACGGCGGCCACGGCCCGGTGGTCGCGCTGGTCCTGGCGGCGTGCTGCGCGGCGGTGGCGGCGGTCTTCAGCAGCTTGCGCCTCAAGACGACAAAACCGGGCGGCTGAATGAGTTAGGGTGCTGACCTATGAAGGAAGTACCTGACACGGTGGTCTGCCCCGGCTGCGACGCGATCTACAGCCGCGCGCCGCTGCACCCGCGCGACGTGGCGCATTGCCCGCGCTGCGGCACCGAGCTGGCGCGGCACCCAGGCCAGCAGCAGCGCCGCATCCTTCCGCTGACGGTGGCCTGCCTGATCATGTTCGCCATCGCCAACCTGTTTCCCATCGTCGAGATCGAGCTGCAGGGCCTGCGCAGCCAGACCACGCTGGCCGGCGCGGTGGTGGCGCTGACCGCCGAGGGCATGTCGGTGGTGGCGCTGCTGGTGCTGGCCACGACCATTCTTTTTCCGTTCCTGCAGCTGTGCATCCTGGCCTATTTGCTGGTGCCGCTGAGCCGGGAGCACCGGCCGGCGGGCTTCGCGCTGCTGGTGCGGGCGATGCAGTCGCTGCGGCCCTGGGGAATGATCGAAGTGTTCCTGCTGGGCGTGCTGGTGGCCATCGTCAAGCTGTCGAGCATGGCCACGGTGGTGCCGGGGCCGGCGCTCTGGGCCTTCATGGCGCTCACGGTCATGCTGACGGCGGTGCTCTCGTTCAACCCCGGCGCGTTCTGGGAAATGACCTTCCGGCCGAAGGCGCCCGATGCCGGCGCGGACGAGGGCGGGGCCTCCGCATGAAGTTTTTTCCCTTTCGCAGGGCCGCCCGGGAAGAGCATACCCACGACGGCCACGAGGACGATGACGCCCCGGTCGCCACCGCCGCGTCGCTCGGCCTGATGGCCTGCCGGCACTGCGGCGCGGTATGGAAGGACGCGCAAGAGGGCGAGGCCTGCGGCCGGTGCGGCACCCGTCTGCACACGCGCAAGCCGCAGAGCCTGAACCGCACCTGGGCCTTCCTGATCGCGGCCTGCATGATGTACATACCGGCCAACCTGCTGCCGGTGATGATCACGCGCACGCTGTTCGGCGCGCAATACGACACCATCCTGAGCGGCGTGATCTATTTCTGGGTGTCGGGCGCCTACGGGCTCGCGGCCATCGTCTTCATCGCCAGCTTCCTGGTGCCGCTGTTCAAGCTCGCGGTCCTGCTGCTGCTCGTGGTGCTGGCGCAGCGGGGCAGCACCTGGCGCCAGCGCGAGCGGGCAAGGCTTTATCACATCATCGAGGTCATCGGCCGCTGGTCGATGCTCGACGTGTTCGTGGTGTCGCTGCTGACCGGGCTGGTGCAGATCCAGGGTTTCGCGGTCATCACCGCGGGCGTGGGCATCGCGGCCTTCGGGTCGGTGGTGGTGCTCACGATGCTGGCTTCGCTGAGCTTCGATCCGAAGCTCACCTGGGACAGCAAGGAAGAACAGGCCCTCGCCGAGGGCCGGGACGTTCCGCAGGAACATGGCAAAAGGGACGAGAAACCAGCATGAGTGAACCAGAGCAACCGCAAGACGACAAACCGGCGCCACCCGCGCTCCCCAGGCCGCGCGTGGCGCGACGGCGCGAGTGGCTGCCATCGCTGATCTGGCTGATTCCCATCGTCGCGGCGCTGGTCGGCATCACGCTGGTGGCGCGCATCCTGATGGAGCGCGGCCCCGAGGTGGTGCTGACCTTCAAGACCGCCGAAGGCCTGGAGGCCGGCAAGACCGCCGTCAAGTACAAGGACGTGCAGATCGGCCTCGTCACGCGCCTGCGGCTGGCACGCGACCGCTCGCACGTGCGCGTGCTGGTGCAGTTCAACAAGGATGCCGAGAGCTTCACCGCATCGGACTCGCGCTTCTGGGTGGTTCGCCCCCGGCTGGACACCTCAGGCATCTCGGGGCTGAACACCTTGCTCTCGGGGGCCTACATCGGCGCCGACGCCGGCGTGTCGAAGGAAACCTCGGGTGAATTCACCGGGCTCGAAACCCCGCCCATCGTCACGCGCGACGACTCGGGCCAGCAGTTCCTGCTGCGCGCCAACGACATCGGCTCGCTGGACGTGGGCTCTCCGGTGTATTTCAGGCGCGTCAAGGTCGGGCAGGTGGCCGCCTACGAGCTCGACGGCGACGGGCGCGGCGTGACCATTCGCGTGTTCATCAATGCGCCCTACGACAAGTTCGTCGGCATGAACACGCGCTTCTGGCAGGCCAGCGGCATCGACGCGCAGCTCAGCGCCAGCGGCTTCACGCTGCGCACGCAGTCGCTCGCAACCATCCTGCTGGGCGGCATCGCGTTCCAGGCACCGGACGACGCGATGGGTCCGTTGGCCAAGGCCAACGCATCGTTCACGCTGGCGCAGGACGAGGCCACGGCGATGAAGGAACCCGACGGCCCCTCGCAGACGCTGCTGATGTACTTCAACCAGTCGCTGCGCGGCCTGACGCCGGGCGCGCCGGTCGACTTCCGCGGCGTGGTGATCGGCGAGGTCAAGTCGATCGGCGTGGAGTTCGACCGCGCCGAGCGCGAGTTCCGCATGCCGGTGCTGGTGCAGGTCTACCCCGACCGGCTGCGCCGCAGGGAGAACCACGGCAACGCCGAAGCCACCGAGTCGCGCTCCACGCAGCAGGAGCGGTTGCGCTTCCTGGCGGAGAAGGGCCTGCGCGCCCAGCT
>PJUB01000200.1_pt1 | contig 36433 bp, 35 predicted proteins | sample 1512141 | NCBI WGS metagenome assembly PJUB01 (sample SAMN08177677, study PRJNA422409) | Soil metagenome, whole genome shotgun sequencing project. | isolation source: Soil enriched on filter paper: alkali lignin treatment | place: USA: Madison | collected 2015-01-15 | reverse complement strand
TGCTATCCTGTTCCGTGAACGGTTTACTGAGGCGCGTGGATAACAATTTTTAAAACGCCTCGCCCACAAAAATACGGACAGGCCCCCGGACCGCAATCGTAGCCCCGCCCCCCCACTGCCCCGGCGCCCCAGGCGTCTAAAGAACTCCACCCGCCACCAGCAAAAAACCGCAAAATCTGCAAACGAACACGCCCTACATTGCTCCCCAAGGAGCCCGCACTTGAAACCCCAAACCAAAACCCAATACGCCCTCCGCATGGACCCCGTCCTGCGCTGGCTGGCAAGCAACCCCGACGCCGACCCGGACCTGTACCACCTGGCCGACCTCGCCTGCCTGTCCCCGTATCACTTCCATCGCGTCTACCGCGCCATGATGGGTGAAACGGTCAACGCCACCGTGCAACGCATCCGCATGCATCGCGCGGCGGTCGCATTGGGCGGCACCGGGGCTTCACTGCGAGACGTTGCGCAGCGAGCCGGCTACGAGTCGGACGCCGCCTTCAACCGAGCCTTCGGCGCCACCTTCGGCATCTCGCCGGGGCGCTACCGCGCGGCCCGCTCCCGACCCTTCGACCCTCAGGAGCAACGCATGTACCCCATCACCATCGAAACCTTCCCTGGCGCCGTTCTGGCCGCCTTGCGGCACCGTGGCAGCTACCAGGAGATCGGCCCCGTCTTCACCCGCGCCTTCATGCTGGCTGGCAGCCGCGGGCTGGCAATGCCCGAATCCATCGGCTTTGGCGTGTACTTGGACGACCCCGAACAAGTGCCCGTCAGCCAGCTGCGTTCCCTGGCCGGCATGTCCGTCGCGCCCGACGCCGACCTGGGCGACGAACTCGAACGCTTCGAGATCCCCGCCGGCCGCTGCGCCATCCTCACCTACACCGGGCCCTACAACGAAATGGACAAGCCCTATAACTGGATGTTCTCCCAATGGCTGCCCGGCAGTGGCGAAGTCCCCGCCGACTTTCCCATGTTCGAGCAATACCTGAACGACCCGCGCACCACCCCGCCCGCACAACTGCAGACGCGCATCTGCATGCCGCTGAAATAAGCGCGGCCCGTCGCGCCAGCGACGGCGACACCCCGGGGCCTGTCGATCCCGACAGGCCCTAGCCCAACACCCCCGCCAGATACTGCCGCAGCCACGCGTGCGCCGGATCGTCCTGGTAGCGCTCGTGCCAATACAGCGACACCGTGATCGCCGGCAGGCTCAGCGGCGCCTTCAACGTCACGATGCGCGCGCTGCCCGACATGGCCTTTGCGATGCTGACCGGCATCGTCGCGATCAGGTCCGAGGCCTCGACGATGAACGGGCACACCATGTAGCTCGACAGCGTTGCCACGATTCGCCGGCTGCGGTTCTGCCCCATCAGGATGCGATCGATCGCGGTGCTGAAATAGCGCGTATGGGCGGCCAGGTCCAGGTGCCCGTAGCTCAGGTAGGCATCCAGGTTCCAGCGCTTGCGCAGGCACGGGTGGCCTTCGCGCACGATGCACACCGCCGGCTCCTGGTACAGGAAGCGCGTGCGCAGATCCGGTGCGGGGTCGGGAAAGTACCCCGCGATCAATTCCACATGATTGGTGTCCAGCATGCTCAAGCCATGCTGCGGCCGCGCCGGCACGATCAGCAGCTGGAAATGCGGCGCGTCCACCGCCAGCCTGGGGATAAGTTTGGGCAGCAGCGTGTACTGCACATAGTCGGTCGCATAGAACGACAGGCTGCGCGACGAATGCGCCGGATCGAACACCTCGCGCGTGCGGGTGGCGCGGCGCCAGCTTTCGAGCAGGGGCTGAAAGCCCTGATGCAGCTCCTGCGCCCGCAACGTCGGTTGCCATGCACCGCCCTCGCGCACCAGCAGCGGATCGCCGAACAGCTGGCGCAGCCGGTTCATCGCCGCGCTCATCGCAGGCTGGCTGATGCCCAGCTGCTCGGCTGCCCGCGACACATTGCGGCAGGCCATCAGCGCATCGAAATGCAGCAGCAGATTCAGGTCCGGATTCTTCACGACTGCCCACCTATAAATGGCATCTATACCAATATAAACCGCCAGGGCTGCTGGCAGATGCCCGCCAAGCCTAGGATGTCCCCGTTGTTGCAGTGAACCCGAGGCAATGCCTCTCAGGCTGGACACGCATGATCCGGCTGCAAGGAAGTTCTATCAACAAGGGGAAACCAAGCCATGAACGCAGCGTTTATTCGCAAGTGCTGTCTTGCATTCGGGAGCGTCGCGCTGGCCGCGGCCGCCCTGCCGGCGCGAGCCGACTGGCCCGACAAAGTGATCCGCATCGTCGTGCCTTTCGCAGCGGGCGGTTCCACCGACCTGATCGCGCGCAAGGTCGCCGAAGGACTGGGTCAGCGCCTGTCCGCCAACGTCATCGTTGAAAATCGTCCCGGCGCGGGCGGCACCGTCGGCACCGACTACGTGGCGCGCCAGCCGCCCGATGGCTACACCATCCTGATGGGGTCCGTCAGCACGCACGGCAGCGCGCCCTGCGTGTATTCGAAGCTGCCCTACGACCCGGTCAAGGACTTCACGCCGCTGAGTGTGGTGGCCACCATTCCCAACGTGATGTCGGTCAACCAGTCGGTGCCGGCCAACACGCTGCAGGAGTTCGTGGCGCTGCTCAAGAAAGAGCCCGAGAAATACTCGTTCGCCTCCAACGGCCAGGGCACCTCCAACCACCTGGCGGCCGAACTGTTCAAGAACACGGCGGGCGTGTCCATGGTGCACGTGCCGTACCGCGGCTCGGGCCCGGCGCTGATCGACCTGGTGAGCGGCCAGATCAACATGATGATGGACGTGGTGATGACGTCCTACCCCTACATCAAGGACGGCAAGATCAAGGCGCTGGCGGTGACCTCGCCGCAGCGCTCCAGCATGCTGCCTGACGTACCCACGGTGGCCGAATCCGGCTATCCGGGCTACGAGGCCATGGTGTGGTTCGGCATGCTTGCGCCCGCCAAGCTGCCCGAACCGCTGCGCCAGAAGCTCACCGATGCGTTGGTGCAGACCCTGCACGCACCGGCCATGAAGACCTATCTGGAACAGCAGGGCGCGCAGGTATCGGACGTGTCGGGCCCGGCCTTCGGCACCATGATCAAGGACGAAATCAACAAGTGGTGCGGCGTGGTCAAGCAGGCCGGCATCCACCTGGATTGAACGCGGCGGCGCCCTTCATTTTTCTCTGGGAAACACAAGCATGTATCGCATAGGGATAGACGTCGGCGGCACGTTCACCGACTTCACGATGATCGACGAAGACCGGGGCGTGGTGCACTTTCACAAAGTGCCGTCCACGCCGCAGGACCCGTCAGAGGCCATTGCCACCGGCATCGGCCAGATGCTGGCGGACCACGGGGTGTCACCGTCGCAGGTGTCGCACGTGGGTCATGGCACGACGGTGGCCACCAATCTCATCATCGAGCGCAAGGGCGCCCGCGTGGGGCTGATCACCACGCAGGGCTTTCGCGACGTGCTGGAGATCGGCCGGCAGACGCGTCCGCACCTCTACGACTACAGCGTCGGCAAACCGCCGGTGGCGGTGCCGCGCGAGTTCCGCGTCGAAGTGCGCGAACGCATCAATGCGCAAGGCGACGTACTGACCGCGCTGGACTCCGAACAGGTGCGCGCCGCGGCGCGCAAGTTCGCCCAGGCCGGCATCGACGCAGTGACGATCTGCTTTCTGCACGCCTACCGAAACCCGGCGCACGAGCAAGCCGCCGCGCGCATCGTGGCCGAAGAAATGCCCGATGCGTACGTGAGCCTGTCGTCCGAGGTGCTGCCCGAGTTCCGCGAGTACGAACGCCTGTCCACTACGGTGCTCAATGCCGCCGTAGGGCCGAAGATGGCGCGCTACCTCGAACGCTTTCTGCAACGCGTGCGCGAGCTGGACATCGCTCATGAGCCGCACACCATCCATTCGAATGGCGGGCTGATGTCGATCGCCACCGTGCGCCAATATCCGGTGCGCACCTGCCTGTCGGGGCCGGCGGCGGGCGTGGTGGGCGCCGCCGCGGTGGGGCGCGCCATCGGCAGCCTGAACCTGGTGACGTTCGACGTGGGCGGCACCAGCACGGATGTGTCGTTGATCTGCGATGGGCGGCCCTTGTTCACGTCTCACCGTCAGGTGGCCGGGTATCCGGTCAAGACGCCGATGGTGGATATCCACGTGATCGGCGCGGGCGGCGGCAGCATTGCCTGGCTGGATGACGCGGGCGCGCTGAAGGTGGGGCCGCACAGCGCGGGCGCGGTGCCCGGGCCGGTGGGCTATGGGCGTGGCGGCACCGAGCCGACCATCACCGATGCCGAGATTGCCTTGCAGCGCCTGAATCCGGTGGCGCTCTTGAACGGCCGCATGCCGGTGCACGCCGAGGCCGCGCGGCAGGTGATCGATGCGCGCGTGGCCCGGCCGCTGGGGCTGGACCGCGAAACGGCCGCCGAAGGCATCCTGCGGATCGCGGCGGCCAACATGAGCCGCGCCATCCGCGCCGTGTCCACCGAGCGGGGCTACGACCTGTCGCAGTTTGCGCTGTATGCCTACGGCGGCGCCGGCCCGCTGCATGCGGTGGAAGTCGCCGAGGAATGCGGCATTCCCGTGGTGATCGTGCCGCAGGAGCCCGGCACCATGTGTGCGCGCGGCATTCTCTTGAGCGATATCTCTTTCGACTTCGTGCGCAGCGAGATATCGCTGGCCAGCGAAGCCACCTGGGCGGGCGTGTCGGCGATCTTCGATGGCCTGCGCGGGCAGGCCGAGCGCTGGCTGGACGACGAACGCGTCGAACCCGCGCTGCGCCTGACTCGCAGCGCCATTGACGCCCGCTACGAAGGCCAGAATTTCGAAGTGCAGGTCAGCCTGGACGACACCGGCGCGGGCGGCTACGCGGAATTCGCGCGGCGCTTCAACGAGGCGCACGAACGGGAATACGGCTACACGGTCGAGGACCGCAAGGTGCAGATCATCAACTGCCGCATGCAGGCCGTGGGCCAGGTCGTGAAGGCGCCGCTCGCGCCGCGCCATGTCGGTGGCACGTTGCAGGAGGCCCGCATCGGCGAACGCCGCGCCTATTTCGGCGCCCGCCATGGCTGGCTGGACACGCCGGTGTATGACCGCGAACGCGTCCCCACCGGCGTGCGCTTCACCGGCCCCGCCCTGCTGGAAGAAATGAGCTCGACCACCGTCGTTGGCGCCGGCCAGGACGTCGTGGTCGACGATTACGGCAACCTGATCATCCGTCTGCAAGGAGTCTCCGATGCGTGAAGCCAAAGAACAATCGGGCGCGGCGCTGGCCGACCCCGTGGGCATGGAGGTGTTCTGCAACCGCCTGCTGTCCATTACCGAAGACATGAACAACACGCTGGTGCGCGCGTCGTTCTCGACCAACATCAAGGAACGCAAGGACTGCTCGGTGGCGCTGTTCGATGCCGCCGGCCGGCTGGTGGCGCAAGGCACGCAGATTCCGCTGCACCTGGGCTCGCTGGACGGCGCCATGGGCGCGATCCTGCGCACCTTCCCGCAGGGCGAGATTCGCGACGGCGACGTGTTCATCTGCAACGATCCCTACCTGGCGGACGGCAGCCACCTGCCCGACATCAACATCGTCACGCCGGTGTTCTGGGACGGCACGCTGCGGTTCTTTGCGGCCAACATCGCGCACCATTCCGACGTGGGCGGCGCGGTGCCGGGGTCCATCGCGGGCGGGCTGAAATCGATCTTCGAAGAAGGCATCCGCATTCCGGCCTGCCGCATCGCACGGGCCGGCGAGGTCGACGAAGACCTGCTGCGCCTGATCTGCGCCAACACCCGCGACCCCGAAGAACGCGTGCTGGACCTGCGGGTGCAGATGGCCACCAACCGCCGCGGCGCGGCCGCGGTGCAGGGCCTGATCCGCCAGATGGGCCTGGACGCCGTGCTGCGTTCGGTCGACGACGTCATCACGTATACGCGCCGGCGCCTGCTCAACCGCATCCAGGAACTGGCGCTGGGCAGCTACACCTTCCGCAGCGACCTGGATGACGACGGCATGGGCGGCGACCCCGTGCCGATCCAGGTGACGCTGACCGTCAGCCGCGACGGCCTGCACTTCGATTTCGAAGGCTCGGGCAAACAGGCGCGTGGTGCGATGAACCTGCCGTTCAACGCCCTGCGGGCCTGCGTGTACTACGCCGTGAAGGCGCTGCTGGATCCGGACCTGGCGCCCAACGCCGGCCTGTTCGATCCCATCCGCGTGTCGGCGCCGGTGGGCACCATCACCAACCCCGAACATCCGGCGGCGGTGGGGGCGCGCTCGATCACCGCGCAGAAAGTGGCGGGCGCCATCTTCGGCGCGTTCCGCGGCCTGCTGCCGGCGGAAAAGACCATGGCGTCCAGCAACGACTGCTGCCCCGCCATCGTGTTCTCGGGCCGCTGGCGCGAACGCGCGGGCCATTTCGTGTATCTGGAGACGCTGGGTGGCGGCGCCGGTGCGCGCTTCGATGCCGACGGCATGGATGCGGTGCACGTGCACATGACCAACACGTCGAACCTGCCCGTGGAAGCATTGGAAAACGAATACCCGCTGCTGATGGATGAGTACGCGATGATCCAGGACTCGGGCGGCGCGGGCCGCACGCGCGGCGGCATGGGCATTGCCAAGCAGATTCGCGCGGTGGGACCGGGCATCGTCTTTTCGGCGCGCTCGGACAGCCATACGGTGGGCGTGGCCGCAGGCGTGGATGGCGGTGGCGACGGGCGCCGGGCCCGCCTGATACGCAATTTCGGTACGCCGGGTCAGGAAGTGCTGTTTTCCAAGACTGCCAACATCGCTTTGGCGCCAGGCGACAGCGTGCGCATCGAAACGCCGGGCGCGGGCGGCTATGGCGCGCCGGCCCAGCGCAGCCGCGCCCGCATCGAACGCGACCTGGCCGACGGCAAGATCAGCGCCGCGGCGGCGCAGGCGGACTACGGTTACGAGGCTACGCCACGTTGAGCGACATCGAATACTTCATCTTGTCGTGCGGGAACGTGGTGATGGTGGCCAGCAGCAAGACCCCGCCGCTGCCGTAGTAGCGGCGGGTGATGACAAAGCCCGCCGTCTTCGGTTCCACCTGAAGCTGCCGGGCGATGCTGGCCGCAATCGGCGTGGCCGAGAATTCCTGGTTGACCTCGTGGATGCGGTTGCCGAAGTGGTCTTCGATCAGGCGCAGCAACGAGATGCGTGGCTGGATATCGGCGCGCAGGTCGGAATGCGCGGGGTCGGCGTAGATCAGCGTGCAGGCCACCGGCGTGTCCTGGTCGCCCAGCGTCTTGATCGAATTGATGTGCAGCCACGACTGGCCGGCCTCGCACCCCAGCGTTTCGGCCAGGCGCCGCGTCAGCTTGATGGTGCGCACGTCCTGCACCAGCAGCGCGGCATTGCGGGCGTATTGCAGCAGGTCGGGGAACTGCGAAATGCGCTGCGTGAAACGGGTGCTGGCGCTGGCGGTTTCGACGCGCGTGCCCACGCCGGGCCGGCGCGACACCATGCCCGCCACGGTGAGCATGCGGATCGCTTCGCGGATAGTGTGGCGGCTGGCACCGAACTGGTCGCACAGTTCGTGCTCGGTGGGCAGCAACGTCATGACGGGGTAGCGGCCCGCGCCGATGTCGCGCGCCAGCTGCTGGTAGATGCTCTTGTAGCGCGGGCCGCCGGCGTCATCATCCGGGGCCTCGGCCCGGCCGCGCGCTTCGCGCGCGCCATGGGGCGCGGCCACGCGTTCTGAGGATCGGGTCATGGGGGCTCCTTTCTCGTTCTATCGGGGTTTGTACGGACAATAACCGATTGACAACGCTGTCTCGTCCGATCCATTATTTGTCCGGACATTCATGTACGGACAAATTGTACGGCCGACATGGGTTCGCGGGGCAAGCGGGGCGGTTCTTTTTTTTCAGCGGCGCGTCCTTTCCCGATCAGGCGGCATCAGGCAGTTCTTGCAGTTCTCTTCCAATAAACGGGGGTTTTCATGGGCAAGGTACTTGCAGTGCTCGCGGCGGCGACGATGGCCGCCGGCGTGGGCGCGAACGCGCAGGCGCAGCAGAAACTGGTGGTCGCCGGCTACGGCGGCTCGTTCGAAGACATCATGCGGCAGGACATCTTCCCGCCCTTCGCCAAGCAGCATGGCGTTGAACTGGACTATGTGGCCGGCAACTCCACCAACACGGTGGCACGCCTGCAGGCCCAGAAAAGCAACCAGCAGATCGACGTCGCGATCATCGACGATGGCCCCATGTACCAGGCGATCGCCCTGGGCTTTTGCGCCCCGATCCAGGGGCTGCCCGCTGACGACATCTACGGCACCGCCCGCTACAAGGACGACAAGGCCGTGGCCATCGGCATCGTCGCCACGGGCATCATGTACAACAAGAAGGTCTTCGACGAACGCAAATGGGCCGCGCCCACGTCCTGGAAAGACCTGAAGGACCCCAAGTACAAGAAGCAGCTGGTGGTGCCGCCGCTGAACAATACCTACGGCCTGCACGCACTGGTGGAATACGCCCGCGAAGGCGGCGGCGGCGAAAAGAAGATCGACGCCGGCTTCAAGACCTTCAAGGACGAGGTCGGCCCCAACGTGCTGGTGTACGAGCCGTCGCCGGGCAAGATGACCGAACTGTTCTCCAGTGGCCAGGCCACCATCGCGGTCTGGGGCAGCGGCCGCGTCAAGGCCTTTGCCGACACCGGTTTCCCCGTGGGCTTCGTGTATCCCCAGGAAGGCGCCTACGCATTGTTGTCATCGGTGTGTCCGGTGGCCAAGGCCAACGCCAACCCGCTGGCGCAGGCCTTCGTGAACTACCTGGTCAGCCCGCCGGTGCAGGAAAAGCTCGCCACCGCCTACGGCTATGGCCCGGTCAACAAGCAGGCCAAGGTGGCCGATGATCCGCGCGTGCCGCTGCCGATCGGCAAGCGCGCCGCCGACCTGATCGTGATCGACTGGGACACCGTCAATCAGAACCGGGACGACTGGAACAAGCGCTGGACGCGGGAAATCGAGCGTTGAGGCAACGGCGGCGCATGCGCCGCCCGCAGGAGCATCCATGAGCTATCTCGTATTGAACCGCCTATCCAAGCGCTACGGCGACCTGACGGCCGTCGAGGACCTGAGCCTGTCCGTCAAGCGCGGCGAGTTCATCTCGCTGTTGGGCCCGTCCGGCTGCGGCAAGACCACCACCTTGCAGATGATCGCGGGCTTTGTCGAACCCAGCGGCGGCAGCATCGTGCTGGACGGCAAGGACGTCAGCAAGATGCCGGCCAACAAGCGCGGGCTGGGCATGGTGTTCCAGAACTACGCGCTGTTCCCGCACATGACCGCCGCCGAGAACGTGTCGTTCGGCCTGGAGATGCAGCGGGTGAAAAAGGACGAGCGCCAGGCCCGCGTGGCCGATGCGCTCAAGCTGGTGGGCCTGTCGCACCTGGCCGACCGCCATCCGGCGCGCATGTCGGGCGGGCAGCAGCAGCGCGTGGCGCTGGCCCGCGCGCTGGTCATCCGGCCCAGCGTGCTGCTGCTGGACGAGCCGCTGTCCAACCTGGATGCCAAGCTGCGCGAGGAAATGCAGCTGGAGTTGCGCAGCATCCAGCGCACGGTGGGCACCACCACCATCCTGGTCACGCACGACCAGTCCGAAGCGCTGGCGCTGTCGGACCGCATCGTGGTGATGAACCAGGGGCGGGTGGAACAGGTGGCCGATCCGTTCGAAGCCTACGAAGGGCCGGCCAGCCATTTCGTGGGCGGCTTCCTGGGCAAGGCCAACGTGTTCACGCCCACCGCGCAGCCCTTCGAAGGCGAGACGCGCGCACGCATCGGCGAAGCCCACATTCCCATGGACGGCCAGCCGGTGCCGCAGGGCGCGGTGATCGTGCGGCCCGAGAAAATCCTGTTTGCCGACGCGGGCGCCTGTGCCCTGCCCGGCCGCATGAAGACGCGCGTGTTCCAGGGCAACCATTGGCTCTGCCAGGTGGAAACGTCGGTGGGCGAAGTGATGGTGATCCGCCAGAACGACGGCGTGCCGGTGCCGGCCGAAGGCCAGCCGGTGCACCTGCGCTGGCGCGCGCAGGACATGTGTTCTGTCGCCGGGAAGCCCACGCCATGAGCGCGCGTGCCAACCCCTGGTTGCTGAGCGCACCGGCGCTGGCGGTGTACGCCACCTTCCTGGTGGTGCCGATGGCGCTGGTGTTTCTGATCAGCTTCTTCGACTTCCAGTTCTACGGCGGCATGCAGGCCACGTTCACCTGGAAGAATTACCTGGAAATCCTGGGCGACGGCTATTACTACGAGATCTACGCCCGCACCTTTGGCGTGGCGGCGCTGGTCACCGTGGCCTGCCTGGTGCTGGGTACGGCCGAAGCCTATGTGCTGTCGCGCATGACCAATCCCTGGAAGGGCCTGTTCCTGATGGTGGTGCTGGGGCCGTTGCTGATTTCGGTGGTGGTGCGCACACTGGGCTGGGCCTTGCTGTTCGGGTCCACCGGTCTCATCAACAAGGCTCTGATGGGCATCGGCCTGGTGTCCACGCCGATTGACCTGATGTACAGCAACCTGGGGGTGGGCATTGCGTTGACCCACGTGCTGGTGCCGTTCATGGTGATTTCGGTGTGGGCCTCGTTGCAGCGGATCAATCCGTCCACCGAAGCGGCGGCGCTGTCGCTGGGCGCCAGCCAGTTCACCGTGATCCGCCGCGTCATCGTTCCGCAGGTCATGCCGGGCATTCTGTCGGGCGCGATCATGGTGTTCGCCATGGCCGCCAGCTCGTTCGCCACGCCGGCCATCATCGGCGGCCGTCGCCTGAAAAACGTGGCCACCGCGGCCTACGACGAGTTCCTGAACACACTGAACTGGCCGCTGGGCGCAGCGCTGGCCGTGGTGCTGCTGGTGGCCACCGTGGTGGTGCTGCTGTCGGCCAACCGCATCATCGAGCGTCGCTACGGCGCGGTGTTCAACCAATCGGGGGCCTGACATGAATTTTCGCAATGGTCCGATCGGCCTGGTGTTTCACACCCTGTTCATTCTGTTCATCCTGGCGCCCATCGTGATGGTGTGCGCGGTGGCCTTCACGTCCGAAGGTTTCATCTCGCTGCCCAGCGGCGGCCTGTCGTTGCGCTGGTTTCGCGCCATCCTGGACAACCCGCGCTTCGTCGAAGCGTTCTGGTTCAGCCTGGGCCTGGGCACCCTGTCGGCCACCGTGGCGATCGCGCTGGCGGTGCCCAGCGCACTGGCGCTGGCCCGCAACCGTTTCCGCGGCCGCGAGGCGCTGGTGGCGTTCTTCCTGTCGCCGCTGATGATTCCGCACGTGGTGCTGGGCCTGGCCTTCCTGAAGTTCTTCACCACCGTGAACCTGGCCGGCACGTATGTGGGCCTGGTCGTGGCGCACGTCATCCTGGTCATGCCTTATGCGCTGCGGCTGGTGCTGGCGTCGGCCACCGGCATCGACCCGGCGCTGGAGCGCGCTGCGCAATCGCTGGGCGCGTCGAACTGGACGGCGTTCCGGCGCGTGGTGCTGCCGCTGTTGCTGCCGGGCGTGGTGAGCGGCTGGGTGATTGCCTTCATCACCAGCTTCGATGAACTGACCATGTCGATCTTCATTGCCTCGCCGTCGACCACTACGCTGCCGGTGCGCATCTTCCTGCACATCGAAGACACCATCGATCCGTTGGTGACGGCGGTGTCGGCCGTGCTGATCTACGTGACGATCATCGCCATCTTCATCCTGGACCGCCTGGTCGGCCTGGAAAAGCTGTTTGTTGGAAAGGGACGCTAATGACGGACGAAAAAGAGTTGGCGCCGCGCGCGCCGGTGCACCGGGGCATCTACGATGCCGCGGTGATCGGCGGCGGACTGGTCGGCTCCGCCGTGGCCTACGGGCTGCGGCGCGAACTGGATCACGTGGCCGTGCTGGACGAAGGCGATGTCGCGTACCGCGCATCGCGCGGCAACTTCGGCCTGGTGTGGGTGCAGAGCAAGGGCATGGGCCTGCCGCGCTATGGCGTCTGGACCATGACGTCGGCCACGGCCTGGCCGCAACTGGCGGCGCTGCTGCAGGAAGAGACCGGCGTCGACGTGCACCTGGAGCAGCGCGGCGGCCTGCACGCGCTGTTGAGCGACGAAGAAATGGACGCACGCGCCACCTTCATGAAGACGCTGCTGGCGCAGCCCGGCATGGCGCAATACGACTGGAAGATGCTGGACCGCGCCGAGGTGGCCGACCTGGTGCCCGGCATCGGCCCGGAGGTGCGCGGCGCGACCTGGACGCCGGTCGACGGCATCGCCAATCCGCTCAAGCTGCTGCGCGCGCTGCATATGAGTTTTGCACAGCGGGTTGTGGATTACTTGCCGCGCAGTCCGGCGCAGCAGATCCGCCAGCGCGACGGTGTGTTCGAGATTGCCACGCCCACCGGCACCGTGCGCGCGCGCAAGGTGGTGCTGGCCGGCGGGCTGTCCAACAAGGCGCTGGGTGAACAAGTCGGCCTGGCCGTGCCGGTGCGCCCGCAGCGCGGCCAGATCGTGGTGCTGGAACGCACCCGCCGCCTGCTGGAAACGCCGCTGTCGACCTTGCGCCAGACCGACGAAGGTACCTGGCTGATCGGCGATTCTCAGGAAGAAGCCGGCTATGTGGACAACCTGGTGGGCCTGCCCATCCTGGGTACGTTGGCCGATCGCGCGCTGCGCACGCTGCCGGCGCTGCGCGAGGTGCGCGTGGTGCGCAGCTGGGCCGCGCTGCGCGTGATGTCGCAAGACGGCTTTCCGATCTACCAGCAATCCGAAACGTGTCCCGGGGCCTTCGTGGCCACCTGTCATAGCGGCGTGACGCTGGCCGCCGCGCACGCGCTCAAACTTGCGCCCATGATCGCCGCCGGCAAGCTGGCCGACGACATGGCGCCCTTCTCGACCCGGAGGTTCCATGTTCAAGAGGCTTGATGAGGCCCAGCGCCAGGTGCAGGGCGCGCCGGTGCGGGTAACGGTCAACGGTGCCGACCTGCAATGCCGCCAGGGCGACAGCGTCGCCGCGGCGCTGTTTGCCGGCGGCATGCAGGCCTGTCGCGATACGGCCGTGGGCGAGGTGCCGCGCGGACCCTATTGCATGATGGGCGTGTGCTACGACTGCCTGGTCACCATCGATGGCCAGGCGAACCAGCAGGGCTGCATGACGGCCGTGCGCGAAGGCATGAAGATCGAGCGCCAGCTGGGCGCGCGCAAGGTGCAGGCATGATCGAGACGACGCAATGCGATTTGCTGGTGGTGGGCGCCGGCCCCGCCGGTATGGCTGCCGCGACGACGGCTGCGCGCCTGGGCGTGGATACGGTGTTGCTGGACGAGCAGCCCGCGCCCGGCGGGCAGATCTACCGCGCCATCACCACCACGCCGGTGACCAACCGCGCGATCCTGGGACCGGACTATTGGCACGGCGCTTCGCTGGTCGAGCCGTTTCAGCAATCCGGCGCGCGCTATGTGCCGGGCGCGACCGTCTGGGCCGTGGCCGAACGCACCGCGCCGCAACCTGAACGGGGCTTCGAGGTGGCCTATTCGGTGGCGGGCCAGGCGCGCATCCTGCATGCGCGCCGGCTGCTGTTGGCCACCGGCGCGCAGGAACGGCCCTTTCCGATTCCGGGTTGGACGCTGCCAGGCGTCATCACCGCGGGCGCAGCGCAGATCCTGTTGAAGTCCGCCGGCATGGTGCCCAGCGACCGCACGGTGTTGGCCGGCAGCGGCCCTCTGCTGTACCTGGTGGCCTGGCAATACCTGAACGCGGGGGTGAAGATCGACGCCCTGCTCGAAACGACGCCACCCGGACGCTTGCGCCAGGCGCTGCCCAAGGTGTGGGGCTTTCTGCGTTCGCCCTACCTGGGCAAGGGCCTGTCGCTGCTGCGCGCCGTGAAAGCCGCCGTGCCCATCGTCAAGGGCGTGACGGCGTTGGAAGCGTTGGGCGATGGCAAGCTGGAAAGCGTGCGTTACACCGTGGGCGGTGTGACCAAGACCTTGCCGGCGCAGCAGCTGATGCTGCACCAGGGCGTGGTGCCCAACGTCAACCTGTCGCGCGCCATCGGCATCGAACACCGCTGGAACGGCGCGCTGGACTGTTGGGAACCCGACGTGGACGGTTGGGGCCTGACGTCGGTGGACGGCGTGGGCATGGCGGGCGACGGCGCCGGCATTGCCGGTGCGCTGGCGGCCGAACAGCGTGGCCGCCTGGCCGCGTTGCAGGCGGCGCATCTGCTGGGCCGCATCGACGCTGCCCGCCGCGACAACGAGGCTGCCGCGCCCCGCGCCGCCTTGGCGCGTGCCGTGCGTGGCCGTGAGTTCTTCGACGCGCTGTACAAGGCGCCCGAAGCCCTGCGCCGCCCCACCGGCGACACCATCGTCTGCCGCTGCGAGGAAGTCACCGCGGCGCAGGTGCGCGACACCGTCAAGCTGGGTTGCAGCGGTCCGAACCAGATGAAGGCCTTCCTGCGTTGCGGCATGGGTCCGTGCCAGGGGCGGTTCTGCGGCCTGACCGTGTCGGAGATCATCGCCGAGGAACGCGGCGTGCCGGTCCAGGAAGTGGGCTACTACCGCCTGCGCTTCCCGACCAAGCCGCTGACCCTGGGCGAGCTGGCGTCGCTGCCGCAGACCGATGATTCCCGCCAGGCAGTGGTGCGCCTGAAAAAATAGGAGGGCCGACATGACGGACGCTTCCCGGTCGGCCGCGGTCATCATCATCGGCGGCGGCCTGCACGGCAGTTCGGCCGCCCTGCATCTGGCGCGTGCGGGCGTGCCGGCGCTGGTGATCGAAAAGAACTACGTCGGCCGCCATGCGTCAGGTGTCAACGCGGGCGGCGTGCGCACGCTGGCGCGGCATCTGGCCGAGGTGCCGCTGGCGCTGGCCTCGCGCGAGCTCTGGTATCGCATCGGCGAGCTGGTCGACGACGACTGCGGCTTCGAACAGCACGGCCAGGTGCGCGTGGCCGAGAACGAGGCGGATGCGGCCACGCTGCGCGAGCGGCTGGCCACGATGCAGGCGCATGGCTATACGCACGAACAATGGATCTCGCGCGAAGATCTGCTGGCGATGATTCCGGCCTTGGCGCCGTCGGTGCACGGTGGCCTGATCGCGCGTGAAGACGCCGCCGCCGACCCCTATCGGACCACGCTGGCATTCCGCCGCAAGGCGGCCAGCCTGGGCGCGCGCTTCCTGGAAGGGGTACGGGCGCAGCGCACCGCACGCGAAGCCGGCCAATGGCGCGTCGAGACGGACGCCGGGGTCTACACCGCGCCGCAGATCCTCAATTGCGCGGGCGCCTGGGCCGATCGCGTGGCGGCCGACTGGGGCGAACCGGTGCCGCTGGTCGCCATCAGCCCCATGATGCTGGTGACGCTGCGCATGGACCATTTCCTGGATGCCGTAGTGCTGGGCACCGGCCGTCCGCTGTCGTTCAAGCAACGCGCCAACGGCACGGTGCTGATCGGTGGCGGCCGTCGCGCCTGGGTGGACCGCGATGCCGAATGGACCGAGCTGGATTTCCGTTCGTTGGCCGAGGGTGCGCGTACCGTCTGCGACCTGTTTCCTCACATGCGCGGCGCGGTGGTGAACCGCGGCTGGGCGGGCATCGAAGCCGCCATGCCCGATGAAATCCCCGTCATCGGCCGCAGCCGCCGCCACGAGACCGCCTTCCATGCCTTCGGCTTTTCGGCGCATGGCTTCGAGCTGGGCCCTGTCGTGGGCCGTATCATGGCCGACCTGATCACCACCGGGGCGACCGATCTTCCGATCGCGCCCTTCGCCATCGATCGTTTCGCCAGCGCCGCGCAGGCGCCGGCCTCATTCCCCAAGGAGCAGCATCCATGACTGATATCGTGCGCAAGGACTCCAACCAGCGCCTGAGCCGCATCGTGATCCACGGCGACACGGTGTACGTTGCCGGCGTCACCTCGTCGGCGGCCGGCGGCATTGCCGAACAGACGCGCGACGTGTTGGCCAAGATCGACGGCTATCTGGAACAGGCCGATACCGACAAGACGCGGCTGCTGTCGGTGCAGATCTGGTTGAAAGACATCGACCGTGATTTTGCCGGCATGAACGCCGTGTGGGCCGAGTGGGCGCCGGCCAATGCCTTGCCCACCCGCGCCACCTGCGAGGCCAAGCTGGCCTCGCCCGACCTGCTGGTCGAGATCATCGTCACGGCCGCCAAGCGGCCGGGGTATGTGGGCGGGCCGGTGTCGGAAGCCTGATCCCCGCCAGGGTCAGCGAGCCGGCGTCTGGAAGCTGACCTGGGCCGGACGGCCGGGCAGGTGCAGCGTGGCAGTGGCTGGCGGCATGGTCGCGACCACGTTGCCGGCGCGCAGCACCATCAGGCGCGTGGCGCGCAGGCGCAGCGCCTCGACCGGATCTCGCGCTTGCAGCAGCACCAGGTCAGCGCGCTTGCCCACGGCCAGGCCTGTGTCGTCCAGGCCCAGGATGGCGGCCGGCGTGGCCGTCACGGCCTGGAAACAGGCGCGCATGGCGTCCTGGCCGGTCATCTGGGCCACGTGCAGGCCCATGTGCGCCACTTCCAGCATGTCGCCCGAACCCAGGCTGTACCACGGGTCCATCACGCAGTCGTGGCCGAAGGCCACCGGCACGCCGGCGGCCAGCAGTTCGGGCACGCGCGTCATGCCGCGGCGCTTGGGATAGGTGTCGTGGCGGCCTTGCAGCGTGATGTTGATCAGCGGGTTGGCAATCGCCGACACGCCGGCTTCGCGCATCAGCGGGATCAGCTTGGACACGTAGTAGTTGTCCATCGAATGCATGGACGTCAGGTGCGAACCCGTCACGCGGCCTTGCAGGCCCAGGCGCTGCGTGTGATACGCCAGCGTCTCGATGTGACGCGACAGCGGATCGTCGCTTTCGTCGCAATGCATGTCCACGCGCAGGCCGCGTTCGGCGGCCAGCTCGCACAGGATGCGCACGGATTCCGCGCCGTCCTGCATGGTGCGTTCGAAGTGGGGAATGCCGCCCACCACGTCCACGCCCATGTCCAGCGCCCGCTTCAGGTTGTCCAGCGCGCCGGGCGCGCGCAGCACGCCGTCCTGCGGGAAGGCCACCAGTTGCAGGTCCAGGTAGGGTTTGACCTTTTCGCGCACGTGCAGCAGCGCTTCCACGGCCAGCAGGCGCGGATCGCACACGTCCACGTGCGAGCGAATCGCCAAGAGGCCGCGGGCCACGGCCCAGTCGCAATAGGCCAGCGCGCGTTCGACCAGCGCTTCCTGCGTCAGCAGCGGTTTGAGCTCGCCCCACAGCGCGATGCCTTCGAGCAGCGTGCCCGACTGGTTCACGCGCGGCAGGCCGAACGACAGCGTGGAGTCCATATGGAAGTGCGCGTCGACGAACGGCGGCGCCACCAGCTGGCCGGCGGCGTCTATCGTCTGGGCCGCCTCGGCCTTCAGGGCCGGTTCGAGCGCGGCGATGCGGCCCCGGGCCACGCCGATGTCGATGTGCTGGCGGCCGTCGGGCAGCGTGCAGTTCTTGATGATCAGATCGAGCATAGTCACACCTTGTGGATTACCGTTCGCCCTTGCGGTAGGGCTTCATCAGGGCCTGCGGGTAGGCGGCGCGGCGCGCCATCACCACCAGGGCCAGGATGGACAGGATATAGGGCAGCATCAGGTACACCTGGTACGGCAGTTCCGGCAGGCCCGGCAAGGCCGCCCCGCCCTGCTGCAGGCGCAGCTGCAGCGCGTCGAAGAACGCAAAGATCAACGCGCCCAGCAGCGCCTTGCCGGGGCGCCACGAGGCAAACACCACCAGCGCCACGCAGACCCAGCCGCGGCCGTTGACCATGTTGAAGAAGAACGCATTGAAGGCCGCCAGCGTCAGGAAGCTGCCGGCCACGCCCATCAGCGCCGAACCGGCCACGATGGCGCCCATGCGCAGCCGCGTGACCGACAGGCCCTGGCCTTCGGCGGCGGCGGGGTTCTCGCCCACCATGCGGATCGCCAGGCCGACCGGCGTGCGGTTCAGCACCCAGGCCAGGATCGGCACCGCGGCCAGCGCCAGCAGCGTCATCGGCGTCTGGCCGGCCAGTACCGGGCCGATCAGCGGAATGCTATCCAGGAACTTCATTTCCGCGAACGGCGTGATGGTGGGCGGCGTGTTCACGCTGGGAAACGTGACGCGGTAAGCGAAGTAGCTCAGGCTGGTGGCCAGCAGCGTCACGCCCAGGCCTGAAACGTGCTGGGACAGGCCCAGCGGCACCGTCAGCACGGCGTGCAGCAGGCCGAACACGGCGCCCGCAAACGCGGCCGCCAGCACGCCCACGTACAGCGGCGCGCCCAGGTACACCACCAGCCAGCCCGTGAAGGCGCCGGCGGCCATGATGCCTTCGATGCCCAGGTTCAGCACGCCGGCGCGTTCGCACAGCAGCACGCCCAGCGTGCCCAGGATCAGCGGCGTCGCCAGCCGCAACACGGCGACCCAGAAGGCCGCGGAACTCAACAGGTCCATCCATTCCATGGCGTGCTCCTCAAGCCTGGTGACGGCGCAGGCGGTACTGCGCGAACAGCGTCGCGACCAGCATGGCAAGCAACGAAGTGGCGACGATGACGTCGGCGATGTAGTTCGGCACGGCGATGGCGCGGCTCATGCTGTCGGCGCCGACCAGCATGCCTGCCACGAAGATGCTGGCCAGGATCACGCCCAGCGGATGCAGTCCGGCCAGCATGGCCACTACCACGCCGGTGTAGCCATAGCCCGGCGACATGTCCAGCGTGACATAGCCGGTGCGGCCCGCCACTTCGATGGCGCCGGCCAGTCCGGCCAGCGCGCCCGACAGCATGGCCGTGCCCAGCATGACGCGGCTGACCGGCAGCCCCAGGAAGCGCGAGGCGTGCGCATTGGCGCCGACCGCGCGCATCTGGAAGCCGAACACCGTGTAGCGGTTCAGCAGCCACAGCCCCAGCGCCAGGCCGGCGGCCCACAGCAGGCCGGTATGGGCGCGGGTGCGTTCGATCAGCTTGCCCAGTTCCAGGTCGGGGTTCAGCGCCACCGACTGGGGCCAGCCCATCGCCATCGGGTCTTTCATGGGGCCGTCCAGCATCATCGACACGAACAGCAGCACGATGAAATTGCCCAGCAGCGTGGTGACCACTTCGTCCACGCCCAGGCGGGTCTTGAGCAAGGCGGGGATCAGCAGCAGCAAGGCGCCGGCCAGCGCCGCGGCCAGCATCATGCCGGAGAACAGCACAGGTAGCGGCAGGTCGAAGCCCGTGCCGTCATGCATGCCGCCCACGGCCACCGCGGCCAGCGCGCCCAGGTACAGCTGGCCTTCTGCGCCGATGTTGTAGAAGCGCGCGCGAAACGCCACGGCACAGGCCAGGCCGGTCAGCATCAGCGGCGTGGCGCGGGTCAGGGTTTCGGACAGCGCAAAGCGCGAGCCGAACGCGCCTTCGAACAGCAGCGCGTAGGTGCGGCCAACGGGCGCGCCCGCCCAGGCCACCAGCAGCGCGCAGATGGCCAGGGTGAAGAGGATGGCCGCGATAGGCGCCAGGGCCAGCGCGGCGCGGCTGGGCTCGGGGCGGCGTTCCAGGGTCAGTTTCATTCTAGAAATGCTCAATGAGTAGGGGCGCGGCGCGTCACGCGCGCGTGCCCGTCATGGCCAGGCCGACGGTGGCGGGCGTCCATTGGCCGACGGGCTTGACCGCGACCAGCTTGCCGCCGCACAGCACCGCGATGCGGTCGGCCAGGGCGAAGATTTCTTCCAGGTCTTCGGACACCAGCAGGATGCCCGCGCCGCGTCGGCGCGCGGCCAGCAGTTGCTCGCGCACGTAGGCGACCGCGCCGATGTCCAGGCCCCAGGTGGGCTGGTCGGCAACGATGAAGCGCGGTTCTCGCGCCAGCGTGCGGCCCAGGATCAGCTTCTGCATGTTGCCGCCCGACAGGCTGCGGGTGCGCACGTCCAGCGAGGCGGCGCGCACGTCGAACTGCTTGGCCAGGGCCGCTGCGTAGGCGCGGCCGGCGCCGGCGCGCACCACGCCGTAGCGGGCAAAGCGCGGGTCCTTCAGGTCTTCGACGATGGCGTTTTCCCATAGCGGGCTGTCGCCGATGACGCCTTCGCCGTGGCGGTCTTCGGGAATGCGGCCCACGTGCGCGGCCGTCCAGCCGGCCGGCGTGGTGGGCGCGGCGGCATGCTCGGGGCCCAGGCGGATGGTGCCGTCCGACGGCTGGCGCAGGCCGGTCAATACCGACACCAGCGCCTGCTGGCCGTTGCCGGCCACGCCGGCAATGGCCACGATCTCGTGCTTGTGGACCACCAGGTCCAGGCTGTCCAGGCGCGGCGCGCCGTCGCGGCTGTCGCGCACGGTGACCTGCGACAGCGTCACCACCGGGGCGGCCTGGCCGGCCGCCGCCATGGCTTCGGCGTGCGGCATGGCGACCTTGCGGCCCACCATCAACTCGGCCAACTCGGCCGGCGTGGTGGCGGCGGTGTCGCGTTCGGCCACCAGCTTGCCCTGGCGCAGCACCGCGACGCGGCGCGACACCGCCATCACTTCGTCCAGCTTGTGCGAAATGAAGATGACGGCCAGGCCTTCGTCCACGAAACCGCGCAGGGTCGCGAACAGGTCCTGCACTTCCTGGGGCGTCAGCACCGCGGTGGGCTCGTCCAGGATCAGGACCTTGGCGCCGCGGTACAGCGCCTTCAGGATCTCGACCCGCTGCTTCTCGCCGACCGACAGGCCACCGACGCGCGCGTCCGGGTCCACGCCCAGGCCGAAGCGCTGGCCCAGTTCGACCAGGCGGCGACGCGCCTGGCCGCGGCCGGAGGCCAGCTTCCACAGCGATTCGGTGCCGACCATGATGTTGTCCAGCACGGTCAGGTTGTCGGCCAGCGTGAAGTGCTGGTGCACCATGCCCACGCCCGCCGCCAGCGCGGCGTCGGGCCGGCCGGGGGGCAAGGGCTGGCCGAAGACTTCGATACTGCCGGCGTCGGCCACATAGTGGCCGAACAGAATCGACACCAGGGTCGATTTGCCGGCGCCGTTCTCGCCCAGCAAGGCCAGCACCTCGCCCTGCGCGAGGGTCAGCGACACATCATCGTTGGCCGTCAGGCTGCCGAAGCGTTTGGTGATCCCCGCAAGGCGCAGGGCGAGAGGCGCTTGGTTCATCGTGCCGAGGACTTGGGTTCTTTGTCGACGACCTGCACCGTGAAGCTGCCGTCCAGGATGGCCTTCTGCTTGGCCTGCACCTTGGCGATCAGGTCGGCCGGGATCTTGCTTTCGAAGGTGCCCAGCGGCGCCAGCGACGAGCCCTTGTACTTCATCAGCGAGTACTGGCCGAAATCAGCCGCCTTGAACGTGCCGCCCTTGACCTGCTTGAGCGCTTCGTCGATGGTGGGTTCCATGCTCCACAGCGCCGAGGCCACCACGGTTTCCGGGTACTGCGGCTGGGTGTCGATGACGTTGCCGATGGCCAGCTTGCCGCGTTCCTTGGCGGCGTCCGACACGCCGAAGCGTTCGGCGTACAGCACGTCCGCGCCCTTGTCGATCATGGCGAAGGCGGCTTCCTTGGCCTTGGGGGGATCGAACCACGAACCGATGAAGGTCACGGTGAATTCGGCCTTGGGGTTCACTTCCTTGGCGCCCTCGATGAACGCCTGCATCAGGCGGTTCACTTCAGGGATGGGGTAGCCGCCCACCAGGCCGATCTTGCCGGTCTTGCTCATGCCGCCGGCGATCATGCCGGTCAGGTAGGCCGGTTCCTGGATGTAGTTGTCGAACACCGAGAAGTTGGGCTGCTGCGGCTTGCCCGAAGACCCCATCAGGAAGGCGGTCTGCGGATAGTCCTTGGCCACTTTGCGGGCGGCGGCTTCCACGGCGAAGGCTTCGCCCACCACCAGCTTGTTGCCCTGCTCGGCGTACTGGCGCATGACGCGTTCGTAGTCGGCGTTGGTGACGTTTTCCGAGAAGGTGTAGTCGATTTCACCGCGGTCGCGCGCGGCGGTCAGCGCCTTGTGGATGCGCGACACCCATTGCTGCTCGACCGGCACCGTGTAGATCGCGGCCACTTTGAGCTTGGCGGGCGCTTGCGCCTGGGCAGCGCCCGAGAACAGCAGCGCGCCGGCGGCGGCGGCTGCGGCCAGCTTGAGCAGGCCGCGGCGGGCAATGCCGCCTGCAGCCGGGAGGGAAAAGGATTTCATGCGGAAGGCTCCTTCGCGGGGATGGAAAGGGAATGGGGAGAAAGGCGGCGATGTCCGGGCGTCGCGGCGCGGCACGCGTGGGCGGGCGGAAACGAAGGCGTGGGATCGGTCATCGGAAGGGGGCTGCCGGGGCAGCGCGCCCCATCCGAATGGGCGGGTTCGCAGCCAGTCCTGGCGAAGCAAGTTGTATGCCATGGGGCATTCCCGCGGCAAGTCGGGGGAATCCTGATGGCCGGGCGGGATTATAGGCACCCTGGCGGGGAAAGGTGGCACCAAGATGGTGCGCACCGTCGCGGGGCGTGGACACTTTCGTGCTGGAACAGCCTGTTGCGGCCCGCTTGAACGTCCGCAGGCTGGGCAGAAGCCTAAAATTCCAGCAAAGAGCCGCGCTGGGCGCGGCAAGCCGGAAAACATCATGCAAGACATTCAATTGCTGCTCGAGCAGTACGGCGGGTGGCTCGTGTTCGCCAACGTGCTGGTCGAACAGGCCGGGCTGCCCGTGCCCGCCTACCCCATGCTGATCGCCGCGGGCGCCCTGGCCGGCGCGGGCGGCTGGCTGACGCCCTGGCTGGCCGCCACCGTTGCCTGCCTGCTGGCCGACACGCTCTGGTACGTGGCCGGAAGGCGTTATGGTTCGCGGCTGCTGGGCGTGGTCTGCAAGCTGTCGCTGTCGCAGGATTCCTGCATCCGCCAGACCCAGCGGCTGTATCTGCGCATCGGCGTGCGCGCCCTGCTGGTCTGCAAGTTCCTGCCCGGCGCGGGGGCGCTGTCCACCGTCATGGCGGGCCTGACCAATACCCCCTACCGGCGCTTCCTGGCCTACGACCTGGTCGGCGCCCTGATCTGGGCAGGCTCTGCCCTGCTGCTGGGCGGCCTGTTCCACAGCGTCGTCAACGATGTGCTGGACGTGCTGGGCACCTACGGCCCGATGGGCCTGGCCATCCTGGCGGCGGTGCTGGCGCTGTACATCACGGCGCGCGGCCTGCGCCGCTGGGTGCTCAAGCGTAACTTGCGCGTGATTCCGCGGCTGTCGGTCGACGAACTGATGCAGTGGCGCCAGGACGGCCGCAACGCGCTGGTGTTCGACGTTCGGCCCGAAGCGCAGCAAGAGGCCGACCGCATCCCCGGCGCCATCGCCGTCGACCTGCGCGCGCCCTTGCCGGCGCTGGCGGCCGATGCGCAGGCGGCGGACATCGTGGTCTATTGCGCCTGCCCCAACGAGGTCTCGGCGGCCATGCTGGCCGCGCGCCTGCGGGCTGCCGGCTATCCCAATACCTGGGCCTTGCGCGGCGGCTACGAGGCCTGGGCGCGGCACGTCCATCCCGCCTGACCGGTCCTGCGCCGTCGGGGCTGGCCGCGCCACGGTCATTCCGCCTGACACCTTCCTGACCCGCCGCCCGGCTGTCCGGGCCGTGGGCGGCCAGGGCGGCCAGCCCTGCGCCGCAGGCCGTCCCGGGCGCATAATTTCGCTATCGGCCCGCGCTTCCGACGGGCACAGGAGACAGGCATGCGGTTGTTGTTCTTGGGTGCCGGCGGCACCGGCGGTTATTTCGGCGGACGCGCCGCCCAGGCGGGCGCGGACGTGACCTTCCTGGTGCGCGAGGCCCGCGCGGCGCGGCTGCGCGAACAGGGGCTGCGTATCCAGAGCCCGTTCGGCGACGTCACGCTGCACCCCCAATTGGCCACCGCCGACACGCTGCAGGGCTTCTACGACGTGGTGGTGCTCAGCTGCAAGGCCTATGACCTGCAAAGCGCCATCGACGCCATCCGCCCCGCCGTGGGGCCGGACACGGCCGTGCTGCCCATCATGAACGGCGTGCTGCAGTACGACGTGCTGGACCGCGAATTCGAACCCCACCGGGTCTTGGGCGGCCTGTGCCAGATCAACGCCACGCTGGGCGCCGAAGGCCAGGTCATCCACCTGGGCAAGCACGCCAGCATCGTCTTCGGCGAACGCGCGGGCCCGGCCCGCAGCGCCCGTTGCACCGCCCTGGCCGACGCGCTGGCGGGCGGCGAATACGTCAGCCGTCTCAGCGAAGACATCCACCAGGACATCTGGGAAAAATACGTCTTCCTGACCACCCTGGCCGCCGCCACCTGCCTGATGCGCGGCACCGTCGGCCAGATCGTGTCCACGAACGACGGCGCCGACATCGTGCGCGGCCTGCTGCGCGAATCGCAGTCGGTCGCGGCCGCCAGCGGCCACGCGGTGCGACCGGATGCCGATGCCGCCGCGTTCAAGATCCTGACCGATCCGACCCAACCCATGACCGCATCGATGTTCCGCGACCTGCGCCAGGGCCTGCCGGTCGAGGCCGACCACATCGTCGGCGACATGGTGCGCCGCGCGCAGACGCTGGGCGTGGACGCCACCACGCTGCGCACGGCCTACGCGCATTTGCAGGTGTATCAGGCGCAGCGCGCCGCGACCTGATCCGGCCGGGCCGCCGGGGCTCATTGGTGCACGGAATGCAAAAAACTCTTCCGTCTCCGTGAGTTCCTGGAACCGATCTGGCCGAATAGTATGGCTTTGTCCAACCTTCCAAGGAGCAAGACCATGAAAATCGCATTGATCGGAATTACCGGCCGCGTCGGTTCGCGTGTGGCAGACGAATTGCTCAAGCGTGGCCACCAGGTGACGGGCATCGCCCGCAACCTGGGCGACGTCAATCCGCAGCCCGGCCTGACCATCCAGCAGGGCGACGCCACCGACCCGCAAGGCCTGACCCCGCTGCTCAAGGGCCATGACGCCGTGGTCAGCGCCTCGCGTTTCGTGTCGGCCGATGCCAAGCCGCTGCTGGCCGCCGTGAAAGACGCCGGTGTGCCGCGTTTGCTGGTGGTGGGCGGCGCAGGCAGCCTGCAAGTGGCGCCCGGCAAGATGCTGATCGACACCCCCGAATTCCCCGACGCCTACAAGCCCGAGGCTCGCGCCGGCGTCGTGTTCCTGGATGCGCTGCGCCAGGAAAAAGTACTGAACTGGACGTTCCTGTCGCCGTCCGCGCTGTTCGAACCCGGCGAGCGCACCGGCACGTTCCGCCTCGGCGACGACACGCTGCTGGCCGACGATGACGGCAAGAGCTGGATCTCGATGGAAGACTATGCCATCGCCCTGGCCGACGAAATCGAAACGCCCAAGCACTCGCGCCGCCGCTTTACCGTGGGCTACTGACCCGGGCAAGCGATTTCGGCGGCAACGTCGCCAGTGTTGTTTGCGCGCGATAGGCGCCGCCCTGCCGCCCCCTTGTGCCCCAAGGGGGCGCGTCCATTTGTGGCATTGCCGTACTGCCCGTAGGGTCGAATGCCCCGTTTTTATTTGTAAACTGGCAGACCGCCACCAGGCGTCACGACCCGAGTAGTTGTATGAGCACGAAGTTCAAATCGCTGGCCCTCTGTATGCTGCTGGCCTGTGGCTGCCTGGCGGTTGCGCCGGCGCAGGCGGCCGCGCCGCAGTCGAACAAGGACATCGTGGTGGCGTTCTTTCGCATGATGTTCCAGGACCGCGAGATCGACGAGGCGGTGCGCCTGTACGTGGCCAAGAACAACTACACGCAGCACAACCCCTACATGCGTGACGGCGTCGAACCCATGGTGGACTTCTTCCCCCATTATTTCGAACAGCATCCGCAGGCCACGGTCGACATCAAGCGCGTGATCGCCGAAGGCGACCTGGTCGTCATCCACAACCTGTGGAAAGAATCGCCCGAAGACCGCGGCCAGGCCGTGGTGGACATCTTCCGCGTCGAAAACGGCAAGATCGTCGAGCACTGGGACGTCAGCCAGGAAATCCCGGAAAACCCCGCCAACAAGAACGGCATGTTCTAGTTTTCACAGGCCACCCATGTCCGCCATCGAACCCGTCGACCTGCCCCGCGCCTATCTGCTGCTGAACCACGGCCCCACGGTGCTGGTCACCAGCGCGCATGGCGATGCGCGCAACGTCATGGCCGCCGCCTGGGCCATGCCGCTGGATTTCAGCCCGCCCAAGATGCTGGTGGTGGTGGACAAGAACACCTACACGCGCAAGCTGATCGAAGCGTCGGGCGAGTTCGCGTTGTGCATTCCGTCGCGCGCCCAGGCGCAGGCGACCTTGCAGGTGGGGTCGCATTCCGGCGCCGACGCCGACAAGTTCCAGGCCGCGGGCCTGTCTACCTTTGCCGCCAGCAAGATCGGTGCGCCGCTGATCGAAGGCTGCCTGGGCTGGCTGGAATGCAAGGTCGTGCCCGAGCCCCACAACCAGCAGGCCTACGACCTGTTCATCGGCGAAGTCGTGGCCGCCTGGGCCGCGCCCGATGTGTTTTCGGGCAACCGCTGGCATTTCAACGATGACGCGCGCCGGTCCGTGCATTACCTGGCGGGCGGGTCGTTCTTCGCCACCGGCGAAGCGTTCTCCGTGTCCGATCCGGAATAGCCCGCCATGCGCCGCGTCTACCTGGCCGGTTTCGACGTGTTCCTGCCTGATGCCGTGGCGCACGGCCAGCGGCTCAAGGCGCTGGTGGCCACGTATGGATTCGAAGGCCTGTACCCGCTGGATAACGTGCCCCCGCCCGGCCTGGCCGGCGCGCCGCTGGCGCAATGGATCTACCGCGCCAACGTGGCGATGATCCGCCGGGCCGACCTGGTCATGGCGAACCTGAATCCCTTTCGCGGCGCCGAGCCCGATTCCGGCACGGCCTTCGAGGTCGGCTACGCGATTGCCTGCGGCAAGCCGGTATGGGGCTATACCTCGCAGGCCGGCAGCCTGCTGGACCAAACCGCCGTGGGCGTGGCGGCCGACGACGCCTCACGCGCCGTGGACGCGCAAGGGTTCACGGTCGAGGATTTCGGCATGAACCTGAATCTGATGCTGGCGTGCAGCGCGCACATCGTGGTGGGCGACGCCGCCGATTGTCTGGCGCGCATGGCGCGGGCGTAATCGGGAAAGAGCCCGGGCCAACCGCGGTTCGGGGTGACAAGGCAGCCTGCCTGGCGTCAGGCCTGTGCCTTGGCGCCGCGCACGCGCTTGCTCGCGGTCTTGCCCGCCGGCCTGGCCGGGACAGCCGCTTGCGGCGTGCCCAGGTAACCCATCACCGCATCCACCACCGCCTGTTCCAGCTGCGCCGGGGTGAAGCCGGCCGGCGGTTCCAGCGCGGCCGCATGCACCAGCGATTCGATGATGCGCAGCACCACGTAGGTGGCCAGTTCGCGGTCTTGCTGTGCGATCTCGGCGCGGTGCAGTTCCAGCAGGTGGCGCATGCGCCGATGGATGTCCTGGTCGGCGCGGCTGTGGTCGCGCGGCTGGTCGAACAGGGGGAATTCGCGTTCCAGCACACGGTGCAGCGCGGGTTCGAGCAGGTGCGCATGCAGCGAGGCGCCGACGATGGCCGCGACGCGCTCGCGCAGGGTGGCCGCCGGGTTGCCCAGCAGCGCCTGGTCGATGAGATCCAGCATCTGGTTGTCGTGGCGGTCGTGCAGCGCGGCGATCAGCGCATTCTTGTTCGGAAAGTACTGATACAGCGAACCGACGCTGACGCCCGCCGTCTCGGCGATCCGGTTGGTGTTGGTGCCGGCGTAGCCATGTTCGGCCAGAACGCGAGCTGTCGCTTGCAGAATGGTCTCGACCGTCTGCTGCGACCGCTGCTGGCGCGGCGATTTACGGGGCTGCGGGATGGTGGTCATGGAATCCGGGGAACGCGAGTTTCAAACCTGAGCGTTGGCTCATAAAATTTCTGACAGGCAGATTGAGTCCGACCTGTACTGGCGGATTATGCCATCGCCGATTCCGGCGGCCAGGCATCTTGCTGCACTTCTCACTTTCCAGGAATGACTATGTCGAATTCATCGACGGCCGGGGCCATGCCCGCGGCCGGCGGGGCCGCGCGTCCCGTTTTCATGCAGATACTGCCGCTGGCGCTGGCTGTCTTCGTCGGCTTTTTCATGGTGGGCCTGCCGATGCCGGTGCTGCCGCTGTACGTGGACGGCGTGCTGGCGCAAGGCGCGCTGATGGTGGGCGTGGTGGCCGGCATGCAGTTCGCGGCGGCGCTGCTGTCGCGCGCTTATTCCGGGTCGCTGGCGGACCGCCGCGGCGCCAAGCTCGCGGTGGTGGTGGGCTTTCTGCTGGGCTCGCTCGCGGGCCTGTTCTATCTGCTGGCCGATGGCCTGGCGCCACAGCAGCCCCAGGCGGCGTTGGCTGCCTTGATGGCGGGTCGCGCCATCATGGGGTTCGGCGAAAGCCTGATCGTGACGGGCGCGCTGAGCTGGGGCGTGGGGCGCGTGGGGCCGCAGAACGCGGGTCGGGTGATGGCCTGGGTGGGCGTGGCGATCTACGCCGCGTTCGGCCTGGGGGCGCCGGCCGGCATGCGCCTGTTCGGCGCGGCGGGTTTCGGCGGCATTGCCTGGGCAACGGTGCTGATTCCCGTGGCGGCGCTGGCGCTGGTATTGCCGCAGCGCGGCGTGCGTGCGGCGGGCGGCGTGCGCACGCCGTTCTACCGGGTGCTGGGCCTGGTGCTGCTGCCCGGCCTGGGCCTGGCGCTGACGAGCGTGGGCTTCGGGGTGATCACGGCATTCGTCAGCCTGCTGTTCGCCGAACGGGGCTGGGACGGCGCGGCGTGGATGTTCACGCTGTTTGGCGGCGGTTTTATCCTGGCGCGGGTGTTTTTCGCCGGCTTGCCGGACAAGCTGGGCGGCGCACGGGTGGCGCTGGTGTGCGTGCTGATCGAGGCGGTGGGCCAGTGGCTGATCTGGACGAGCGCGACGCCGGTCTGGGCGTTTGCGGGCGCGTTGCTCAGCGGCGCGGGCTATTCGCTGGCCTTCCCGGCGTTCGGGGTGGAAGCGGTGCGGCGGGTGCCGGCGGCAAGCCGTGGCGCGGCGATGGGGGCGTACGTGGCGTTCCTGGACGTGGCGCTGGGCATCGCGAGTCCGCTGGCGGGCTGGCTGGCCGGCCACCAGGGCTACGGTGCGGTCTATGCGATGGGGGGCGCGTGCGCGCTGGGCGCGGTGTTGGTGGCGATGGCCTTGCGGGGCCGGGTGGCGGCCGCGTAGGGACGAGCGTTTGACGTCGGCGCATCCCTTGGTACGTATCTGACGGCGCCCGCTTGTGCGGGCGCCGTTTTTTGTCAGACCGTGGCGGCCATTTCCAGGACCTGGTCGTCGATGCTTTCGGCCTGGCCGTCGCGCAGGCGTTGCAGGTGGTCGGCGAGTTCGGCGATGGTCAGGGCAACCAGGCCATGCTGGGCGGCGTAACGTTCGAGGGCGGCGCCGCGCATCATGGTGCCGTCGGCGTTCATGAGTTCGCACAGCACGCCGGCGGGCCGCAGGCCGGCCAGGGTGGCGAGGTCGACGGACCCTTCGGTGTGGCCGCGGCGGGTGAGAACGCCGCCGGCCTGGGCGCGCAGGGGGAAGACGTGGCCGGGGCTGACGATGTCTTCGCTTTGGGCGGTGGGCGAGATGGCGGCGCGGATGGTGGTGACGCGGTCGACGGCGGATACGCCGGTGCTGACGCCTTCACGGGCTTCGATGGAAACGGTGAAGGCAGTGGCGAAGCGGCTCTGGTTGCGCTGGACCATGGGGGCCAGGTCAAGGCGGTCCAGGACTTCACCGGGCAGGCAGAGGCAGACGATGCCGCTGCCGTCGCGGATGAGCTGGGCCATGACGGGCACGGTGAGCTTATCGGCGGCGACGATGAGGTCAGCTTCGTTTTCGCGGTCGAAGTCATCCATGAGAATGACGGGACGGCCCAGGCGCAGGTGATGCAGGGCGCGTTGCAGGCGCACGGCGAAGGGCTGGGAAGCCAGGCTGGGGATGGGGGACTGCTGGGTGACGATGGTGTTGGACATTGAAACGCTCTCGCGGAATAAGTGGGCGAAAAACGTTTCAGGGCTATTCGACAGCCGAACGCAAAGCCGCTGGCCAGGCGCTTGGCGGCCCGGGCAGCTGGTTATGTGACGGCACATCTTCTCTCATCCGGACTATGACCGTCGGCTCTGGCATCTCACCAGATCTGCTGACCCCGGTGTCCTGGTGGACGCCGGGCGCTCGCGGGCTTGCCACATTGCATGGCTTACCGCCGGTGGGGAATTGCACCCCGCCCTGAAGACGTACTGCTTGTCGTGTTTTTCACGACTTTTTCGATTTTACGCCTGTCTTCGAAGGGGGGAAGAATATGCTTATTGCGGGTGTGGGTTTTGTGCTGGCGGGGGTGGTGTTCTTATGACGCCCGGGGCGGCGGGGCCTTGGGCTCGAGCGGTTTCAGCCTGGAGGTTGTTCGGGGGGGCTTGGCGTTCTAGCCAAGGGCTGGTGGGGGTGGAGGATCTTGCGGGATAGGCTGCCGTCCTTGGGGGCGGCAGCGTGGTGGTGTTCCCGGGGCCGGATTTATTCCGTGGCTTGCGACGCGGCTTCTTGCTCGGCTTCTTTCTTTTTCTTTTTCTTGGGCAGGGCCAGCATCGTGCCGCGGCACGGGGGGGTGCCGCACAGGCAGCGGTAGCCTTGCTTGAGGGCCTTGGTGATGCGGCCGTCCAGGACCAGGCCGTAGTCGTAGGACAGTTCGGTGCCGCGCGGGATGTCGTTCAGGGCGACGATGTAGACGCGTTTGCCGTGCTTGCCTTCCTGGGCTTCGCAGTTGGGCTCGCAGGAGTGGTTGATCCAGCGGGCGTCGTTGCCTTCGTCGCCGCCGTCGATGACGCGGCCGGAGCTCAGGGCGAAGAAGAAGGTGTGGAAGGGGTCGTCCGGGTTGGTGGGGTGGCGACGGTCGGCTTCTTTGGCGCTGATGCGGGCGCCGCCGTATTCGATGATGCGGGTGCCTGCGGGAATCTTGCGGGCGGCGAAGACGCCGTTGCCGTGCAGCTTGGAGCGGCGCACGACGTGCCAGGGCTTGATGGGGGTGTCTTCGGTGGTCATTGGCGGCGGGTGGGCGGTGAGACGAAACAGAATTATATCGGCGTGCTCATGACGGGATGACAGGCGTATAGTGAGCGCCGCCTTGTTTCTTACCGATACGCACCATGATTGTCCGTCCGCGTCCTTCCGCGCTGGCTCTGTTCTTTGTTTTGCGCGGCTCCATCATTCCCCGCATCTTCAGCCGGATTCTCGTCATCACGCTGCTGTCGTGCGTGGTGGTGTGGATGTATCACCGGCAATGGTTTTCGCCGACGCATCTGTCGGCGGTGCCGTTTTCGCTGTTCGGGCTGGCGTTGTCGGTGTTCATGGGGTTTCGCAACAATGTCTGCTATGACCGCTGGTGGGAGGCGCGCAAGCAGTGGGGCGACCTGATCGTGCAGGCGCGCAGCCTGGCGCGTGAAAGCGCGGTGCTGCTGGCGGCGAGCACGGCCAATCCGTTGCAGGAAAGGCTGGTGCGGCGCTGTATCGGGTTTGGCTATGCGTTGGCGGCGCGGTTGCGCGATGAAGACATGGTGGCGGCGGCGCAGCCCTGGGTGCAGCAGGACGAGCTGGAGACGCTGGCCGGCTGCCGCAATGTGCCGGACGCGCTGCTGATGGCGATCAACCGCGACCTGGCGGCCTGTCTGCGGCGCGGGGAACTGAGCGACATTCTTTACCAGGGGCTGACGCAGCGGGTGGCACAGTGCGCGGCGATCCAGGCGGCTTGCGAGCGGATCAAGTTCACGCCCTCGCCGTTTGCGTATTCGTTGCTGCTGCATCGCACGGCGTGGCTGTTCTGTCTGCTGCTGCCGTTCGGGCTGGTGGGCACGCTGGAATACCTGATGCCGGTGGCGGTGACGATCATTGCGTATACGTTCTTCGGGCTGGACGCGCTGGGCGACGAGCTGGAAGACCCGTTCGGGCTGGAGGAAAACGACCTGCCGCTGTCGGCGCTGGCCCGGGTGATCGAGACGGACCTGCTGGAAGGGCTGGGCGTGCGGCCGCTGCCCGAGCCGGTCAAGCCGGTGGATTACGTGCTGCGCTAAGGATTTGTTCCGGGCATGCGGGTGTTCGGCGGACGGCCTGCCCGGTTCGGCGGCGCCTGTTCAGGTGGCCGGTCCGGTCAAGGGCAGCATGGTTTCCTTCAGGCGGCGCAATACGAAGCAGGATTTGCTGTGGCGGATGCCGGGGATGCGGTAGAGCTGTTCGCGTAGCAGCCGTTCGTAGTCGCGGGTGTCGCGCACGGCGATGCGGATGTAGTAGTCGTAGTCGCCAGAGACCAGGAAGGCTTCGAGCACTTCGGGGATCTGGGCGAGCGCCCGGCCGAATTCATAGAGCGTTTCTTCGCTGTGGCTTTCCAGGGTGACGTGGACGATGACGGTGTCCATGAAGCCCAGGCTGGCCGGGTCGATGTCGACCGTGTAGCCGCGGATGACGCCGGCGGCTTCCATCCTTTTGATCCGATTCCAGCACGGGGTGGACGACAGGCCGACGGCGGCGCCGATGTCGTTCAGGCTGGCGCGGGCGTTCTCTTGCAGCACCCGCAGAATCGCCAAATCAAACTTGTCCAGGTTCATTTTCTTCATTCCCTCAGATTTGAAGACAAATTTACTGCGTTTGGCGGCAATTCGTGGAAAAGAAGATAAAAATTCTTCGGACTTGCCCCTAAGATGGATAGCATGAACGATCGCCTGCACCCCTCCGCCGTCACCGCGCTTGCCGCCCCTGAACTGCCCCCTGCCAACGGGGCCAAGATTCTGCTCGATACGCTGATTGCGCACGGGGTGGATACCGTCTTCGGTTATCCGGGCGGGGCCGTGCTGCCGCTGTACGACGCCCTGTACGCCGAGCCGCGCCTGCGCCACGTGCTGGTGCGCCACGAGCAGGCAGCCGTGCATGCCGCCGAGGGCTACGCCCGCAGCACCGGCCGTACCGGGGTGGTGTTCGTGACATCCGGCCCCGGCATGGCCAACACCACGTCCGGCTTGCTGGATGCCATGTGCGATTCGATCCCGGTGCTGTGCATCAGCGGCCAGGTCACCACGGCGGCCATCGGCACCGACGCCTTCCAGGAATGCGACGCCATCGGCATCTCGCGGTCAGTCACCAAATGGAATACGCAGGTGCGCGCGGTGGACGACGTGGCGGCCGTTACCGCCCGCGCGTTCGAACTGACGCGCCAGGGCCGGCCCGGTCCGGTGCTGCTCGATTTTCCCAAAGACGTGCAGTTGGCCGTGCCGCGCGATGCCGACGACGACGCGTATGCGCCGTCGCAGCAGAAGCTGGCCGCGCTGCGCGCCCGGCGCCAGGCGGGCAAGCTGGCGGCCAAGCTGCCGCAATCGGCCGTGCGCCGCGCGGCCGCGTTGATCGCCCAGGCCAAGCGGCCGATCTTCTATGGCGGCGGCGGCCTGGTGAATGCCGGCCCCGAGGCCTGCGCGGCGTTCACCGAGCTGGTGCGCGCCAGCGGTGCGCCCTGCACGCTGACGCTGATGGGCCTGGGGGCGTTTCCGGCGTCCGATCCGCAGTTTGTCGGCATGCTGGGCATGCACGGCACGGTGGAAGCCAACCTGGCCATGCACAATTCCGATCTGGTGGTGTGCATCGGCGCCCGCTTTGACGACCGCATCACGGGCAAGCTGTCCGAATTCTGCCCGCATGCGCGCAAGATCCACATCGACATCGATCCGGCATCCATCAACAAGGTGGTGCGGGTGGACGTGGCGCTGGTGGGCGATTGCCTGCCGCTGGTGCGCGCGCTGCACGCCGAACTGGGCGACACGCCGCTGGATCCGGCCCGGCTGGCGCCCTGGTGGGCGCGGGTGCAGACCTGGCGCGCCCAGGACTGCCTGGGTTATACGCCGGCCGCCGAGGCGATCCTGCCGCAGCACCTGATGTCGCGCTTGAATTCGGCGCTGGCGGAGCGCGATGCGATCGTGTCCACCGACGTCGGCCAGCACCAGATGTGGGCGGCCCAGTACCTGCGCTTTGATAAGCCCAACCGCTGGCTCACGTCCGGCGGCGCGGGCACCATGGGCTACGGCGTGCCGGCCGCGATCGGCGCGCAGATCGCGCATCCCGACAAGACGGTGGTGTGCGTCAGCGGCGACGCCTCGGTGCTGATGAACATCCAGGAACTGTCCACGGCCATGCAGCACCAGGCGCCCGTGAAGGTCGTGCTGTGCAACAACGGCTATATGGGCATGGTGCGCCAGTGGCAGGAACTGATCCACGGCGGCCGCTACAGCCACAGCTACAACGCGTCGCTGCCCGATTTCGTGGCGCTGGCGCGGGCGTTCGGCTGGGGGGCGGCCCGGGTGGACGACCCGGCCAAGCTGGACGCCGCGCTGGCCGAGTGCCTGGCGCATGACGGCCCCTACTTCCTGGACGTGGCGGTCACCGCCCAGGAAAACTGCTTCCCGATGATGCCCGCCGGCCACGGCCACCAGAAGATGATGCTGGCCGAAGGCGTCTGGTACCAGGAGGAGGGTTGACCCCCACGCCGCACGCGCTTCGCGCGCTTGCTGCCCCCCGAGGGGGCTGCCCGGCCTTCGGGCGGCCGGGCGACTTTTCTAGCGTGAGAAGTTAAACACCATTCGCGGCGGGCGACGCTTGGCTTTGGCTCTAGCGTTGGCGGGAAGCGATACTTGGACTGAGGCGCTAGAACTGTATCGACAAGCCGCCGTCCACGACCAGCACATGGCCGTTGACGTACGACGCGGCCTTTGAAGCCAGGAAGACTGCCGCCCCGGCGATCTCGTCCGGTTCGCCCCAGCGGCCGGTGGGGTTGCGCGCCGCGACGCGGGGGCCGAAATCGGGGTCGGCCACCATGGCGGCATTGGTTTCGGTGGCGAAGGTGCCCGGCGCGATGGCGTTGCTGGTGATGCCGCAGCCGCCGAATTCCGCCGCCAGCGCCCGCACCAGGCCTGTCAGGCCCTGCTTGGCCGCCGGATAGACGGCGTCGCCGGCCCGGGCCAGTTCCCCTACGACCGAGGTGATGGCGATCAGGCGACCGCTGCCCTGGCGCACCATGCGTTCGGCGGCCAGCTTGGCCAGCAGGATGCCGGCCACCAGGTCGGTGTCGATCAATTCGCGGATCTCGGCGGCGCTGGTGTCGGCCAGCGTCTTGCGGTTGCGCGCGCCCACGTTGTTCACCAGGATGTCCAGGCGGCCGTGCTCGCGGTCGATGCGTTCGAACGCCTGCGCCATGGCCGCGTCGTTGCTGACGTCGAACACCAGCGGGTGGGCATCCAGGCCGTCGGCGCGCAGCCCGGCCACGGTGGCGTCCACCGCCTGGGCATTGCGGCCGTTGATCAGCACGCGTGCGCCGCTGCCGGCCAGCGCGCGGGCGATGCACAGGCCCAGTCCGCGGGCTGAACCGGTCACCAGCGCGACCTGGCCGCTCAGGTCGAATTGTTTCAGGTAGGGCAAGGCAGTCGTCATGGGGGCGGCTCCGTTCATTCGCGGAACTCCGGCGCCCAGTGCAGCAGCCGCCGTTCCAGCCAGGTTACGCAATACACCAGCGCGATGCCGACGATGGACAGCAGCGTGACGGCCGCGAACATGTCGGTGGCGTTCAGGGTCGCCAGCGCGGTGATCATCAAATAGCCCATGCCGGTGGTCGAGCCGACGAATTCGGCCAGCACCACGCCGATGAGCGCGAAGCTGATGGCGTTGGGCAGCGCCGCGAAGGTCCAGGCCGCCGCGGTGGGAATGCGCACGCGCCACAGGATCTGGCGCGGCGATCCGCCCAGCGTGCGGCAGAAGTCGACCAGCTCGCGTTCGACGCTGCGTCCGCCCTTGTAGGTGTTGAAGAACACCAGGAAGAACACCACGAACCACGACGTCACCACCTTGGACGCCAGGCCCAGGCCGAAGAACATGGTGATCAGCGGTACGAAGGCAATGCGCGGCATCGAGTTGAACGCCACGATGAAGGGGTTGAAGACATCCGCCAGAAAGCGGCTGCGGCTGAGCGTCATGCCGACGATGAAGCCGCTGCCCACGCCCACCACCAGCCCCACCAGCGTGGCCTGCAGCGTCAGCCACAGGTGCGGCCAGACCGAGCGCGGGCCGGGTTGCAGCCATTCCCAGAGCCGCACGGCCACGCGCGACGGCTGGCTGATGAAGAACGGGTCGAACAGGGTGTTCTGCGTGAACCAGGGAATACGCGTCAGCGTTTCCCACGACCCGAGGATGACGGCAAGAATCAGCACCTGCCACAGCGTGATGCGCACGCGCCGCGCGGCGCTGGCGCGGCGGTCCAGCCGCAGCTGGTCCTGCAGGGAATCGGCGATAGGGGTAGCGTTCATAAAAGACCTAGGCGGCGGCGCGGAACTGCTGGCCCAGCACGCTCCAGAGGCTTTGCACGTGAGTGACGAACTGCGGCGTTTCGCGCACGGTGAAGACGTCGCGCGGATGCGGAATGCGGAT